>PJUB01000379.1_pt1 | contig 20434 bp, 11 predicted proteins | sample 1512141 | NCBI WGS metagenome assembly PJUB01 (sample SAMN08177677, study PRJNA422409) | Soil metagenome, whole genome shotgun sequencing project. | isolation source: Soil enriched on filter paper: alkali lignin treatment | place: USA: Madison | collected 2015-01-15 | reverse complement strand
CAATATTCGTCGCCGTTGAACCCGGTGCACGATGATGCGTCGAACGACGGCTGGTCGCAGTCTTGGTGGCCGGCAAGCCGTCACGGACGAAAGCCAGCAAGGATCGGCGCGATCCATTCCTGGCCACCCCCGTTGTCCCAGGGGCCGTTCTCTCGTCCACCGTAAAGCTCCTGGCTACCGGTCACCGTCTTGACGCCTTGCGGATGGCGCGCGGCGTCGAGAAAGGCGTTCACCACGTCGCGCAGGCCGGCCTCGTCATGGGGCGGCAGCGAGGCCAGGGCATCGTCGAGCGAATAGCGGATGTCGGCAATGACACATTCGTAGCGGACGGTCGCCATTTTTTGTCCGGGCAGCGCCGGATTGGGTTTGATCGTCTTGGACAGGACCTTGCAGCTTGATTGCGAAACGAGTGCCCGCTGTAGACGCAGGGCCTCTATCAACCGTTCCTTCGCCGCCTGTGGTTCGGTGGCATTCAGCAGCGCTTGCACCCGAATTTCCGCCGCGCGTCGGTACGCGCCTTCCCGCATGTTGTCCACGTTGCGCAAGACCTCCACGCGGATGGGTAGCTTGTCGGGATAGAAGCGCTTCGTGTAGGCATCCAGTTCGCGCGCGCTGTTCATGTCGTCGTGGATGACGTAATCGAGGTAGAGCTGCCCGATCTGTTCGGGCGTCAGCGATTGTGCTGCGGCCGGGGCGATGGGAAGTAGAGATACCCAGCCGAACAACGCAGCGGCGACGGCACGGGGAAAGCTCTGAATCAGGCGCATGGCGGGCGAGGGCTGGGCGTTGGGGGACGGGCCGCAGTCGCCCTGTCGATCAAGTGCGCGGCAAGGCGTAGCGATGTCATTATGCCTGCGCGAGGGACGACAGCGCCGATGCGCCTGGCGGCCGCGGGGGCCAGCAAGGCGTTCGGCTTCGCGTGCGCGGCGGCGCCGGGCCGCCGCGTCAGCCGCGTCAGGGTTGAAACCCCGCAATGATCGGGTCGACCCACTCGTTGTAGTCTTCGGTGGACCAGGGCCCCTGGCTGCTGGGCGCAAACAGGTCTTTCTTGCCTGTCACCGTTTTCACGCCCTTGGGATGCCGCAGGGCGGCCAGGAATTCGTCGACCAGCGTTGTCACGCCGGCTTCATCGGGCGCGGCGAGTTTGCTCAGCGCGGCCTCGAAGGAATAGCGCACGTTGGGGATGGTGCATTGGTAGGTGACCTGCACGACTTGATATCCCGGCGGCAGGTCATTGGGCTTGATCTTGCTGGACTGCACTTTGCAGTCCGATTGCTGAACGGCGGCGTGCTGCAACTGCAGTGCCTCGGCCAGCTTGTCCTTCAGGACGCGGGGGTGCCTGGTGTTGGGCAGGGCGCCTGCCAACTGGGCCGCCATTTGCTGGAATTGCGCGCTGCGGATGGCCGCCATGTTCTTGACGGTGTTGACATCGAAGGTGTCTTTGCCGTCATTGGACAGCCTCAGGTAGTCGTTCAGCTGACGGGCGCTGTCGGCGTTGTCGTGCACGATGACGTCGAGATACAGCTGGGCGACCTGGTCGGGTGTCATCTGGACCGGCGTGGAGGTCAGGGCGGTGGCCGGGGTGGTAGCCAGCAGGCTGGCCAGGCCCAGCAACGCGGGAGCGAGGGAGCGCGTCAATCGTGGATTCGAGGACACGGTGATAAGGCTTGGGGTGGCAAGGAGCGGGCCTGTCGGTGGCGACGGATGGCCCATGGGTGAAGAAGGAGGCAAGCGTAGCAACGCCGAGGCGGTCGTGAACGCCCGGACGAAAGAAACAGAAATTTCCTACAAATCGGGCTTGCGGACCGCCTTCCCGACCGTCTCCGGCAGCGCCTGGCCGCTTCCCGGCCGCCTTGCCCCCGCCTTGCCTCAGGATCGCTGGCCCGGCTGGTGCAGCAGGAAGTGTTCGACGATGCCTTGCAGGGCGTAGTCGGCGCTGGCCTGGCGGATGCGCTGGCGGCTGCCGCTGAACTGCCGGGTGGCGGTGTAGACGATGGGGCTGGCGTCGGCGTTGCCGCTTTTGAAGGCCCAGGCGTAACACTGTGTGCCCGCCGGCACGCGGTCGTCGATGGCGTCGGTGACGCCGGTGTTGGCAACGGCGACGTTGGCGGGACTTTTGCGCGCGGCGCCCAGCGCCATGTCGCGGGCCACGGCTTCGCTGGTCAGGTTATGAGTGGCCAGGGTGGATTGCGGCACGTCCAGGCAGCGCCGTTTCGATTCGGCCGAATACACCACGAACGCGCAATCGAGCAGGGCGCCCGCGCCCGGGATGTCGGCCAGCGTGGCGGCGATCAGCCCGGCGGTGCAAGACTCGGCGGTCACCAGCGTCAGCCGATGTTCGTGCATGAATAAGGCGACTCTTTCGTTGGCATTCATCAGGGACTCCTGCGGTTGTCCTGCCTTCCCAGCAATTGCCATGCCGGAAATCGCCCATTTCCCGGGCCGTCGCAGGTGCTGACAGACACTCACAGAATAAGGTCGCGGGCGGTCGGCACGGCGCGCATAATGAAGCTTGCGGTGAAGGCAGTTCGGGCCGAAGCGGTGCCTGTGGCGCCCATCAAGTTCCCTTTTCCAGCGGCGTTGCGGCGCCCCATCGAGGAACTCCCATGTCTACATCTGCGCAGGTCAGGACGCGGGGCGAATCAGCGCTTCGGCTGGCAGGTGAAAACCGCTACCGGCTGCTGGTCGACGCCGTGATGGACTACCAGATCTACCTGCTCGATGCCGAGGGCCGGGTGATCAGCCTGAACAAGGGCGCCGAGCAGTTCAAGGGGTACACGCTGCAGGAAGTCGCGGGCGAGGATTTTTCTCTTTTCTACACCGAAGAGGACCGCGCCGCCGGCCTGCCCGAGCGGGCGCTGGAAACCGCAAGACGCGAGGGCCGCTTCGAGGACGAAGGCTGGCGCGCGCACAAGAACGGCCAGCGCTTCTGGTGCAGCGTCGTCATGGATACCATCCGCGACGACGACGGCAGCATCCTGGGTTTTGCCAAGATCACGCGCGACCTGACCGAAAAGAAAAATGCGCAGCAAGAGGTGGAAGCCGCGCGCGAAGCCCTGTATCACTCGCAGAAGCTGGAAGCGCTGGGCCGCCTGACCGGCGGGGTGGCGCATGATTTCAACAATTTCCTGACCACCATCCGCTTTGCCGCCGACATGCTGGCCAAGCCCACCGTCGAGGCGCCCAAGCGGCTGGAACTGGCCGGACTGATTGCCGCGGCGGTGGATCGTGCCGGCCATTTGACGGCGCAATTGCTGGCGTACGCACGCCGCCAACCGTTGAAGCCCGCACGCTTTGACGTGCGCGGCTGCATCGAGGGCATGCAGGAGATCTTCGCGGCCACGGCCGGGGCGGGCATCAGGATCGAAACGGCGTGGCCGGCCCGGACCCGGCGGGCGGGGGCCGGCCGTGCGTGGCGATTGCCGTGCGCGATGCGGGCAGCGGCATGGCGCCCGAGGTCCTGGCGCACGTGTTCGAGCCCTTCTTTTCCACCAAGCCGATCGACAAGGGTACCGGCCTGGGGCTGAGCCAGGTGTTCGGATTCGCCCGGCAGTCCGGCGGCGACGTCAGCGTGAGCAGCAAGGAAGGCGAAGGGTCCACGTTCACCATCACCATTCCGGAAGACGCATTGCGGGGCGATATCCAGGCCGTGCAAGCCCCGCCGGCTGATGCCGGCGAGGCGTTCGAACGCATCGTGCTGGTCGAGGACGACGCCAGCGTGGCGGAGGTATTGCGTGCGCTGCTGGAAGACCTGGGCCGCGAGGTCACGTTGTGCACCGGCGCCGACCAGGCGCTGGACCTGCTGGCCGAGACCCACGGCGGTTGTGACCTGGTGATCACCGATATCGAGATGGCCGGCCTGAACGGCATTGAGCTGGCGCATCGCATCCGTTCGATGTGGCCGCACATCCGCATCATCCTGACGACGGGGGCCGACGACATCCTGCGCCGGTCGGGGCCGCGCGTCTTTCCGCTGCTGCCCAAGCCATGGTCGATGGCGCTGCTCATCGACCTGCTCAAGCGCGATCCCGGGCCCGTGCCCGAGGGCCGGGCGCCCTAGGCGCCGGTGGCGCAGAGCGCCACCGGGTGGTCGCGCAGCAGCGGCAGCACGGCCAGTTCGCCGGCCGCGCCGACCTGGTGCCGCCGGCCTGACAGCACATCCAGGAAGACCCGGCCCGCTTCGCGCGGCAGCAGCAGCCGCGTGTCCGTCCAAAAGGTGCGGGCGGTGGCGGCATCGCCCTGGGCGTAGCCGGCGACCGCCACGGCGCACAGCCGGGGCACCACCAGCAGCAGGTCCTGGCCGTCATGGCGCCGCAAATAGGCCACGATGCGATCGGCCTGCGGCCCCTGGGCCGCGACGGGACGGCAGTCGGCGTGGCGCAGCAGCTCGGGAAAGCGGGCGCGCAGCCGCAGTGCGCGCTGGATCAGGGCCTGCTTGACCGCGCCGCTGCGCCAGGCGCCGGCGCAACCCGCCAGCGGACTGTCGGGCGAGGTCTCGGCCAGCAGGGCGGCGCGCGCGGCGTAATCCACCGGCCGGCGGTTGTCGGGATCGACCAGGCTGAAGTCCCACAGGTCCGTGCCCTGGTACAGGTCCGGCACCCCGGGCAGGGTGTTGCGCAGCAAGGTCTGCGTCAGGCTGTTGACCAGGCCCGCCGGGGCCAGGCGCAGCGCGTACGCGGCGATCTCGCGCAGCAGGGCGCGGCCCTCGGGCTCGGCCAGCAGATGGTCCAGGGCATGGCGGGCCGCCTGTTCGTACGCCGTGTCGGGGCTGGTCCAGCTGCTGTGCTGCTTGGCTTCGCGCAGGGCTTTCTGCTGCCATTGCGCCAGGCGCTCCAGGCAGGCCGCGACGAGGTCGGGGCGGGTGTCGATGTCGCCCGGCGCCAGGTCCAGCGGCCACGCGCCGACCAGGCTTTGCAGCAACTGATAGCGGTCGGCCCGGGACGGCATGCCGTCCTGCGTGGGCAGGCGTTCTATCCAGGCTTGCGCGGTGTGGATCCAGCCTTGCGGATCTTCGGTCAGCGCGGCCAGGCGGCAGCGGCTGTCTTCGCCGCGCTTGTGGTCGTGCGTGGCGGTGGCCAGCATGGCATCGGGGTGGCTGCGGGCGCGTGCGACGCAGGCGGCGTGAAACGCCTGCGGGTCCAGCGAGAAGCGGGCGGGACTGGAGCCGACTTCGTTGCGCGAAAGCAGCGGGGCGTAACGGTAGAACAGGGTGTCTTCCAGGGCTTTGGCCGCGAGCGGCGGGGTCAGTTGCTGGAAGTGGCGCAGCGCACGGTCGCGGGCGCTTTGCAGGGCGTGGCCGGCGCTGGCGTCCTGCGGTTCGCCGGGCGTGCCGTCCAGCCACTGGCCGAGCAGCTGGAGCAGGCGGTCGTCGGCGCTGCCGGGGCGCGCCCCGAGCTGGCGGCGGGCGTCGGCCAGGGCGGCCTGCATACGGGCCTCGTCCGCCGCGCCGCGGCCGCCGTCTTCCGCATAGCTGCGGTAGACGGCAAAGGCGGCGAGCACGGCGGACAGCACGCGGTCGATGGCCGGGCCGGCGCAATCCCGGGTGCGCAGGTCCAGCCGCGCCACCCGCGTCAAGGCGCGCACCAGCGTCTGCCGTTCGGCGACGAAGTGCCGCTCCAGCATGAGGCGGCGCGCGGTCAGCAGTTGCTCGGACGCGCTGTCGTGCTGGCCGCTCAGGCGCTGCCAGAATTGTTCCAGGCCGTCACGGGCGGCCGGGACATGCAGCAGGGCGCCGACCTGGTCCATGAAGTCGTAGCCGGTGGTGCCGTCGGCCCCCCAGCGCGGGTCGGGCGTTTCGTCGTCGGCAAGGATTTTTTCCACGATCAGGTAGGGCTCGGGGCACAGGCCGGCCTGTTGGCGCGCGGGGCCGGCCTGCGCCAGCAGGCCGCGCAGGCGCCGCAGGTACGCGCCGGGCGCGGCCAGGCCGTCGACGTGGTCGATGCGCAGGCCGTCCAGCAGGCCCTGGTGGTACAGGCGCAGGGGCAACGCGTGCACGGCGTCGAAGACCGCGTCGTCCTCGACCCGCACGCCGATCAGCTCGCTGACCTCGAAGAAGCGCCGCCAATTGATCTGGTCGGGCGCGGTGGCCCACCAGGCCAGGCGGTAGTGCTGGCGCTCCAGCAACGCATGCAGCCGCTGCCGGCCCTGCGGTGTGTCCGCCGCGTGGGCAGCGCAGACCTGGGCGGGCGTGCCGCCGGCGTCCAGCGTGGCCTGCGCGAGCGGATAGCGTTGATCGCCGACGGCAATCGCGTAGCCGGCGCGGCCGTCCGGCACCAGCGCCAGGCCCCCCGATTCCAGGCAGGTGCCGTAGGAATCGGGCAAGACCGGCAGCAGCACTTTGCCGCGCAGCGCGGGATCCGGCGCACGCCAGTCGATGTCGAAATGCCGCGAATACGCGCTGCGTTCGCCATGGCGCAGCACGTCGGCCCACCAGCGGTTCGAGACGTGCGCGGCCATGTGGTTGGGCACGATGTCGGCGATGAGGCCCAGGCCGAGCGCACGGGCGGCAGTGGCCAGGCGTTGCAGGGCGGGCTCGCCGCCCAGTTCGGGATTGACGCGGCCGTGGTCGATGACGTCGTAGCCGTGGGTGGATCCCGTGCGTGCCGTCGTGATGGGCGACAGGTACAGGTGGCTGACGCCGAGCGCGGCGTAGTAGGGCGCCTGGGCGGCGGCATCATCCAGGGTGAAGCCGGCGTGCAGCTGCAGGCGGGCGGTGGCGCGCGGCCGCCCGGCGGTGGCGGTGGGGGGCAAGGCAAGCGTCATGGTTTGCGGTCTCTCAGGGCGCGCAGCGGCGCGAGCCGCGTGCGCACCGCCGGGTCGTCCAGGCAGCGGGCCGCGTCCAGCGGCTGGCGCTGGCGCCAGTTGGGATGCCGTGCGTCGGCCCCCGGCAGGTTGGGCTGTTCGAGCATGCCGGTGGCGTCTTCCAGGGGCACCAGCGTGAGCGGACAAGGCGTGGCGGCGACGAAGGCGAGCAGTGCGGCGCCGGGGGCCTGCGCCGGCGCCGGGCTGGCGGGCAAATGCGCGTGGTCGCGCACGGCTTGCCACAGGTGTTCGCGATCCGCCTCGCGCTGGGCGTGCAGCTCGGCGGGAGCCTCGTGCGGACCCGTCAGCCCGAGCCGCGCGCGCCAGTCGAGATCGTGGCCCTGCCACCAGCCCCGCAGCGTGGGCAGGTCATGCGTCGTGGTCATGGCGGCGGCGCTGGACGGCCAGGCGGCCGGCGGCAGGAATGCCGCGGGGGCGCGCGGGCTGGGCGGACCGCGCATGAACCAGAGCACGTTCATGCCCAGCAGGCCGTGCTCGCGCAGTGCGTCGTCAAAGCCCTCGGGCACCGTGCCCAGGTTTTCACCGATCACCAGGGCCCGGTGGCGCCACGCTTCCAGCGCCGTCAGCCGCAGCAGCGCGCGCAGCGGGTAGCGCAGGTAGGCGCCGTCGGCCGCGCCCGCGCCATCGGGAATCAGCCACAGGCGGGCCAGGCCCAGGATATGGTCGATGCGCAGTCCGCCCGCCTGCGCCAGGCTGGCGCGCAGCAACGCCAGGAAGGCCGCGTAGCCGGAATCGCGCAGCGCGCGGGGCGACAGGGCGGTGAGCGACCACGCTTGGCCCAGCGGGTTGTGGATGTCGGGCGGCGCGCCGACGCTGGCGTGCCGCAGCAGATCGGCCTGGCGGCTCCAGGCATGGCTGCCGGCCGGGTGGGCGCCGATGGCCAGGTCCGCAATCAGGCCCACGCGCATGCCGGCCTGCCGGGCCGCGGCGTGCGCGCTGGACAGGCTGAGCGCCGCCAGCCATTGCGCGAACCGGTGAAAGTCGAGTTCGTCCGCGTGCGTGCGGGCGGCGGCCTCGGCCTGCGCCGATCGCGGGTCGCGCAGCGCCTGCGGCCAGTCGGCCCAGGTGGCGGGCGCGCCGGGAAACTGCGCCTGGCGTGCATGCAGGGTTTCGAACAGGGCGTGGTCACGCAGGTCCTGTCCGCCCGCGGTGCAGAAGGCCTGGAAGGCCTGTTGCTCGGCCGCCGAGGCTTGCGCACCGAAGCCGCGATGCAGTTCGCGCAGCAGCTGCTGACGCCAGCGGGCCGCCTGCGGCCAGTCGATCAGGTCTTGTGCGTCCAGGGCCTGCAGCGCCGAGGCGGCGGCCGGCGGCAGGCGCGCCAGCGCTGCGCGCAGGGGCGCCTCGCCCAGCACGCCGGGGTCGGCATACAGGGTGTTAAGGAACAAGCGGCTGGAAGGGGAATAGGGACTGAATTGGGTCGGGTCGTCGGCGAACAGCGCGTGCACGGGACTGATGGCCAGCGCATCGGCGCCCGCGGCCCCGGCGGCGCCGGCCAGTTCGCGCAGCGCGCCGAAGTCGCCAAAGCCCTGCGTGGACCGGGCGGCGTCCGGCCCGCGGTAGCGCAGGCTGTAGACCTGCGCAGCCAGGCCCCAGGCACGCGGCGCGGCATCGCCCAGCAATTGCGCCAGGGTCGGCGCGCTGGGCGGCGCGACGGCCAGGGTGGTGGTGCCGCCGGCCAGTTCCAGCTGGTAGTAGCCTGGCTGGGTCGGCACCGCCAGCTCGGGCGCGCCGCCGATGCCCGGGCTGGTGTGTCCGCGCAACGGGGCTGCCTGGGGGGCGTGGATGGCATAGCGGCCGGCGCAACGTGCGGGCAGGCTGAGCGTGCCGCCCGCCACCGCGACCCGCATGGGCGGCAGGTGGGCATGGCTGTCGGCCAGGTGCCGGCGGCTGGCCTGGATCTGGCCGTCGGCGTCGGCCGGCAGGTCCATGGCGCGCAGCAAGGCACGCAGCGTGTCCGGCGCCACGACCCGGGGGTGGCCATGCGCATCGGTCCAGTGCTCGGCCAGGCCGGCTTCGGCGGCCAGCGCCGCCAGCGCGGCGTGGGGAGCCGTCATGGGGCCTCCTGCAACAGATACACCGTGCTGCCGCGACACAGGCTGCCTGTGCCGATGGCGTCGAACGCGCCGGGCAGCGATTCGAACAGCACCTCGCCAAAGCCGCCGGTGGGCGCGAGGTCCGCCGGCAGCGGCACGTGGTCGGGCCCCAGGTTGGCGTAAAGCGTCAGTACGGCGCCGTCATTCAAGGCCCACCGGGCCAGCACGGCGTGTTCACCCACTGCGCGGGCGCCGAGGCTGCTTGCGCCGCGCAGGCGCGGCGCAAGCAGCCGCTGGCGCAATTGCAGCAGCGCTTCGTAGTACGTGCGCCAGGCCTGGGCGTCATCCAGATCTTCGTCCCCCCACGGCTGGCTGCGCAGATAGGTGGTTTCGGCGTTGGGGTCGGGCAGGGTGTCCGGGTCGCTGCCTTGTGCAAGGGCCGCGAATTCCAGCTGCCGGCCTTCGCGGACCGCATCGGCCAGGGTCGGGTCGGCATGGCTGGTGAAGTACAGGAAGGGCGCCTGGCTGCCGATTTCTTCGCCCATGAAAATCAGCGGCACCTGCGGGGCCAGCAGTTGCAGGGCCACGGCGGCGCGCAGGCGGTCGGCCGACGGCACCAGGGCGGTCAGCCGATCGCCCTGGGCGCGGTTGCCGGTCTGGTCGTGGTTCTGCAGGAACAGCACGAAGGCGGTGCTGGGCAGATGGGCGCTGGGCTCGCCGCGCGGCGCGCCGCCGCGATGGGCCGACGGCTGGCCTTGGTACAGCCAACCCTCTTGCAGGCAGCGGGCCAGCGCCCGGGCGGGGTGGGTGGCGTAGTCGGCGTAGTAGCCGTGGGCTTCACCCGTCACGAGATGGTGCAGCACGTGGTGGGCGTCGTCGTTCCACTGGGCGTCGTAGCCGGCCTGCAGCAACGAGGCGCGGTTGTCGTCGTTTTCCAGCACCAGGTGCACGTGGCGTGCGGGCAGTTGGCCGCGCACGTGGCGGGCCAGCTCGGGCAGCCATCCGTGGCCGGCAATGGCGTGCACGGCATCGAGCCGCAGGCCATCGAAGCGGAATTCGCTTAGCCAGTACAGCGCGTTTTCCTCGAAAAAGCGCCGCACGGCGGCCTGGCGAAAATCGATGGCCGCGCCCCAGGGCGTGCGGACGTCGTCGCGAAAGAAAGAGGCGGCGTAGTGCGGCAGAAAATTGCCGTCCGGGCCGAAATGGTTGTAGACCACGTCCAGCATGACCCCCATGCCCAGGCCATGGGCGGTATCGATCAGGTCCTTCAGCGCGTCGGGCGTGCCATAGGCGGTATCCGGCGCGTACGGCAGCACGCCGTCGTACCCCCAGTTGCGCGGGCCGGGGAAGTCGGCAATGGGCATGAGTTCCAGCAGCGTCACGCCCAGGCGAGCCAAGGCCGGCAGCCGCTGGCGCAGGCCCGCGTAGCCGCCCGCCAACCCGGGGTGCACTTCGTACAGCACCGTCTCTTCCCAGGGCCGGCCGGTCCAGTCGGGGTGGCGCCATGGGTAGGCGTCCGGGCCGACGACGACGCTATCGCCATGGGCGTCGCCCCATTGCAGGCGCGACGCCGGGTCCGGCACCGTCAGGCCATCGGCCAGGCGATAACGGTAGCGCGTGCCGGGAGGGCAATCCACATCGACCTGGGCGAAGCCCAGTGCGTCCGGTTGCAGCGCGATCGGCGCGCGCCCCTCGACCAGCAGGGCCAGCCCGGGCGAGGCGGTCGGCGCCCACAGGCGAAAGCGGGTGCGGCCGTCGGGCAGCGGCAGCGCGCCAAACGAATAGGGCTCGGGCCAGGCCGTCATGGCGCCTCCCCGGGCATGCGGGCCGCGGTCAGCAGCACCAGGCTCTGGGCTTCGACCGGCACCTCGCCGCCGTTGACCGGCACGGCCGCGGTGGGGGCAGAGGAATCCAGTTCACGGATCCAGGCCAGCGCCGGCTCGGGCAAGGTGAAGGCCACGGCTTCCTGGCCGGGATTCAACAGCAGCAGCGTGACATCGGCGCTGCCGTCTTCGCGCAACGCGGCGCGGCGCAGCGCCATGGGCTTGGCGCCGCCATCTTCCCATGAGGCCGCGTCGATGGGCTGGCCGTCGGGGTTGAACCAGCTGACCGCCGCGACGCCCGGGCAGATTTCGGCGGCGGCATCGCCATAGCGCGCCGCGCGCAGGCCTGGATGGCCGCGTCGCAAGGCCAGCGCGCGCGCCACGAACTGGCTCAGCGCGCGCCCCTCGTCGCTTTGCGCCTGGGTCCAGTCCAGCCACGACAGGGCGTTGTCCTGGCAGTAGGCGTTGTTGTTGCCGTCCTGGCTGTTGCCGAATTCGTCGCCCGCCAGCAGCATCGGCGTGCCGTCGGACAGGCACAGCGTGGCCAGCAGCGCGCGTTGCACGCGGGCCCGGCGTTGCAGAATGGCCTCGTCGGTGGTGGGCCCTTCCTCGCCCCAGTTGTGGCTGTAGTTTTCCGAATGGCCGTCGGTGCCGCCTTCGCCATTGGCCTCGTTGTGGCTGCCGTCGTAGCTGACGATGTCCCGCGTGGTGAAGCCGTCGTGCGAGGCAATGAAATTGACGCTGGCCCAGGGGCGGCGATGACGCCGGTCGAACACGTCGCGCGACCCCGCCAGGCGGGCGGCCATGTCGCCGCGCTGGCCGTCGTCGCCGCGCCAATAGCGGCGCGTGGTGTCGCGGTAGCGGTCGTTCCATTCCGCGAACCCGGGCGGATGGTTGCCCAGCTGATAGCCGTCGGGACCGATGTCCCACGGTTCGGAAATGAGCTTGGCGCGCGCCAGCTGCGGGTCTTGCAGCAAGGCGTCGAAAAAGCCCGAGCCGGGATCGAAGCCGGTGCCTTCGCGGCCCAGGGTCACCCCCAGGTCGAAGCGAAAGCCGTCGACGCCGTACGACTGCATCCAGTAGCGCAGCGAGTCGGTCACCATCTGCAGCACCCGCGGGTGCGACAGGTTGACGGTATTGCCGCAGCCGGTGTCGTTGATGTAGTGGCGCTCTTCGCCCGGCACCAGCCGGTAGTAGCTGGCGTTGTCCAGGCCGCGCCAGGACAGGGTGGGGCCGAGCTCGTTGCCTTCGCAGGTGTGGTTGTAGACCACGTCCAGGATGACTTCCAGGCCCGCCGCGTGCAGGCGCCGGATGGCCTGGCGCAGGTCGTTCGGCCCGCTTTGCAGGTAGGTCGGCTCGGGGGCGAAGAACGACAGGGTGTTGTAGCCCCAGTAGTTGCGCAACCCCCGTTCGATCAGGAAGTGGTCTTGCAGAAACGCATGCACCGGCAGCAATTCCACGGTGGTGACGCCCAGGCGCTGCAAGTGTTCGATGAAGCGGGGATCGGCCAGCGCGGCGCAGGTGCCGCGCAGCGGCTGGCGCAGGTCTTCGCGCTGCATGGACGCGCCGCGCACATGCACTTCATAGATGACCGTGTCGGTCCACGGCGTGTCAGGCGCCTTGCTGCTGCCCCAGTTGAACGGCGCATCGTCGACCACGATCGCCTTGGGCATGGCGGGTGCGCTGTCGCGCCGGTCCAGGCTGAGGTCGGCGCGCGGGTGGTTCATGCGGTAGCCGAACAGCGCGTCGCTCCAGTTGACCGGGCCGGTCAGGTGGCGGGCGTACGGGTCCAGCAGCAGCTTGTGCGGATTGAAGCGGTGGCCATTGCGCGGATCGTAGGGGCCGTGGGCGCGCAGGCCGTAGACCAGCCCGGGCTGGGCGTCGGGCAGGTAGCCATGCCAGATCTCGTCGGTGCACTCGGGCAGGTCGAAGCGGCGCAGTTCCTTGCGGCCACGGGCATCGAAGACGCAGACCTCCATGCGGGTGGCGTTGGCCGAGAACACGGCGAAGTTCACGCCCAGGCCGTCGCTCACCGCACCCAGGGGATACGGCTTGCCGGCGGTCATGCGAGTCAATAGGGAAGCGTCCATGGTCATTCGCCTTGATGCGTGAAATACAGGGTGGACAGGCCGGGCAGCGTCAGCGCCAGCGACTGCGCATGGCCGTGCGCCGGCTGGCCGTCGCTGGCCGCCTGGCCAAGGTTGCCGTGGCCGGCGCCGCCGTAGCTGCCGGCGTCGGTGTTCAGGACTTCGGCCCAGCGGCCGGGCAGCGGCACGCCGACGCGATAACCCTGCCGCGCCACGGGCGTGAAATTGCTGACCGCCAGCAAGGGGGCGGCGCCATCGGTGCGCAGGAACGCCACGACACTGTTGTCGGCGTCGTCCAGCACCAGCCAGGCAAAGCCGGCGGGGTCGGCATCGCGGGCGTGCAGCGCCGGCAGGTCGTGATACAGGCGGTTCAGGTCGCCCACCAATCGCTGCATGCCCTTGCGGGCCGGGTCGTCCAGCTGGTTCCAGTCGATGGGGCTGTCGTGGTTCCATTCGGCGGCCTGGGCCAGTTCGTTGCCCATGAAGAGCAGCTTCTTGCCGGGGTGCGCCCACATATAGCCCAGGTAGGCGCGCAGGCCGGCGTGGCGCGCGGTGAGATCGCCCGGCATCTTGTGCAGCAGCGAGCCCTTGCCGTGCACCACCTCGTCGTGCGACAGCGGCAGCACGTAGCGTTCGGCGTAGGCGTAGACCATGCTGAAGGTCAGTTCGGCGTGGTGGTACTTGCGATGCACCGGGTCTTCGCTCAGGTAGCGCAGCGTGTCGTGCATCCAGCCCATGTTCCACTTGTAGTGAAAGCCCAGGCCGCCGTCGGCCACGGGTGCGGTGACGCCGGGCCAGGCGGTGGATTCTTCGGCGATCATCATGGCGTCGGGCACCTCGGCGCGCACCGTGTCGTTCAGCGCCTTCAGGAAGTCGACGGCTTCCAGGTTCTCGCGGCCGCCGTGGCGGTTGGGAATCCATTCGCCGGGCTTGCGGCTGTAGTCGCGATACAGCATCGAGGCCACCGCGTCCACGCGCAGGCCGTCGACGTGAAAGCGTTGCAGCCAGTGCAGCGCGCTGGCGATCATGAAGGCGCGCACCTCGGTGCGGCCCAGGTTGTAGACCTGGGTGTGCCAGTCGGGGTGGTAGCCTTCGCGCGGGTCGTCGTATTCGTACAGGGCGGTGCCGTCAAAGCGCACCAGGCCATGCGCGTCGTCGGGAAAGTGCGCGGGCACCCAGTCCAGGATCACGCCCACGCCGGCGGCGTGGCAGCGGTCGACGAAATGCGCGAAGGCGGCGGGCGGCCCCAGGCGGGAACTGGGGGCGAACAGGCCCAGCGGCTGGTAGCCCCACGAGCCGCCGAAGGGGTGCTCCATGATAGGCATCAGCTCGATGTGGGTGAATCCCAGGGACGCGGCATAGGCGGGCAGCTTGTCGGCCAGCTGGTCCCACACGCAGGCGCCGTCGTCCGGCGCCAGCCACGAGCCGGCGTGGACCTCGTAGATCGTGATGGGGGCGTGTGGCGCGTGGCGGGCGCCGCGCGCCTGCATCCAGGCGTCATCCGTCCAGGGATAGGGGGCGGGGTCGTCCACCACCGACGCGGTGGCGGGCGGCAATTCGCTGCGGCGCGCCAGCGGGTCGGCCCGCAGCCGGATGGCGCCGGTGGCGTCGGTGATGGCGAACTTGTACAGCGCGCCCGGACCCACGCCGGGCACGAACCGCTCCCATACGCCCGCCTCGTCGCGCTTGCGCATGGGGTGGCGGCTGCCGTCCCACCCGTTGAAGTCGCCCACCACCGCCACCTGGCGGGCATTCGGGGCCCACACGGCGCAGCGCAGCCCGGCCACGCCGTCGACCGTGTCCGGGTGCGCGCCCAGCCATTGCAGCGCCGCACGCCAGTCGCCCGCGGCCAGTGCGTGCAGGGCGTCATCGGACAGCAACGCACGCCAGCCGGGCGTGTCGTCGACTTGCGTGGGCGCCGAGTGCCGGGCAGCGGCGGGCGGGGAGCGATCGCGGCGGTTCATGATGAGGCATCCTCTGCATCGATGGCCGCGTTCTGTACCAGGCCTTGCGCCTGACTGGTCAGGGCGCACAGCGGAATGGAGATCCAGTCGGGCCGATGGCCGGCTTCGTAGCGGATTTCATAGGCGGCCTTTTCCAGCTGGGCCAGGGGCAGCAGGGCGGCCGACGCCTGCGATGCGGGCGCGCCGGCCTCTTCGTAGCCTTGCAGGAAGGCTTCGGTGGCGCGGGCGCGAAAGCGCGCCAGCAACGTGTCGCGCAATTGCGCCGGCGACCCGGAGACGGCGGCGCCATCCGTTGCGGGGGCCGCGTTGGCGTCCGTCTGTGCGCCGCCCAGCGGATCGCTGCGGGCGATGGCCGCCGCGGCGTAGTCGAACGACCGCAGCATGCCCGCCACATCCTTGCAGGGCGACGCGCGCTGGCGGCGTTGTTCCAGCGGGTGGTCGGGTTCGCCCTCGAAGTCGATCAGGTACGCGTCGGTCTGCGCGACCAATACCTGGCCCAGGTGCAGGTCGCCGTGCACGCGAATGAGCGCCGTGCCGGTCAGCGCCTGCGCCAGGCGCTGCACTTGGACGACCAGGCGGTCGCGATGCGCGAACAGCCATTCGGCGCAGGCGCGCGAGGCGTCTTCCAGCGTGCCTTGCCGGGCTTGCAGCGCCTGGATGGCGCCATCGAGCTGGGCGATGACGCGCTCGGCCAGCGCGTCCGCGTCCGCCTGCGAGGCCGTGGCGGGCGCGAAGGCGGCGTCGTCGCTCGGACGCGCCAGGGCCGCGTGCATCTGCGCCACGCGGCGGCCGATCGTGGTGGCCATGACCGCGTAGCCCTCCAGGCTGGCCTCGAATTCCTGCGGGCTGTCGCCGCCCAGCAGGGCGCTGGCCAGCGTGCGCTTCAGGTAGTCCAGCGTCCAGCGCCAGGCGTCGCCCTCGTTGGCGATGTAGGCGTGCAGCACGGCCAGCGTGCAGGGCACGCCGTCCGCGTCCACCCGCTGCACCTCGCCCAGCAGGGCGGGAATGTTGGCATAGCCGGCGCGGGTCAGGTGGCGCGTCATCTCGACCTCGGCCGACAGACCGGGGTGGGCATTGCGCAGCAGTTTCAGGATGGCCTGGCCGCCCACGATGACCGAGCTGTTGGACTGCTCGCCGGTGACCCATTGCAGCGTGGATTCCGGCCCCAGGTCCAGGGCGGCAAGGCCGGGTTCGGCCAGGCCGCGCACCACGCCGGGTTTGTCGCCGGGCTTGCCGCCCTGGCGGCCGTCCCATTCGCGGCCGGCTTGCAGGGCCTGCACGATGCCGTGCACGAAGCCGGGTTGCAGGAAGGCATCGGCCAGCATGCCGACTTCGGGGCCGCGGCGCACCCGCGCGATGGGGTACTGGATCTGCGAGGCTTCGTCCCACACCAGGGCGAACGGCACCTGGACCCGCATGCCGGGGGCATCGTCGGCGGGTTCCGCCTCGGCCCAGTAGTATTCTTCGCCGCCTTCGGTCCCGAACGGCGTGGCGTAGGCCAGTCGCACCCGGGGCAGGACGCGGGCGTCGGGAAACCAGCGCTGGCGCGCCAGGTATTCGGGCAGCACCTCGGTTTCCAGCGTGTTGCGCGAGGCGTCGGTCAGCACGGCGTTGGCGTGGCCGCGCAGCACCAGCGTCACCAGTTCCGGCATCTGCGCCGGCCCGCTGGCGTGCCAGCCCGGCGGGGCCGCGTCGGCGCTCAGGTCCATCCAGTAAAAGCCATAGGGCGGCAGCGTCAGCAGGTAAGGCAGCGCGCCGATGGCGGGAAACGGCGTGCCGCCCAGCATCTCCACCGGCACGCGGTCATTGAAGTCCTGCAGCGGCAGCTCGACCGGCTGTGCGGCGTTGGACAGGTTGGCCACGCACAGGATGGTGGTGTCGCGCCACTGCCGCAGATAGGCCAGGATCTTGCGGTTGCCGGCCTGGATGAAGCGCAGCGTGCCGCGGCCGAAGGCATGGCTCTGACGCCGCTGGGCCAGCATGCGGCGCGTCCAGTTCAACAGCGAATGCGGGTCGCGCTGCTGGGCTTCGACATTGACGGCTTCATAGCCATACAGGGGGCCCATCAGCACGGGCAGCGGCAGGCGCTCGGGATCGGCGCGGGAAAAGCCGCCGTTGCGGTCGGGCGACCATTGCATCGGCGTGCGTACGCCGTCGCGGTCGCCCAGGTGCACGTTGTCGCCCATGCCCAGTTCGTCGCCGTAGTACAGCACCGGGGTGCCCGGCATCGACAGCAGCAGGCTGTTCATCAGCTCGACGCGGCGCCGGTCGCGTTCCAGCAGGGGCGCCAGGCGGCGGCGGATGCCCAGGTTGATGCGGGCGCGCGGATCGGCGGCGTAGACGCTCCAGAGATAGTCGCGTTCGCGGCTGGTGACCATTTCCAGCGTCAGCTCATCGTGGTTGCGCAGGAAAATCGCCCACTGGCAATTGGCGGGGATGTCCGGCGTCTGGCGGATGATGTCGGTGATGGGAAAGCGGTCTTCCTGCGCAATGGCCATGTACATGCGCGGCATCAGCGGAAAGTGGAACGACATGTGGCATTCGTCGCCCGTGCCGAAGTATTCCTGCGCGTCTTCCGGCCACTGATTGGCTTCGGCCAGCAGCAGGCGCCCCGGGTATTCGGTTTCGATGACGGCGCGGATCTGCTTGAGCACCTGGTGGGTCTCGGGCAGGTTCTCGTTGTTGGTGCCTTCGCGTTCGACCAGATACGGCACGGCGTCCAGCCGCAGGCCGTCCACGCCCATGTCCAGCCAGTGCCGCATCACGGACAGCACTTCCTTCAGCACCTGCGGATTGTCGTAGTTCAGGTCGGGCTGGTGGGAGTAGAAGCGGTGCCAGAAATAAGCGTTGGCCACCGGGTCCCAGGTCCAGTTGGACGTTTCGGTGTCGCAGAAGATGACGCGGGTGCCGGCGTAGGTCTTGTCGCTGTCCGACCACACGTAGAAATTGCGGGCGGCGGACCCCGGGCGAGCCGTGCGCGCGCGCTGGAACCACGGATGCTGGTCGGACGTATGGTTCACGACCAGCTCTGTGATGATGCGCAGGCCACGCGCATGGGCCGCGCGGATCAGCCGGCGCACGTCGGCCACCGTGCCGTAGTCCGGGTGCACGCCGCGGTAGTCGGCAATGTCGTACCCGTCGTCGCGGCGCGGCGATGGGTAGAAGGGCAGCAGCCAGATCGTGTCCACGCCCAGGTTGGCGATGTAGTCCAGCTTGGCGATCAGGCCGGGCAGGTCCCCCACGCCGTCGTCGTTGGAATCGAAGAACGATTTCACGTGCAACTGGTAGATGACGGCGTCCTTGTACCAAAGGCCGTCGTTCTGCGGGGGCTGGGTTTCGTTGATCATGGTGGCGGGCTCCCTGGCGGCGTCAGCCATGACGCGACAAACGCCAGATGCAATAGGGTTGATCGGGCGACAGCGCGACCGGGCGGGCGTGGGCGTGCCACGTTTGCCGGGTGCCTGCCAGCAGGTCTTCGGCCACCAGGCTGTCGGGCCAGGGCGCACCGAACACGCCGAAGGGCGGTTCCAGCCATGCCGTCTGGGCATGGAAGGGGTCCAGGCTGATCGCGGCCAGGATCACGTCGCCGTTGCCGGGCGTGGCCTTGGCGAAGGCGATGACGCGGTCGTTGCCGCTGGCCGCCAGCGTCAGGCCGCGATGGCTCTGCAAGGCAGGATGGGCGCGGCGCAGCTGGTTCAGGCGGCCGATCTCGGCGCGGATGTTGCCGGGCTGGCGCCAGTCGCGCTGGCGCAGTTCGTATTTCTCGGAATCCAGGTATTCCTCTTTGCCCGGCACGGGGGCGGCCTCGCACAGCTCGAAGCCGCTGTAGACGCCCCACAGGCCCGAACCCAGCGCGGCCAGCGCGGCGCGGATCAGGAAGCCGGGGCGGCCCGAGGTCTGCAGGAACAGCGGGTTGATGTCCGGGGTATTGACGAAGAAATTCGGCCGGAAGAAATCCGCGGCCGGCGGTTGCGAGATTTCCTGCAGGTAGGCTTGCAGCTCGGGCTTGTCGTTGCGCCAGGTGAAATAGGTGTACGACTGCGTGAAGCCGATCTTGGCCAGGCGGTACATCATCTTGGGCCGCGTGAAGGCTTCGGACAGGAACAGCACGTCGGGATGGCGCGCGTGCACCTCGGCGATCAGCCACTGCCAGAAGGGCAGCGGCTTGGTGTGGGGGTTGTCCACGCGGAAGATGCGCACGCCATGCTCGGCCCAGAACAGCACGATGTCGCGCAAGGCGCGCCACAGTCCCAGCTTGCGGCCCCGCTTGGGCGGCCCGCCGTAGAACGCCACGTTGACGATGTCTTCGTACTTCTTGGGCGGGTTTTCGGCATAGCGCAGCGAGCCGTCGGGCCGCCACGAAAACCAGTCCGGGTGCTGCGCCAGCCATGGGTGGTCGGGCGAGCACTGGATCGCGAAATCCAGCGCCAGTTCCAGGCCGTGGTCCGCGGCGGCTTCGACCAGCCGCAGAAAGTCTTCCAGGCTGCCCAGCCGGGGTTCGATGGCATCATGGCCGCCGGCGGGCGAGCCGATGGCGTAGGGGCTGCCGACGTCGTCCGGCTCGGCGCGCAGGCTGTTGTTGCGGCCCTTGCGATTGGCCAGGCCGATGGGATGGATCGGCGGCAGGTACAGCACGTCAAAGCCCATCTCGCGAATGTCGGGCAGGCGCAGGATGACGTCGTCGAACGTGCCGTGCCGTCCCGGTTCGGCCGCCTGCGAGCGGGGAAACAGTTCGTACCACGCGGCGTGCGTGGCCTGCGGGCGGTCGACCCACACGGGGTAGACGGCCGACAGCGATTCGAACGGATGGCGGTCGTGGGCCCGCATGGCCGCGGCCAGTTCGTCGCCCAGCAAGGCATCCAGCAGCGCGGCGTCCGGTTCGGCGTCGGCGTCCCGGGCATTGAGCGCTTCGATGAGCTGGGCGATGGGGGTGTCCGCGGCGCTGTCCGGCATGGCATCGCGTCGGGCGGTCCGGGCGGGGCCCCGGCGGGCGGCCGGCATGGTGTCGTGCAGCAGCCGCAGCCCTTCCTGCATCTCCAGCCGCAGCGGCACGTCCGCCTGGCGCTTGACCCGCAATTCGTGCCGGAAGGTCTCCCAGGCGTCGAACCAGGCGGCGATCTGGAACGCATGCGGGCCGATCCGCCCGGGGCGGAAGGCGGCCTGCCAGCGGTCATTGCCGATGGCCACCAGCGGCACTCGCTGCCAGGCCGATTCGTCATCGGCGCGCCAGCGCAGTTCGGCGGCCAGCCGGTCGTGGCCGTCCATGAAGATATCGGCCTGCACGGCAATGGCTTCCTGCACGCGGCGTTTGACGGGATAGGCGCCGCCGTCGACCGCCGGGGTGACCTGTTCGATGGCGACGCGCGCCGTCACGCCACCTTCGCTGCGCACGCTGGCGGCCACGCGCGGCGGGGTGCGCACGGGCCGGGCGGGGTACAGGTCGTAGCGGACGCAGGCGCCGGGCGGCAGCGCGTCGTCCGCCGGCGCGCCGTCGTCATGAGGCAGGACCTCGCCGGGCGGCAGCAAGCCGGCCGCCAGGTCCCAATCCACCCGTGCGGCGGCCGTGGCGTCCGGGTTCAGGGCCAGCAGCGAGGTGCCATCCGGCGTGTTGCTGTCGCCGTTGGCGCGCACGATCAGCGTAGCGCCGCCATCGCGGCCGACGACAATGGCCGGCGCGCCCTCGGCCGGCGTGTCGCGCAGCCAGT
>PJUB01000378.1_pt1 | contig 20487 bp, 19 predicted proteins | sample 1512141 | NCBI WGS metagenome assembly PJUB01 (sample SAMN08177677, study PRJNA422409) | Soil metagenome, whole genome shotgun sequencing project. | isolation source: Soil enriched on filter paper: alkali lignin treatment | place: USA: Madison | collected 2015-01-15 | reverse complement strand
GCTGCCAGTGCTGGCCAGCGGCGGCGCACACGTGCTGCTGGAGGCCGCCACGCCCGCCGCCATCACCGCCGCCTTTCGCGAACGCGGCGGCACGTTGAGCTTCATGCCGCCCACCCTGATCTACATGATCATGGCGCAGCCGGGCGTCTCGCGCGCCGACTTTCCCCGGCTGCGCAACCTGATCTATGGCGGCGCGCCCATGCCGCCCGAGAAAATCGAACGCGCACGCGCGTTCTTCGGCCCCGTGCTGGGCACCACCTACGGCCAGACCGAAGCACCGCAGATCGTCACCGTGCTGCGCCCCGCCGACCTGGACGCTCCCGAGAACCGCGCCTCGGTCGGACGCGTCACCTGGCTGTCGGACGTGGCCATCATGGCGCCCGACGGCGCGCTGTTGCCCCGCGGCGAGATCGGCGAAGTGGTGGTACGCGGCGACCTGGTCATGTCCGGCTACTGGCGCCTGCCCGAGAAGACCGCCGAGACCGTCATCGACGGCTGGCTGCACACCGGCGACACCGGCCTGATCGACCCCCGCGGCTACCTGTTCCTGAAAGACCGGCTGCGCGACGTCATCATCACCGGCGGCTTCAACGTGTACCCGGTGGACGTCGAGAATGCCCTGTCGGCGCACCCGGCGGTGTACGAATGCTCGGTCTTCGGCCTGCCCGACGACAAATGGGGCGAAGCCGTCCACGCCGCCGTGCAATTCCACCCCGGCGCGACGGCCGATGCCGACGCGCTCAAGGCCCACGTGCGCGGCCTGCTCGGCCCGGTGGCCACGCCCAAGCAGTTCCATATCCACGACAGCCTGCCGCGTTCGCCCGTCGGCAAGGTGCTGAAAAACGCCGTGCGCGACGCGGCCCTGAAGGAGACCCCATGAACACGCCCGAAACCCGCCTGTGCGCCCATCACCTGACCGGCATGTCGTACCGCGACGTCGACCTGGTCGAAGACCTGATCGGCAAGAAGAGCTTCACCGAAGTGATGATCATGCAGATCCTGGGGCGCGAGGCGCGGCCGGTGGACATGCGCATCGTCGACGCGGTGCTGGTCACGCTGATGGAACACGGCATGACGCCCAGCGCCATCGCCACGCGGCTGATCTACATGAGCGCGCCCGAAAACCTGCAAGGCGCCGTGGCCTCCGGCCTGATGGCGGTGGGCAGCCAGTTCGTCGGCACCATGGAAAACTGCTCGCGCCTGCTGGACCGCATCCGCCAGGCCGCCGACGGCCCGGCCGAGGCCCAGGCGATTGCGCGTGAATTCCGGCAGAACCGGCAGGCGTTGCCCGGCTTCGGCCACCACCTGCACAAACCCGACGACCCGCGCTCGATCAAGCTGCTGGCGCTGGCCGAAGCCGAACCCGACCTGCCCGGCGATTCGCTCAAGGCCCTGCGCCAATTGGCGGCGGCCGTGGACGAGGCCTACGGCAAGCACATCACCATCAACGCCACCGGCGCGGTCGCCGCACTGCTGAGCGAAATCGGCGTGCCCACGGCCCTGATGCGCGGCTTTGCCGTCATCTCGCGCGCGGCCGGGCTGGTGTCCCACGTGGCCGAAGAACAGCAAAGCCCGTCCGGCCGCTACATCTGGGAAACCATCGACCACGCCATCCCGTACGTCGGCAAAGGCAAATCACACCAGAACAGCGGAGATGCGTCGTGACGCCCCTGCCCGGCGCCCGCCTGACCGACAAGATCGTGCTGGTGGCGGGCGCCGGCGCGTCGGCTGCCGGCTGGAGCATCGGCAAGGCCAGCTGCGTGACGCTGGCGCGCCAGGGCGCCGCCATCGTCGCGCTGGACGCCAGCCTGGCCGCCGCTGAAGACGCGGCGCACGAGGTCGAGCAGGCCGGCGGCAGCGCCCTGCCCGTGCAGGCCGACGTGGCCGACCCGGACGCCATGCAGGCCGCGGTGGATGCGGCGGTGCGCCGCTACGGCCGCATCGACGCCTTGCAGGCCAATGCCGGCATCGGCCAGGTGGGCGGTCCCGAAGACATCTCGCTGCAGGACTGGAACCGCATCCAGCAGGTCAACGTCACCAGCCTGCTCATCGCCATGCGCCTGCTGGCGCCGTTGATGCGGCAACAAGGCGGCGGGTCCGTCGTGACGGTTTCGTCCGTGGCCGGCATCCGCTACACCGGCTACCCGCACCTGGCCTACAGCGTCAGCAAGGCCGCCGTGATCCATTTCGCGCGCATGGCAGCGCAGCAGTACGCCGCCGACGGCATCCGCGTGAACACGGTGATTCCGGGCTTGATCGACACCCCGCGGGTGGCCAGGAACGTGGCGCGCATGTTCGATGCCGACGACCTGCAAGCCGCCCGCGCCGCGCGCGACCGGCAGGTGCCGATGGGCCGCATGGGCACGCCTTGGGAAGTGGCGAACGCGGTGGCGTTCCTGATGTCGGAAGAAGCGTCCTACATCACCGGCACGGAATTGCTGGTGGATGGCGGGCTGACGGGCAAGTACGCGTAGGACCTCGGGCCCCACGGCCGGGCTGACGGGAGTGGCCCGCAACCTGCGGCCGCTGCCGTGCTGCCTGCGCTACGGCAGCGCGGGAAAGCGGGCGGCGATCGCGTCGCCGGTGAACTGCGCCACCCACCCGGCCGGATCGTTGAACAGCCGGATACAGGTAAAGGCCGGCGCCGATCCCATGTCGAACCAGTGCGGCAAACCCGCCGGCACCGAAATCAGGTCGTCTTTCTCGCACAGCACCGCATACACGCGGCCTGCCGCATGCAAGGTGAACAAACCGCTGCCCGCCACGAAGAAGCGCACCTCGTCGTCGCCATGCGTGTGCTCGGCCAGGAACTTGCGGCGCAGCGCCTCGCGATCGGGATGCGACGGATCCAGACTCACCACATCGACGCTGCGGTAGCCGCGCTCGGCCACCAGCCGGTCGATCTCGGGACGATACGCCGCCAGCACCTCGGCCTGCGGCGCGCCCGCCGCGAGCGGCACCCGCGCCTGCCAGCGTTCGAACGTCACGCCGATGGCGGCCAGCTCGCGCCGGATCTCGCCGGCATCATCGATGCGGCGGCCGGCGGCAGGATCGTGCTGTGGGTAGATCGTCAGCGTCGACATCGGCAGCGGGCTTACCAGGACGTGCTGTAGGCGCCCGGGAACTGCTTGGCCACGAACGCCTTCACTTCATCGGACTGGTAGGCCTTGATGAAGCGTGCGATGCGCGGGTCGTTCTTGTTGTCTTCGCGGGCGGCGATCACCACGGCGGCGAACGGCGCATCCTTGCTTTCCAGCGCCAACGCGTCCTTGGCGGGCGACAGGCCGGCCGGAATCGCATAGGCCGAATTCACGGCGGCGGCGTCCACGTCCGCCAGCGAGTGCGGCAGCTGTGCCGCTTCGATCTCGACGAACTTCAGGTTCTTGGGGTTCTCGACCACATCGAACAGCGACGCCGTCACCGTCACGCCGTCTTTCAGCTTGATCAGCTTGGCGGCCTGCAGCACCAGCAGCGCGCGGGCGCCGTTGGTCGGGTCATTGGGAATCGCCACCTTGGCGCCCGGCTTCAGGTCGTCCAGCGACTTCACGCGCTTGGAATAGATGCCCATCTGCTGCACCACCGCGGTGGCCACCGGCACCAGCTTGTAGCCGCGCGCCTTGTTCTGCGATTCCAGGAATGGCTTGTGCTGGTAGATGTTCAGGTCCAGCTCCTTGGCGTCCAGCGCGGCGTTGGGCTGGATGAAATCGCTGAACTCCACCAGCTTGACCTTCAGGCCCTGCCTGGCGGCCACCTGCTGCACCACTTCGCCGATCTGGGCGTGCGGGCCGACGGTCACGCCGACCTTCAGTTCGGCGTCCTGCGCCAGGGCCGGCGCGGCGGCGGCGAATCCGATAAGGGTGGCAAAGGCGGCCAGGGTGTGGCGTAGGCGCATGGCGAATCTCGACGAGGCAAACGGGTAAAGGAAGCCCCGGATTCTAGTGACCGCGCTTCAAAACCGGAAGCGATGAATTTTCATATTGATATGCGAAAACGCATATAAGACGCCCCGCCATGACAAGCGCGCGTCGGCGCGACACAATAGCGGCTGGCTTTCATCACCCACCCGCTACGCCCATGTCCACCCCTACCGACCTCCACCCGCACGCGCGCGCCCTGCTTGCTGATCACTACGCCGCGGTGGATGCCGACCTGCCCGCCCTGCTCGACCTGCTGTTCGCCCGCAGCGCCGGCGAAGACTGGCACAAGGCCGGCACGTTCAAGCACCACCTCCTGGGCGTGTATCGCACGCTCACGCTCTGGAACCAGCCACGCGAAGTCCGCCTGCTGGGCTTGTTCCACAGTGTCTACGGCAACGAATACGTCGACCTGACGCTATTCGATCGCGAGCGCGAACGCAGCACGCTGCGCGACGTGCTGGGCGACGAAGCCGAAGCCTGGGTCAGCCTGTTCTGCGCCATGCCGCGCACCAAATTCGTCCAGGCCGTGCTGCAGGGCCAAGGGGCAGGCCCCGAAGGCCTGACGCTCGAAGGCACCGACGGTCAGGTCTTCACCTTCACGCCGCGCCAGGTCGCCGCCTTCATCGTGGTGTCCGCCGCCGACATCGGCGAGCAATGGCACAGCTGGCAAGACGAGATCTTCGCCGGCTATCCCCAGCAGCAGCGCCGCGACCTGAAAACGCATTGGGCCGCTTCGCTCTGGCCCGGCCCGCTCAAGCCGCCGTCGAACATCCTGTCGATGCTGTCGCACCTGCTGGCGCCGCTGGCCACGCTGCCGGCCGATACCGGCATCCCCGTACCGCCGGCCTTCGATCACTGCCGCGCCACGCTCACCCCGCGCGACGAAGCCGCGGCCAGCGCCCTGTACTGGCAGGTCATCACGCGCATGCAGCCCCTGACCGAAATGGACAGCGCCCGCCACATGCTGGAAGCCGCGGTCGAACACAATCCGTGGGTGGGCGAGCCGCGCCTGTTGCTGGCCCAGCTGGCGCTCACGGCGGGCGACTTCGACGCGGCCGAGCACCACGCCGCAGCCGGCCTTGCCGCGCTGCAAGCCTGGGGCACCGCCTGGGACAAGCGCATCGAATGGGCCGGCTGGATGGCCTGGGCGCGCATCGAATTGCAGAATGCGCGCGCCCGCCGCTGGCCCGAGAACCTGGCCGCCCTGAACGGGCTGGGCCTGGTGGAATAAGCGCGGCCGCCCGCCATGCCTGCGCCATGAAAAACACCCCGACGGCTGGACTCGCGTCCAACGCTCGGGGTGGGATTCAGATCGGTCGGGTCCGCGTGGCCGCGTCAACACGACGGCCCGTGGCGGAAGGCTTACTTCGTGCCTTCCCAGTGCGGGCCGGGCACGTGGATATCGAACAGTTCCAGCACGCGGGCCACGGTGTGGTCCACCATTTCCTCGATGCTGGCAGGCCGGTGATAAAACGCCGGCAACGGCGGAAACACGATGCCGCCCATTTCGGTCACGGCCGTCATGTTGCGCAGGTGCGCCAGGTTGAAGGGCGTTTCGCGCACCATCATCACCAGGCGCCGGCGTTCTTTCAACGTCACGTCGGCCGCGCGGGTGATGAGGTTGTCCGACAGGCCATGCGCCACCGCCGCCAGCGTACGCATCGAACACGGCACGATGACCATGCCCGCCGTCTGGAACGCCCCGCTGGCCAGCGTGGCGCCCACGTCGCGCACGCTGTGCACGTGGTCGGCCAGCGCGTAGACATCATGGCGGCTCACATCGAGCTCGTGCTTGATGTTCAGCACGCCCGAGGCCGATACCACCAGGTGCGTCTCGACATCGTCCACGCCGCGCAGCGCCTGCAGCATGCGCACCGCGTACAAGGACCCCGTGGCCCCCGTGATGCCGATCACCAGACGCCGCACGGGATCAGGCCGTGGCGCCGGATTGCTCCAGCAGGGTCTTCAGTTCGCCGGACTCGTTCATCTCGTTCATGATGTCCGAGCCGCCGATGAATTCGCCCGCCACGTACAGCTGCGGAATCGTGGGCCAGTTGGAGAATTCCTTGATGCCCTGGCGGACTTCGTCGTCCTCCAGCACATTCACGGTCACCAGCTTCTTCACGCCACAGCCCTTGAGGATCTGGATGGCCTTGCCGGAAAAGCCGCATTGCGGGAACTGGGCGGTGCCCTTCATGAACAGCACGACGGGGTGCTGGGTCACGGTTTCGCGGATGAATTCTTGAACGTCGCTCATGGTGGTCTCTTGGACAGGCATAACGGAATACGCCAATTATAGGTACAGGCGGGAAAACCGCCCGGATTCCCCGGGGCGGGGCCGGGAAATGCGACGGGAGGCGGTTACAAATCGGGCTGCCAACGCCCTGTTGGCACTCGGGCTTGCGTTAGCGGCGCCCCGGCCAGCGGCCGCCGGAAATGCGTTCGATGCCGGCCAGGTCCTGGCGGCTGTGCACGTCGGCAAAGCCTGCGTCGGCCAGCAGCGTGCGCACGGCCTCGGCCTGGTCCCAGCCGTGTTCCATCCAGAGCGCCCCGCCCGCCTTCAGGTGGCGAGGGGCGCCCGCCACGATGCGGCGCAGGTCTTCCAGGCCGTCAGCACCATCCGTCAGCGCCCCGCGCGGCTCGAAGCGCACGTCGCCCTGCGCCAGGTGCGGATCGTCGCTGGCCACGTAAGGCGGATTCGACACGATCAGGTCGAACCCCTCGCCCGCCGGCACCGCGTCGTACCAGCTGCCTTCCACGAAACGCAGCGACGCCGTCAGGTCCCAGGCATTGGCCGCCGCCACCGCCAATGCCTTGGCGCTGACGTCGCTGGCCATCACGCGGGCATCGCGCCGGGCCAGCGCGATCGAGATCGCGATGGCGCCGCTGCCCGTGCCCAGGTCCAGCACCGCGGGCGCGGCCTGCCCGGCCACGCATTCCAGCGCGGTTTCCACCAACACCTCGGTGTCGGGACGCGGAATCAGCACGTCGGGCGTCACCCGAAACATATGCCCCATGAACTCACGCTGGCCCACCAGATACGCCATCGGCTCGCCCGCCAGGCGGCGCTGCACCAGGGCCTCGTAGGCCGCGGCCGTGGCCGGTTCGAGCGGATCGGTGTCATGCGCCAGCAGCCAGGCGCGCGGCTTGGCCAGCACGTGTTCCAGCAGCATGCGCACTTCCAGGCGCGGCAGGCGCGCATCCTGCAGCAGGCTCTTGATCTGGGCGGTCATGGGGCGCGATGCGTCAGAGGTCGTCACCCAGCGCCGCCAGCTGCTCGGCCTGGTGCTCGGCGATCAGCGCGCCGGTCAGTTCTTCGAGGTCGCCTTCCATGATCTGCTGCAGCTTGTACAGCGTCAGGTTGATGCGGTGGTCCGTCACGCGGCCCTGCGGGAAGTTGTAGGTACGAATGCGCTCGGACCGGTCGCCCGAGCCGATCAGGCTCTTGCGCTCGGCGGCTTCCTTGCTCTGGCGCTCGCGGGTTTCCTTGTCTTTCAGGCGCGCGGCCAGCACCTGCATGGCCTTGTCCTTGTTGCGGTGCTGGGAGCGGTCGTCCTGGCATTCCACCACCAGGCCGGTCGGCAAGTGCGTGATGCGCACGGCCGAATCGGTCTTGTTGATGTGCTGCCCGCCCGCGCCGCTCGCGCGGAACGTGTCGATGCGCAGGTCGCTGGCGTTGATGACGATTTCCGACGCCTCGTCGGCTTCCGCCATGATCGCCACCGTGCAGGCCGACGTATGGATGCGGCCCTGCGCCTCGGTCGCGGGCACGCGCTGCACCCGGTGCGCGCCCGATTCGAACTTCAGGCGGCCATAGGCGCCGTCGCCATTGATGCGCGCGATCACTTCCTTGTAGCCGCCCAGTTCCGACGCGCTTTCGGACATCAGCTCGACCTTCCAGCCGCGTTGTTCCGCATAGCGCGTGTACATGCGCAGCAGATCGCCCGAGAACAGCGCGCTTTCGTCGCCGCCCGTGCCCGCGCGGATTTCCAGGAACACGCTGCGGCCATCGTTGGGGTCGCGCGGCAGCAGCAACAGCTGCAACGCCGCCTCCAGCGATTCCAGCTTGACCCGGCCGGTCTTGATCTCGTCCTCGGCCATCGACTTCAGCTCGGGGTCCGACAGCATTTCCTGGGCGGCCGCCAGGTCTTCCTCGCCGCGCACGAAGGCCGTGAAGGCCTCGACCACGGGCTCAAGCTCGGCGCGTTCGCGCGACAGCTTGCGAAAGCGATCCATGTCGGATGCGGTTTCCGGTTCGGCGAGCAACGCGTCCACCTCGATGAGGCGGTGGCACAGGTGCTCCAGCCGGCTGCGCATGGAAGATTTCATGATGGGAATTCTGCAAAGGAAAAACGACGATAGCGGGCGCCCACAAGACGAACGCCCGCCAGGAGGCGGGGCGTGGGACAGCGCCGCTAACGGCGCGAGTCGCGGCCGGGGAAAAGGCGCGGCATCCAGGCAAGCAGTTGCTTGCGGTCGTCGCCTTCGCTGCGGTTCAGCGCCGCCAGCGGGCCGTGCAGATACTTCTGGGTCAGGCCATGGGCCAGCTGTTCGAGCACGGCCTCGGGCGATTCGCCGCGCGCCAGGAGGCGCCGGGCGCGTTCGAGTTCGGCAGCCTGCACGTCTTCGGCGGCCTGGTGCAGGTCGCGAATGACGGGCACCACTTCACGCGATTGCATCCAGTGCATGAAGCCCTGGACGCGGGTTTCGATGATGGCCTCGGCCTGCACCACCGCGGCGCGGCGGGCATCGGTGCCGGTCTGCACCAGGCGGCCCAGGTCATCGACAGAATACAGGTAAACGTCGTCCAGGCGGCCGACTTCGGGTTCGATGTCGCGCGGCACGGCCAGGTCGATCATGACCATCGGGCGGTGGCGGCGCAGGCGCGTAGCCCGTTCCACCATCCCCAGCCCGAGGATGGGCAGGGAGCTTGCCGTACAGGAGACGATCACGTCGAATTCGGACAGCCGGTCGGTCAGGTCCGACAGCTTCATGGTGCTGGCCGAAAAGCGGTTGGCCAGCAGTTCGGCGCGTTCGGCCGTGCGGTTGGCCACCACCATGCTGCGCGGACGTTGCGCGGCAAAGTGCGTGGCGCACAGTTCGATCATTTCGCCCGCGCCGATGAACAGCGTGCGGGCCTGGTCCAGGTTGCCGAACACGCGTTCGGCCAGGCGCACCGCGGCGGCGGCCATGGACACCGACTGCGCGCCGATGGCGGTCTGCGACCGCACTTCCTTGGCGACCGAGAAGGTGCGCTGGAACATCTGGTGCAGCAACGTGCCCAGCGCACCGGCCTCGCCGGCCGCGCGCACGGCGTCTTTCATCTGCCCGACGATCTGGGTTTCACCCAGCACCATGGAATCGAGCCCGCTGGCCACGCGGAAGGCGTGACGCACGGCGTCGTCTTGATGGTGGCGATACAGATGGGGGCGCAGCGTGCCGGCGTCCAGGCGGTTGTGCTCGGCCAGCCACGCAGGCAACTGGTCGGCCACGTGGCCGTCGGCAGCGCAATAGATTTCGGTGCGGTTGCAAGTCGACAGGATGGCCGCTTCGCGCACCGATCCGCCAAACGCAGAACGCAGGCCTTCGAGCGCCGGCTTGACCAGATCAACGGGCATGGACACGCGTTCGCGAACCGAAACCGGCGCGGACGTGTGATTCAGACCGAAGGCTAGAACAGCTACCGACATGTAAAGGACGAGGCCGTAAGTAATAAGAGCGGTGGTCCCTGCGGGTCATGCGGTACAGCACGCATGTAACAGCAGACCGCTAATGATTATACCCCTGCGGGTTATCCCCAGACCAACCGGCGCCCCGGCCGCGACCCTGGGTCGCACCCAAGCGTGCCTTTCGCCCAACAGTCGGGCGGGCGTTCAGTCGCCATCCGGCGCCGATCCCGCAACCCTCCGCGGTCCACCTGCGCCGCCCAATCGCCGCCCCTCACGACCGATGCGAAAAATATTTGAAGTTTTTTCGCGCCGACTGGCACAAGTCCAAAAAATTGTGTATAGTTGCGGACTTCGTTGGCCTGGTAGCTCAGTCGGTAGAGCAGAGGATTGAAAATCCTTGTGTCGGTGGTTCGATTCCGCCCCAGGCCACCAGAATACAAAGCCCCAGCGCTCGCAAGAGCACTGGGGCTTTTCACATTGGGCTGCGGCGTGCCTTACCTTGGGGCGGGCCACGGCCGCCCCTTGGCTACGAGCTCGACCTTGTTAAGCCACCGTGGCTCTCGCTGACGCGGGACGCCACCAATGCCCAACCAGAGAAGACAAAGCGTGCACCAACATCAAGGCTGCCGCCAAGCTTGCCAGCATCACGTGCTTGTTAGCCTCCTGACGTCCATCAAACGTCGAAATGCCGACATCACCCACGATAATCACGAGCAAGATAAGAGAGAGGGTACGCGATGCGAATCTGCGCTCCGACGGAACTCCAACAGGAAAGACGGCAAGGATGCAGGCGAGCAAAAGCGACGGCAACAGAATTCCAGCACCTGCCACCTTGGTAAAACCGGTGGAAAACGCAGTGATGAGCACCGGTGGGGGCTGTCTGCGCTCGCCATAAATCATGCCCAGGTCGACATCGAAATTTCCGACCTCCTTCGCGTTTTGCCACAACGAGCCCAGGAAGGCCCGAGGGTCAATGACTATCGCGCGCAGAAATGTCTTGATCGTAAGATTTGGATTGTCTGCAATGAGTTTTGAACTTGCCTGATTCCAGGCGTCGCGGCCGATGAGCGCCTTGGACTCAGCTGGCAAGCCAAGTTCTGCTAATAATTCCGTTTGTTTTTTTGAATGCGGCAGCATGCCGAAATAGAGCGCATGGTAGCTGGTGACACGCGACGCCCGCAGTTCGCTCGGGTTATCGATTCGTTGAGACGTTGTCACCAGACCTACAACACCGGCGAACAGAACCGCGAAAAAAAATAACAAGACAGTACGCGCCACTCTGCTCAGGCGCACCTCGGTTTTCACGTAGAAGTGCCCAAATATCAGAACAGGAACGATCAAATAGAGATACTGGCGCTTGGCAAAGATGGCAGCCATCAGCATGGCCAGCACCAATGCATACAGGGTTTGTTCGCTCCAGTTTCGCGGCACTGCCTGGCCAGCCCAAGTTCGGCATGAAAGAAAAACAAAGAGAAGAAACAACGCCAAAAATGGCACAACCTCAGCGTAGAAGGAATTGTAAAACGCCGTGATACGGGCGTCCGTCAAGATCAGAAAAGTACCTGCCAAGACAAGTGCCGGTGCCGGTGTCACTGGCCGAACTCGTCCGATCAGCAAAAGTACAATTAAGAAATGAAACAGAAATAAAGGCAGACCGATGTACTTGATATTGACAACCGAAGGGCTGAACAGATACTTACCCAGCACGTCCCCAAAACGCCAAAAAACAGTCGCCGACGTGAACCAAGGCTGCGTGAATCCCGGCTCTGCCGGACTCCAATAAAACGATGGTTGGTCGAAATAACGCGCATACCAGGCCTCACTAAGAGCGGGAGGGCTCCGGTCCTTCATGTCGATCGGAGCGGACGCGTAGTCGCCCATATACCGAACAAAATCTCCATTGTCCGCGGCCCCGAACTCACGATTGACGAGCAGCACCATAAATGCTGCAAAGATAATCGCAGCGATCTGGAACGATCGTCCCTTAAAAAATTGCGCTGCCATAAATACCTTTCAACCTATGAACTGGCTACGCCTGCGATAGAGTCTGCGCAATGCAGCGGCCTTCCCTGATCGCGTAGTTGGTGCCCCGGTCTTCCGGATAGATCTGCGCCATCGTCGAAATGTACGCGTTTGCATAGGGCGTCTCACGACCCGGCACATACGACGAGTAGTTGCGTTCGGTCACCGGCTGCGCGTACTCGGAACGCCATACCTTGTAGTCCAGCACCCACGACTGATCCAGCTTGGGGAACATTCGCTTCAAATGGCCCATCGCGAACTGGAAATATTCTTCATCCGAATAGGCCCAAACGGGATCGTCCGTGGCCAGATACCGCGATAGATAGGCGATGCGCGAACCGCGATAGTTGTCCGGGGAATCGAAGTTGGTGTGCTCGATGACGCCGACGAACGGAAAACCGGGATCATTCACGTTCAGCCAATAGGTCTCGGACAGACTCTGATTCAGACGCAGGACCAGACATATGTTGCCCAGGTACTTCACGCGTCGCAGCGCCGACACCCACTGCGGGTCGGCCGAGCCGTCGAAAATATCCGCAATGATGGGAAACGACGGTGTGAACAGGTACTTGTCGCCCTGGACCGGCCCCCGATCCGTCGCCAGGCGCACGATCTCGGCGCCATCGGCCTCGATACCCGTGACGCGGCGTCCGTAGCTGACCTGCCCGCCATGTTGCCTGACGCCTTCGGCCAACGCTTCCGCAAGACGACCAAAACCTCCCTTGAAGTACGCCAGCTCTTCGCCCCCCTTGTCATTGCGGGTCCCGCCACGCAGCACCAGCTTCTTCCACATCCAGACCGCGTTGACGGCTTCGGCAAAAACGGAGAACTTGGAGTTGATCAGGGGTTCCCAGACGATCTTGTAGACGGTCTTGCCGCACAGCGGTTCGAGCCATTCGCGAATGCTCAGGTGCTCGATCGTCTTCCAGTCCTTGATGCGCCGTACCTGGAAAACCAGTAGCCCCAGGCGAATGCGATCCATGAACGAGAGCGCCTTGAAGCGCAGCAAATCCAGCGGCGTCGACAGTTTCCACAAGCGGCCGTTGAAATACATGCCCGTCCGCGTGGGCAACAACATGATGTCGCCATCCAGGCCCAGTTCCTTGACCAGCTCGGGCACGTATACGTCGTTGTTGAACCAATGATGGTAGAACTTCTCGACCTTGACCCCATCATTGAAATTGAAGGTGCCCGCCAATCCGCCCGGCGTGTCGTCGGCTTCCAGAACGTGTACGCGCTTGCCCTGCTTGGACAGTACGTACGCAGCGGTGAGGCCGGTGAAACCACCCCCGACGATGACCACGTCGAATTTTTCCATGAATGTCTACCTTATTGCTCTTGAGCGTCAACCGGCCTGAGATTTGGCCGCTCGGAATAGCTCGGGTCTTGCCCAAATGGCGACAGCGCCTGCGAGCGTCGTGGGCAACCACAACGCCAGGTGCACAATGACTGCATAACTGCCTGCTTGCGCGGCAGTTCCGCCCACCAGCGAGATCGCGGTGAAGGCGGCGAGATGGAACGGCCCGACATAGCCGGGGGAGGATGGCACCAGCGTCGACAGGGTTGCGACTGCCATGACGAGCAATGCCACCACGGGCGAACCCTCGACGCCCGCGCCCAGCAGGACGAAATAGAACAGTCCCGCCTCACCCACCCAGACCAGCATCGATACCGCCAACATGGACAGCAGCAGGCGCGGACGCGACATGACATTGAAACCATGCAACAAGCCTGCCAGCATGCCGCACACGGCAGCGCGCTTGGCCGTGCCCTGTTCGCGGGCCCGGTCGGCCATACGGTCAAGCAGCCGTCCCAAGGCGCCGCTGAAGAAGAACCCGAGCGCCAGGACCACCCCGCCCGCGATCGCCAGCGACACGGCCGATGCCTTGAGCGCCTCCGGAATGGCGATCGCCCGGATGGCGAACAGGCCGATCGCCAGGCTGGCGAGCAAGGTCATGAGGTCAACCAGCCGCTCGACGATCAGGCTGCTCGTCGCGATGGTCTTGGTGATACCCATCGAGCGGGGAAAAACCAACGCACGCACGACGTCGCCCAGCCGCAGCGGCAAGACGTTGTTCAAGGCGATGGACCCCAGGAATGGCGCACAGCAGTTACTGAAGGTGATATTGGTGCCGGCCGCCCTCAACATCATGGACCAGCGGACAATACGCAGGGCATATCCGGCCGCCAGCGACGCAATGCCTAGCGCCAGGTAGGCCCAATGGAAATGCGCCAACGCATCCAGCACATCAGAAATGTTCACCTGCCGCAAGAAAACGACCAGGCACAGAACCGTTACGCCTGCGCCTGCCATGTGCTTGAACCATCGCGCCGCCCCCTGACGCGACGCTGCTGTCATGCCTCGGCCCACGTACGCCACGGCGCTTTGCCGGTTGCCCACAACGCTTCCAGTTCGCGCTTGTCGCGCAACGTATCGCAGGGCTGCCAGAAGCCCGTGTGATGAAACGCTGACAATTGGCCGTCCTTGGCCAGGTTCGACAACGGCGCACGTTCCCAGGAAATCTCGTCTCCCGCGATGTACGGAATGACTCCGGGTTCCAGCACGAAGAATCCACCGTTGATCCAGCCGATCTCGTCGCTCGGCTTCTCCTCGAAACTCAAGACCTGGTCCTGGGCGTCAATATTGAGCACACCAAAACGTCCAGGCGGCTGCACAGCCGCCACCGTGGCCAACTTGCCGTGCTTGCGGTGGAATTCCAGCTCGGCGGAAACATCAATATCCGACAACCCGTCGCCATACGTCAGACAGAACGTCTCGTTGCCGAGATAAGGCGCAACGCGCTTCAGGCGGCCGCCCGTCATCGTATCTGCACCGGTATCGACAAGCGTGATCTGCCAGTCTTCCGCCTGGCTGTCTAATATCTGGTGATCACCGGTCTTGAGATTGATCGTCATATTGGACATATGACGATAATAGTTGAAGAAGAATTCCTTGATCACGTAGCCCTTGTAGCCGAGGCAGATCACGAAATCCTTCACGCCATGGCGCGCATAGGTCTTCATGATGTGCCAGAGCAACGGCTTGCCGCCGATCTCTATCATCGGCTTCGGCTTCGTATCGGACTCTTCGGCAATGCGAGTGCCCAGTCCGCCAGCAAGAATGACTGCTTTCATAACATTCCTATTCAGAGTTTCAACTCGGAAGAATCAATATTCACACTTTGCTCGACAATCGCAACGGGATCAGCACGCATGACCAGATAGATACGCAGAAGATATTCCCCAATGATGCCCAGCAGAAATGAATTGAGGCCGATACCAAACAGGACCAATATGTGAATACTTGCCAGACCGGGCGGCAATTCGGGATGCAGAATCTTCAACGTCACGTAGTACAGCGCACCCACAACGCTGGCCGCCAGGATGATCGCCCCCAGGAATGACGCCGCCCGCAACGGCACCGTGGAGTGATTGAACACCGCCGTCAGCCCAAGCCGGATCAGGCGGGATACGTTGAATTTGCTTTCCCCCACTGTCCGCGCATCGCGATCATAGGGAATGCCGATCTGATCGAATCCCAGTCCGGCGATCATGCCGCGCAGATACGGGTTGGCCGTCCTGATCTGGCATAGGGACCGGATGACCTTCCGGTCGATCAAGCGGAAATCGCCAACGTCCCGGGGAATGGGATGCTCGCTGATCCGGTCGATCACCCAATAGCCGAACTTCCGGAACGCCTGCAGGACCCCGCTTTCCGGCCGCTTCTTACGTATGCCGTAGACAACCTGGTAGCCCTGCTTCCATTGCTCGAAAAAGGCCTCGAGCATCTCCGGCGGATCCTGCAGGTCAGCATCGATCTGCATGACGGCATCGCCACGCGTATGCATGTAGTTCGCGAGGATGGAACGCTGGAAGCCGAAATTCTTCGAAAAACGGATTGCTCTCACGCGCGGGTCGGTCTTGGCCAGCGCGGTCAACATAGCCCAGGATTCGTCGTCGGAATGATTATCCGAGAACACGAATTCCAGGTCGCAGCGGTCGCGCATGACATCGGCCAGCGCGCACAGCCGGCGATAAAGAGCGTCGATATTACCGGCTTCGTTCAAGACGGGAATCGAGATGGAAATCAACGGCTTGTTCTGTTCACTCATGCTTGGGTCTCTCGGCCGGAATAGCAATCCTGCATATATTTGGCGATAGCCGGCAGTGTTTCCCGAAAAGCACCAGGGTCCAGCAATCCGGTGGGCGGCAGGATCATCTGGTAGTTTTCCTCGGGCGGCTCGGCCAGGGCGCCCACGCAAAGCAGATCGTCCCTGCCGAACGCGCCGAACACACTTTCCGCCACCGCGCGCAAACTGACGGGCTTGCCGTGGCTCACATTCAACACGCCCGTCACCGAAGACTCCGCGATCTTGCGGACCGCGCCGGCCTCGTCATCCAGATGGTGGTATTCACGCAACTGGCGGCCCGATGTCATCTTGAACGGTCGATCTTCCCGCAACGCGGCAAGCATCTGCCCCAGGAACATGAAGGGACTGGGCATGCCTGCCCCAAAGAGCGTGTGGATCTGCAGATGCGCCGCCGGCGCGCCAGCGTCCACAGCCTCGGCAACGTACGTGGCCAATGCCGTCTTGCTCTGTATGTAGGGATTTTTCGAGCGCAGCAGGCTCTCCATCACCGTGCCGAAAGTGATCACCCTGGCACCGATCGCAGCCGCGCCGTCAATCACATTCCTGGGCAGGTGATAATTGACGCCCAGCAATTCCTCTTGTGGCAACGCCGGATCCAGTAACCCGGATGCGACGTAGATGGTCGCCTCTTGCGCACCTGCAAGCCCCTCGAAATAGCGGGTGACGTCGCCCGCCACCCCCGGCCGGGACCACGCCTGATACACAGCCCGATCCAAAGACTGCACGTCCTGGCCGGCATATTCGCGCACGATGGCATGGCCCAGACGGCCTCGCGCTCCAATCACATAGCGCATCATTGCAGCGCGGCACGCCAGGCGTTGATCTGCGCCACGGTGATGGCCCGGGCGGCCGCCGGGTCGGCGTAGTAGTCGCGGTACCAGGCAGCGGTCTCGCGGACCACCTGCTCGGCATCCCACGCCGGCACCCAATCCAATTGATTGCGCGCCAACGAGCTGTCCAGGGCCAACGCCTGCGCTTCGGGCAGCGGATTATCCATATAGTCCAGCTGCGGCCGTTTCCAGTTTTGGCTCATCAGTTCGAGAACATCGCGTACCGAGTACTGCCGGGCGTCGTGCGGCCCCAGGTTCCAGGCCTTGGCCACCCGCCCCGGATCTTCGGATGCGAGTCCCGCAAGGATGACCAGGTAGCCGTGCACCAACGCCAGCACGTGCTGCCACGGCCGCGTCGCATCGGGATAGCGCAGGACCAGGGAACCATCATTCACCACGGCTCGGACGAAATCCGGAATCAGGCGATCTTCGGACCAGTCTCCGCCGCCGATGATGTTGCCGCCGCGGGCGGTTGCGATGGCCGGCCCTTGACCGTCTTGCCAGGGGTAGGAAGCCGCGTAGCTCTGGATGACCATTTCTGCGGAGGCCTTCGAGGCGCTGTAGGGGTCCTTGCCGCCCAGCGGATCGTTTTCACGATAGGGCCACGGCCACTCGTTGTTCTTGTAGACCTTGTCGGTCGTGATGCAAAGCACGCCCTTGACCGATTTGACGGTGCGCGCGGCCTCAAGCACATGCGCGGTGCCCTGGGCGTTCACCAGAAACGTCCTGACCGGTTCCCGGTACGACTTGCGCACCAGAGGCTGGGCGGCCAGATGCAGAATCAGATCAGGCTGAAATGCGTCGATCGCGGCGTGCAGACCGTCATAGTCGCAAATGTCGCCGAACGTGGAGGGCATGTCGGCCGCGAGGCCGATCGCGTCGAACAATGAGGGCTGAGTGTCCGGCGGCAGTGAATACCCTGCAACTTGCGCACCAATGGCTTTCAGCCAAAGGCATGCCCAGCCACCGGTAAAGCCTGTATGACCGGTTACGAAAATCTTTCGGCCAGCCACCAAATTCTCGAATTGCCGCACTTGAGCCATATTCCGTGTCCTATCTTCGGCCCGATTCCCAGGCTAGCCGTATTCGCGCCAAATGACGCTTTTTTGGGCAAACCGTACATTCTAGTATGGTTAACGATAGGTCGAAATATAACCACAGCCCCCGTTGGATCCAATCCGACCATGATCACCCTGCGCTTATTGCGGACGATTGCTATTTACAGCACCGATCCGATCCGAGGATGCTCAAGACCCCGGCAACGCCACGCCCATCGCTGCGAACAATCCCCCGCACACCTTGTTGAACCGCCGTCCGCAGCGTTCAAGCCACGGGCGCACGCGGTGTGCCAGGCGGGCCAGCACGTACTCGACCACGAATTCGATCACCGCGAAGGTCGCGGCCATGATCACGAATTGCGCAAACAGGCTGCGCGCCGGGTCGATGAACTGCGGCAGGAAGGCGCCGTAGAACAGCAAGGCCTTGGGATTCGAGATGGCCGACAGAAAACCCTGGCTGAACATGCGCGTGCCGCGCAGGCGCGGCATGTCGGGCGCCGGGCGCAGTTGCACCGCCGGCGCGCGCCACAATTGGATGCCCAGCCAGATCAGGTAGGCGCCGCCGGCCCACTTCAGCACCGTGAGCGCCGGCCCCCAGGCCTTGAGCAGCGCGCTGATACCAAGCATCGACAAGGCGATGAGCAGGATGAAGCCGACCGCGCCGCCGGCAATGGTGCACAGGGCCTTGCGATGGCCATGCAGGGCGCCATGGGTCAGCGCAAGCAGGGTGTTGGGGCCGGGCGTGACGGACAGGCCGGTGACGGCAACCAGATAGATGAGCCAGCTATGCAAGGCCATGGCGCGAGATACGAGAATCACGGGAAGCGGCCAGTCTAGCGCTGCCCCGGCGGGCGGGCAATCTGCCGATCCACGCCGACCCAATTGCGTGCTGCCCGTGCGCTACCTTCTTGCGCCTGCCAAAGCACCCGCCGCTGACGCCCTTCCCGCTCATCCGCAGCCCGCCCCTACCCCCCGTACGTATAAGCCGTCTTCACCGTGGTGTAGAACTCCGCCGCGTACCGACCTTGCTCTCGTGCCCCATACGACGAATCCTTGCGGCCGCCGAAAGGCGCGTGATGGTCCACCCCCGCTGTCGCCAGGTTCACCATGACCATGCCGGCTTCGGCGTGGCGCTTGAAATGCGTCACGTGCTTGAGGCTGGTGCTGCAGATGCCCGCAGACAGGCCGAAAGGCGTGTCGTTGCTGAGCGCCAGCGCCTCGTCGTAGTCACGCACGCGCGTCACGGTGGCGACGGGTCCGAAGATCTCCTCGCGCGCAATCCGCATGCCCGCCGTCACGCCGGTGAACAGCGCCGGACTGAGGTAGTGGCCCCGGGTGTCACGCGTCAATACCTCGCCGCCGCAGACCAGCTCGGCCCCTTCGCGGCCGCCGATGGCGATGTACTCCAGGTCTTGCGCCAGCTGGCGCTCGTCCACCACCGGGCCGATGTCGGTGCCGGCCTTGAGCGCATGATCGACCTTGAGCTGCGCCAGGCGTGCCTTGACTGCCGCGACGAAGGCATCATGGATGCCGTCGGTGACGATCAGCCGCGACGATGCCGTGCAGCGCTGGCCGGTGGAAAAGAACGCGCCATTGACGGCGCATTCGGCGGCAGTGGCCAGGTCGGCGTCATCCAGCACCACCAGCGGGTTCTTGCCGCCCATTTCCAGCTGGAACTTCTTCATATGCGGGCCGCCCACGCAGCCGGCGGCCACCTTGCGGCCGGTGTCGACCGAGCCGGTGAAGGAGATGGCGCGCAGCTTGGGGCTGTCGATCAGCGCCTGGCCGATGCGCGAACCGCGCCCCATGACCAGGTTGAACACGCCGGCCGGAACGCCGGCCTGGACAATGATCTCGGCCAGCGCATACGCCGATCCGGGCACCAGGTCGGCGGGCTTGAAGACCACGGTGTTGCCGTACGCCAGGGCGGGCGCGATTTTCCATGCGGGAATGGCCAGCGGAAAATTCCATGGCGCGATGATGCCGATCGGCCCCAGTGGTTCGCGCGTGACGTCGACGTCCACACCGGGGCGCGTCTGCGGCAGCTTCTCGCCAGCCAGGCGCAGCGCTTCGCCGGCAAAGAACAGGAATATCTGGCCCGCGCGGCCGGCCTCTCCAATAGCCTCGGGCAGGGTCTTGCCTTCTTCACGCGCCAGCAGGCGACCCAGTTCTTCCTTGCGCGCCAGGATCTGGTCGCCGATGCGCTTGAGGAGGTCGTGGCGCTGCTGGCCGGTCGTGCGCGACCAGGCCGAAAAGGCCGCGTCGGCCGCATCGATGGCCTGCGCGGCCTGGACCTCGGAGGCCCGGGCATACTCACCGATGACATCGTCCAGGTCGGACGGGTTGCGGTTCACGGCGTATTCGTCGGCGGCGGTCCACTCGCCGGCGATGTAATTGGGGTAGCGGTTCATCATCAGGCTCCAGGAAAGGGGCGCCGATCGCGGCGCCCCGACGTTCAGGTATCGGAAAAAGCGGCTCAGTCGTCCAGTTCCTGCCCACTGCGGTCGCGTGTCAGACCGACGGCGATCAAAGACACCACGCCGCAGCCGATCAGGAACACGCCCACCGGCACGTAGCTGCCGCCATAGTGCGCCACCAGCGCGGTGGCGATCAGCGGCATCGGCCCGCCCACCAGCGCGGCGCCGATCTGGTAACCCAGCGACATGCCGGTGTAGCGCACCGCGGCGGGAAAGGCCTCGGCCAGCAGCGTGCCGATCATGGCGCCGTACGACGACCAGATCAGCGTGAAGCCCACGCCGATGGCCAGGATGGCGGCAGCAACGGAGTGCTGGTTCAGCAGCCAGAAGTACGGCATGACCCAGACAATGAACGCGACCGTG
>PJUB01000377.1_pt1 | contig 20535 bp, 15 predicted proteins | sample 1512141 | NCBI WGS metagenome assembly PJUB01 (sample SAMN08177677, study PRJNA422409) | Soil metagenome, whole genome shotgun sequencing project. | isolation source: Soil enriched on filter paper: alkali lignin treatment | place: USA: Madison | collected 2015-01-15 | reverse complement strand
TTGCTGCCGTGAGTACAGACGCGGTACGACGGGAAAGAGCCGCGCGGAAACGATTGATGCTCATGCTTTCTCCAAAGTGGGCGATTTGGATATAACCAAATCGGTGAGCCAGACTTTAGAATTTCACAATAAGTACACAAACCACCCAGGCCGGAATTCACATTTCCAAAAGTCGGAAAAATGGATCGATTCACTGAGCTATCGCTCTTCATCCAGGTCGCTGAGCGTGGGGGTCTCGGCAAGGCCGCCGAGGCGTTGGGCTTGTCCAATCCTGCCGCGAGTCGCACCTTGGCTTCGCTCGAGAACCGCGTCAAGGTGCGGCTCGTAGAGCGAAACACGCGTCGCCTGTACCTGACACGCGAGGGGCAGGAGTTTCTTGAGCGTGCGCGGCACATTCTCAGTGAGTTGGAAGATGCGGAATCAGCGCTCCAAAGCGCTACGCTCAATCCCTCGGGCATTCTCCGAGTGAGCGCCTCGCTGTCTTTCGCGATGCAAATCATTGCGCCTCGCTTGCCACGTTTTCAACAGTTGTACCCGCAGCTGCGGGTGCACATAGAGACCGCGAACAGGTACTTGGACATGATCGACAACGGGATCGATGTCGCAATCCGAACACGCGAACTGGAACCGGACAGCACCATCACTATTCGCCGGCTGGGGACCACACGGAGATTCTTGGCGGCTTCGCCGGCATACCTTGCGAACCGAGGCGTGCCGCAACACCCGAACGAGCTGTCACGGCACGCGCTTTTGCTATACGTCTATGCGAAGAACCCGAATGAGCTGAGTTTCACCCGCGGGGCGCAGCGGGAATCAGTGGCGGTTCATGGCTTGCTCGAGTCGAACGATGGCCAAGTCCTCAGGGCAGCTGCACTGAACGGCCATGGAATACTCGTGCAGCCCAGCTACATCCTCTACGACGACGTTGTTGCCGGTCGCTTGGTGCCTGTACTGGACGAGTGGGAGTTGCCGCAACTCACGATCAATATCGCCTACCCCAATCGAAAGCACTTGTCGGCGAAAGTTCGCGCGTTCATCAACTTCATGGTTGATGAATTCGCCGCCCATGAATACGAGCGGAAGTGGACCGGGCGGATGTGACGGTCCGGCTCTTGGAACCAAGAGCTGGAGCTACCCGTCTCGTACACCTATGTGTCCAGCAACTAGAGATGCAACCGGCAAAGAACTCTGGGTCGGAAGCGCTGAGTTCGTTACCGAGTGCGGCGCGTTGGCCGGCGCGACGACTACGGGGCACTGCTGCCTTGGAGCATACGATTCCGCGGCGCATGAATCGTCGCGCAAACGTCCGCGCTCGTATCACGCGCAAGGGCATAGTTGATTGACGGCTTACGCTGGCCCAGCCGTCTCCCGGCCCCGATTTGCACGCGCGGCCAGCGGCGTATCACCGTGGGGTCCGAAAGCCCTAGTGCCGTGGCTGCGCCGCTGAGGCTGCCTTGCTCCGAAGCTTGGGCACACAGCGATTGCTTGGTGAGCTAATCCAATTTTCCATCTCAAGGAAATGTGATTTCCAGAAATTTCGCTTTGCACACGATCGATGAATTTATAGAGTGCAGTTCATCCCTCACGCCTAAGCCGAACATGCGAACCCTCGATCAGACAACCTCATTCAGATTGGCGATCGCCAGCTTCGAACTGGTGGGCTTGCCTAGTCTCCTAGACGGCATCGGCTCATGAAGAGCATCGCGCAGAAGCTCAGGACCGAGCTGGAGTCTGCAGCGCCGACGCTCTAGGGACCTGCACATGATCACTATCCATGCGGTCGATTTCGCGTGCGAAAGCTGAACGTCGAAGATATTTCGGCAGCAGTTCGCAACTGGACAACTCATATCAGCAAAAAGGAAGCGGGTGCCGCCCCGCGGTGCGCATGCGTGCGCGCGCTTCTTCTATACCCGGAGGAATTCGCCATGGTTACTGTCCGCAATATCGCATCCCTCATTGCTGCGCTCACCGTATACGGGGGAAGCGTACCGGCCATCGCGCAGGCATCCGCGCCCGCCGCGGCCTCAGTCCCGCAGTACGGAAACAACATCAATCTCGAGCAGGCCCGCCACGCTATCGGTGCTGCGCTTGCCGAGGCTCGCCGAATCAACGTTCCCATGGCGGTGGCAGTGGTGGACACCGGGGGCAACCTCGTGGCATTCGAGAAGATGGACAACACTCAGAACGCCAGCATTCTGGTCGCCCAGAACAAGGCGGTATCGGCCGCGATGTACCGTCGTCCGACCAAAGCGTTTCAGGATGCGCTGGCAGCTGGCAACGCCGGCCTGCGCATTCTTACCCTGCCCCATGTGAACGCAGTTGAAGGCGGCATTCCGCTCATGCAAGCGGGCATGATCGTCGGAGCGATCGGCGCCTCAGGCGGCTCTCCAGATCAGGACTCGGTCGTGGCGACTGGTGGCGTGGCAGCGATGGGGCGATGAGGCCTTGTCGACATCGCCAACAAGTGCGCATGTACCTGCATGCCCTATTGAAACCTTGAAACCGGCTCGTCAATTTAGGAGTGGATATGAAATTTCGCCATGCACTGCTCGCCACAGTATGCAGTTCGCTTTTTCTGACAATGACTGCGAATGCTCGCGAGTACCTCAAATCGGAAGCTGGGCAGCCCCGTGGGTATTCCACCGCGGTGGCGACGCAAGGCGGAAAGACGCTCTGGATATCGGGTCAAGTCGGTATAAGGGATGAACAAGGCAAATCGATGGCCGGCGACTTCGAAGGCCAGGCCCGCGTGATCTTCCGAGCCATCGACGCAGCGGTCAAACGCGCCGGCGGCAGCATGAAAGATGTCGTCAACATTACTGTCTATCTGACCGACCCCAGGCTGCTGGAGCCGCTCATTCCGATCCGTCACGAGTTCTGGCCCGAGGGCAACTTCCCTGCAAGTACGTCCATCACGGTACACAGTCTGCCTTTCGTGGGAATGATGATCGAGGTGTCTGCAGTCGCGGTCATTGGTGATAAATAGACTTGTCCCGTTGGCGGCGAGCGGCGGTCCGATCCAGTCCGCCGCTGAATTTCGCCGCCTAAGCTGACGTCGCGAAGGAACACACGACCACATGTAGCTGGCACAGCGTGGTCGCAAGGGGAGGAGCCCGAGCCCAGCTCTAAGCCCGTTCCGACGTGCTCGTGCGAAACGCGACCTATCGCACGATCGGGGCGAAGGCGCGCGTGGTGCCGACTCGCGCGCTCTGGGCGACCAGTCCCATGATTGGCGCCGGCGTGTTGATCTCAGCCATCACCTGTGGCTCGGCGCCGCAAGAGCGTAAGCACTCGTCGAGCATCTGCCGCGTCACGAAACTGGCGGGCAGCAGCACCATCTCCTCGTTGTAGAGCGACTCGAACTGAAGCGCCCCCCGGGCGTCGAGCCGGGAGGCGATGCTCAGGTCGAGCGTGCCTTGCTGCAGCCGCCCGGCGATCGGGCCGGCCGTGAGTTCGTTCGTCGACCTGCGCCAGCAGTCGATTTCAACGACCGGGGCCCGCGTCGTAGAACCTGTGGCGCAACTCAGGAGTGCGCTTTGCACCATCATCAGTGCGGGGGCGACATCGAGCCGTTTTCATTGCTGACCGAGCGACTCCGGCGCCTGGTCCATCGCCGCATCGAAGGGAATCTTGCGCAGTTCCTCCTACAGCACGGTGTAGCCGTCGGGTCGGGCTCCGCCACACCGCCTACGCGATCGGTAAAGGAAATCTGAGTGGCATCAGCGATTCCGCCTAGATGAACAAGTGCTGGGGCCAAGTTCGCAGGCACCAGCGCATCGCGGAATAGGCAAGGCTGCGCTGGTCAATGCGAAGCCAGGTTTCTAGGTCTTCGCTGCGTCGCAGGCACCCGGTCGCCATCTGACGAATGTGGCTGCCGCTGTGGGACGATGCCCCCAGCTATTAGCCTAGTGCCCCCAGCGATGCCCCCAGATTCTTCGGATCCCATTCCACTTGTTCGGACAATGCCGGACAATATCCCCGGGCTTTCAGAGGAGGGCGGCGGTCCCAAAAGGACGTTATCGGACTTTCTCGGACATTGAGGTGGTGCCTTCGACAGGAATCGAACCTGTATCTGAGTCTTAGGAGGACCCCGTTCTATCCATTGAACTACGAAGACGGAGGGCAGCGGCCCGCACTTTACCAGCTTGCAGCGCCATTCCCGGCCAGTCAGTCGTACTTCACCGTATAGATCAGATCCAGCCCGCTCGTCTGCCCCGCCTGCCCCCGCAGCGTGAGCCTGGTGGTCAGGTCGTAGAAGATGAACAGCGTGCCGAAGGTCCCGCCGATGCTGCGCTCGTAGGTGATGTAGAAGTCTTTCGACAGCCGCTTGCCAAGCGTCACCGCCGATTCGCGCAGGTCGCCGCCGCTGCCCGGGCCCTTGAAGCCCAGTTCGTCCAGCCCGAAGCGGCTGGCCAGGCTGCCGCCGGAGCCGCTGCCGCCGATCTTGCCGAGCAGCGACAGCGCGGCCTGCTGCAGCAGCGCCGATTCGCCGCCGCTGGTGGCCGATGCGCGGCCCAAAATCACCCATGACAGGGTCTCGGCGTCCGACAGGGCGGGCTCGGAATACAGCTTCACGCGCGGCGATTGCGCGGTGCCAGTGATCTGCACGCCCGCGCGCTGCGACAGGTTCGGGCGAATGGCCAGGATGTCCAGCGCGGGGTTGTCGAAGGGGCCGTTGAAGCGGGCCACGCCGGTTTCCACGTCGAGCTGCTGGCCGTAGGCACGGTACTGGCCCTTCACGGTCTTCACTTCGCCGGTGATGCGCGGCGGGGCGTTCAGCCGGGTGCTGCGGATTTCCAGGTCGCCTTCCAGGCGGGTGGTGATGCCGCGGCCCTGCACCGCGAAGTCGTCGCCCAGGTCGAAGTTGACGACGATGTCCGGCGGCTTGGCGGTCTGCGGTTTCGCTGCCTGGGCGTCGGCGCGCTCGGATTCGCGTTTCGCCGCCTCGGCGGCTTCGCGGTCCTTGGCGGCGGAGCGCACGACGACGTCGCTGCCCAGGCTGGGCGCGGTTTCGTCGGGCAGGATGATGACGGCGCGGTCGGTCCTGAGCTTGCCGCGCACGGTGAACTGGCCGTTGTCCAGTTTGGCCTGCAGGTCGCCCGAGAGCGTGACCTGCCGGTCGGTGCGCACCAGCACGCGCAGCGCGCGCAACTGGCCCTGCATGGCCATGCGCACGCCCGATGCGGTGCCGCTGGCCGGGCCCCAGCTGAGGTCGCCGGTGGCCGACAGCGTGCCGCCGTCGGAGCGGGCCTCGCTGGCCGCGGTGCTGCGGTTGCCGCTCTGGCCGGCAATGCGCGCGGAGCTGCCGGCGCCGCCCTTGAGTGTGAATTCGGTGATTTCCACGCGCTCGCCGTTCAGCGAGGCGCGCAGCCGGCCGTCGCGCAGGTCCAGCCCTTCGACGGGCGCACGCAGCGCGAGCTTGTCGGCGCCCAGCGTGCCGTTCCAGCGCGGCACGGCGCGGTTGCCCGAAAGGGTGGCGGCGGCGTCGAGCGTGCCGGCAATGCGCCAGCCCGGCGGCGCAAGCATCGACCACACGCCCAGGTTGGGCAGGCTGGCCTTGATGGTGCCGCCCAGCGGCGCGTCGGGCGCCCACTGCCAGCCGCCGGCGCGCTGCTGCACGCGGGTGTCGATGTCGGCGTTGATCTTGCCGGCGCGTTCGCTGTCCCACGCCAGGGTGGCGCGCACGGCGTCGCCCTGCGCGTCGAGCCGCAGTTCGGCCTGGCGCAGGCCGGCCGGGGTGCTGGGGGCCTCCACGCCGTTGGGAGCGGTGGCGGAGTTCATGGTGCGTTCGCTGGCGGTGCCCGTGCCGGTGCTCACGATGCGCGTGACCAGCGCGGCCTCGCCGGCCTGCACGCGGATGTCGCCGCTCTGGCGCGCGATGCGGGCCTTGGCACGCAGCGTGTCGCCGGCGTCGATGTCCCAGTCGCCGTCGAACATCAGGTCGCCGCTGATGCCGTATTCGCCCAGCGTGGTGTTGGCGCCGAGCGCGCCGGCCCAGGCCATGGGCAGGCCCTGCAGCTGGCCCTTGGACTGCACGCGGAACACGCGGTTGGGCGCCGCGCCGCTCTGGCTGAAGCGCAGCGGCTGCCAGTCGATGCGCACGGTGCCGGGCACGGGGCCGCGCAGGGTGGCCGCGGCGGCGGAGGCTTCGACATCCAGCCGCGCGGCGTTGCCGCTGGTGCTGCGGATGGTGGCCGTCACCTCGCGGCTCAGCTCCAGCACCCAGGGGGCGCCGGGGCGGGCGCTGTCCTGGGCCTGCAGGCGCAGGCTGGCGAGCGCGGCGCGCCACTGGTCGGTGCCCGCGAGGCCGCCGCTGGCGCGGGTGTCGATGGTGAATTTCTGGGTGCCGGTGGTGGCTTCGCCCTGCAGCGTGAGGCTGGCTTGCGCAAGGCTGCCCGCGAGTTCGGCGCGCAGGCCGTTCAGCTGCACGGCGGTGGCGGCTGCGCCGGGCGCCGAGGCCGGCAGGAGAAGGTCGAGCCGGGGCACGCCCAGCATGGCCTTGAGCGTGGGCTCGGCAATGCCGCGCTGCGCCGGCGCGTTCGCGTTCTGCAGGCGGCGCTGGATGGTCTGCCAGCCGCCCTGCCAGCTTGCATCGAGCCTGGCGGAGCCCTTGGCGCTGGCGTTCGCGAACACGTTCGACAGCCCCGGCAGGCCCTGCACCCAGCGCTGCACGGCGTCGGCATCGTCGATGCTGGCCTTGATGTCGCCGCCGCCGGTGGTGGGCGCGATGCGGCCTTCGACCTGCGCGCTGCCGCCCGGCAGCACGAGGTTGAGCTTGCCGCTGCCGGCCTGGTCGGCCACGCGCACCTGCAGCTTGCCGTCGAGGCTGGCGCGCTGGGCTTCGATGCGCAGGGTGCGCAGGTCGAGCACCTGGTCTTTCCACTGGCCCTGGGCCAGGGCACGGTCGAGCGCGAAGCCGGGCAGCGCCTTGCTGCCGGCGCCGCCTTCGGCGCGCAGCGCGGCGTCGAAGCTGATGGTGCTTTCCTTCTGCTCGGCCTTGATCGTGCCGCTCACCGGCGCGCCGGAAAGCTCGCTGTACAGCGCGCCGGGCCGCACGCCGCGCACGGTGGCCTGGGCCTGCCAGGGGGCGGGCGCTGGGCTCCACTTGCCGGCCGCGTCGATGCGGCCGCCGCCCGCGCGCACGGTGGCTTCGGGAATGGTCCAGCTGGTGCCGTCGAAGCCGACGCGGGCCTGCACCTGTTCGACCGGGAGCTTTTCTTCGTCCCACGGGCCGGCCACGCTGTTGCGGATGTCGGCCGATGCCTTCCATGCGGCCGGGCCGGTGTCGGCGTCGGGTGTGAGTTCGACGGTGCCGGTGAGCCGGGTCTGCGGCGCGCCGGGCCACAGGCTGGAGGCGTCCACGTTGCGCAGGTCGGCCTTGGCGTCGATCACCGGCTGCGGCAGCCAAGGGGCGATCTGCGCCTGCAGCCTGGCTTCGATCGGGGCGTCGGCGTTTTCCTCGGCGGGCTTGAGCTCGGCGGCCACCTGCAGGCGGGCTTCGGTGCCTGCGAGCGTGCCCTTGACGGTGGCTTCGGCCAGCACGTCGATGTCGCGGTCCTCGGCGAGCGGGGCCTTCACGCGGCCGTTGAGCGAGGCCTCGATCGCCATCGGCGCGGGGCCCTGCAGCTTGACGCGCGCGCTGTAGTGGCCGTCGGCAATGTCCACGCCCTTCACTTCGAGCGCATGCTCGGCGGCCTTGTAGCTGTAGCTGCCCGACAGGTTGAGCGCCTGCAGCGCGGGCGGGCCGGCCCAGCGCACTTCGTCGATGCGGAAGGGCACGTCGACATCGACCGGCAGCGCCAGCTGCTGCAGCGGCTCCGCGGGCTTGTCGCTCGGCGGGCCGCGCTTTTCGATCAGCACCTGCTTGGCATGCACCTCGCCGAGCTGCACCTTGCGCTGGAACAGCGGCGCGAGCTGCCAGCCGATGGTGGCGTCGTTCACCTCGACGGCGATGCTCTCGGTCTGGTACTTGAGCCAGCCGATGTGGCCGCCGGTGCGCAGCGAGCCGGTGACGTCGCGGCTCTCCAGCGTCTGCCCGGCGGGCAGGCGCTGCGCCGCCTGGGCAAGCGCGAAGGCCAGCGACTTGTTGGAGCCCAGCCACCACCACGCGCCCGCACCCAGCAGCAGCACGGCCACGAACAGGCCGAGCACGGTCCAGGCGAACGCGCGCAGCGCGCGGCGCGAGCGCGAGCGCGAGCGCCGTGCGGCGGGGGGCGTATGCGTCGGTGCGCCGGCGGGATCGGTGTGGTTGGCTTCGGTCTGCATCGGCGGGCAATCAGAAGGTGAAGCCGAGGCGCAGGTGCAGGCGGAACTTCTTGCTGTCCACGCCGTAGGCCAGGTCGGCCTGCACCGGCCCCACCGGGCTGCGCCAGCGCGCGCCCACGCCCACGCCCACCTTGGGCTTGAGCTCGGCGGGCTTGTCGGCCACGGCGCCGGCGTCGACGAACATCACGCTCTCCCAGTCGGTGAGCTTGTTGTTGTAGACGAAGGGGCGCTGCCACTCGACGCTCGCCACGCCCAGGTAGCGGCCGGCCACGGTGGTGCCGTCGGCGCGCACGGTGCCGATCTGCTTGTAGCTGTAGCCGCGCACGGTGGTGTCGCCGCCGGTCAGGAACATCAGCGTGGAGGGGATCTGCGCGCTGTCCTTGGCCGCCACCGCGCCGCCTTCGAGCCGCAGTTGCAGGCGGCTGCGGCGCGCGTTGGTTTCCTTGTCGTCGCTCGAGCCCAGCGGCAACACGCCGAGCCAGCGCGCGTAGGTGCGGGTGAAGGGCGTCTGCTCGCCGGTGAGCGTGTAGCCCGCGGCCACTTCCAGCGCAAGGCCGAAGCCGCGCGTGGGCGCGGAGTTGTTGTCGAAGTAGCGCCCGGTCCAGCCCCAGTTGGCGGTGACGGCGGAGGCCGAGGGGGGCGCGTTGGTGCCGCGGTTCTGCGCGTAGTCGTACTGCAGGAAGTAGCTGCGGTCGATGTGGTCGCTCGACTTGTTGCGCCCGCCGCGCAGGCGCCCGCTGTCGACCACGTAGCTGCCCGACTGCTCGCTTTTCAGCTCCGCGCCGGAAAACCAGCGCCAGCCGTGGTCGTCGGGAATGGCGTTGAGCTCGGTGCTCAGCGACTTGATGTCGCGGTCGACCGACAGCCGCGACACCGCGCGCCAGCCGAGCAGCGGCACCTGGTTGTGGATGTGGTCGACCGACAGGCGCGGGCCGTTGTCGGTGGTGAAGCCGACGCCCAGCACCACCTTCTGCAACGGCGCCTCGCGCAGCTGCGCAATGACGGGCGCGGCCAGCGGGTTGCCGCTCTCGGTGTCGAGCGTGAGGAACACCGAGTCGTAGTAGCCGCTGCTGGCCAGCCGCTGCTGGGCGTCGAGCAGCTTCTGCTGGTCGTAGTCCTGGCCGCTGGGCAGGCGGGCGATGCGGCGCGCGCCGTCGGGGTCGTAGCGCTGGATGCCGCGCAGCACCAGCGGACCGAACTTGTAGGCCGGCCCCGACTGGTAGGTGACGCTCAGGCGCGCCTCCTGGCGGTCGGCATCGATCTCGGCGCGGCTGATCTCGATGTTGCCGGTGGGAAAGCGCTTGGCCGTGAGGCTGCGCAGCGCGGTGGTCTTGGCCGCGTCCCAGGCCTCCTGGGTGAAGGGCTGGCCGGCGCGCAGGGCCCAGCCGGTGCGGATCGAGTCGCGCTGGGCCTCGGCCGTGGCGTCATCGGCAATCGGGCCGCCGTAGCTGATCTGCACGTTGCTCACCTTGGTGATCTCGCCTGGCGAGACGCTGATGACGATCTCGCGCGGGGCCTTGGCGCCCTGGGGCGTTTCGTTGAGTTCGAGCGTCAGCGTGGGCGTGAAGTAGCCGAGGGTGCCCAGCAGTTCGCGGGCATTGGCCTCGGCGGCCACCATGAGGCGGGAGATTTCGGTGGCGCCCAGGTCGTCCAGCTCGCGGTAGCGCTGGATTTCGAGGTGCAGCGCGAGGTAGTCGCGCACGGCCTCGGGGCCGCGCACGTCGACGGTGAAGGCGTCGCGCTTGTCCGCCTTGTCTTTCTTGCCGTCCGTGTTCCTGTCGTCTTTGGTGGTACTTGCGGTGCTGTCGCCGCGCACCAGGCCGGCCACGGGCTTGCCTTCGGACGGCTCCTTCTTCGGCAGCAGGCTGCAGCCTTGCAGAAGCAGGACACCGGAAAAAAGCAAAGCCGGCCACCACGCCGGCGAGGAAACTGGAACCACCCTGACCATGGGCGGATTTTGACAGCAAGCCCGGCCGGTTCCTGAAGGCCCCGCCAGATCGCCGGCTTCGTCCTACTTACTTCGACAGCATGCGCATGGCTTCTTCGAGGCCGCGCAAGGTCAGCGGATACATGCGGTTGGACATGAGCTGCTGCATCACCGCGATGCTCTGGCGGTACTGCCACACGCCCTGCGGCTCGGGGTTGATCCACGCGAACTTGGGGAAGGTGTGCGTGAGGCGCTGGATCCATTCGGCGCCGGCTTCCTCGTTGTTGTATTCGACGCTGCCGCCGGGCTGCAGGATCTCGTAGGGGCTCATGGTCGCGTCGCCGACGAAGATGAGCTTGTAGTCCTTGTTGTACTTGCGCAGGATGTCCCAGGTCGCGAACTTCTCGGAGAAGCGGCGCTTGTTGTTCTTCCACATGAAGTCGTACACGCAGTTGTGGAAGTAGAAGAACTCCAGGTGCTTGAACTCGGTCTTCACTGCCGAGAACAGCTCTTCCACGCGCTGGATGTGCTCGTCCATGGTGCCGCCCACGTCCATCAGCAGCAGCACCTTGACGTTGTTGTGGCGCTCGGGCCGCATCTTGATGTCGAGGAAGCCGGCGTTGGCCGCGGTGGAGTGGATGGTGTCGTCGAGGTCCAGCTCTTCGTCGTGCCCCTCGCGCGCGAACTTGCGCAGCCGGCGCAGCGCGACCTTGATGTTGCGCGTGCCCAGCTCCTGCGTGTCGTCGTAGTCCTTGTAGGCGCGCTGGTCCCACACCTTCACCGCGCTCTTGTTCTTGCCAGCGCCGCCGATGCGGATGCCCTGCGGGTTGTAGCCGCCGTTGCCGAAGGGCGAGGTGCCGCCGGTGCCGATCCACTTGCTGCCGCCCTCGTGGCGTTCCTTCTGCTCCTCGAAGCGCTTCTTGAGCGTTTCCATGAGCTCGTCCCAGCCCATCTTCTCGATCTTGGCTTTTTCTTCAGCCGTGAACTCGCGCTCCAGCGTCTTCTTGAGCCAGTCGAGCGGCACTTCCTTGGTGAAGTCGGTCAGCATCTCCACGCCCTTGAAGTAGGCGGCGAAGGCGCGGTCGAACTTGTCGTAGTGCTTCTCGTCCTTCACCAGCGCGGTGCGCGAGAGGTAGTAGAAATCGTCGATGCCGTAGGCGCCGTCGGAGTTCGGGCCCACCACGTCGGCCTGCAGGGCCTCCAGCAGCGTGAGGTATTCCTTGACCGACACCGGCAGCTTGGCCGAGCGCAGGGTGTAGAAGAAGTCGATGAGCATGGGGCGCTCCTTGTGTGTCTGTCAGTCAGCCGCGCGGCTTGTCGAGCAGGTACAGCAGCTGTGCCTTCACCTCGGGCCATTCGCCCGCGCGCAGGCTGTACATGACGGTGTCGCGGATGGTGCCGTCGCGGCGCATCGCGTGGCCGCGGATCACGCCGTCTTTCTTGGCGCCCAGGCGTTCGATGGCGCGCTGCGACGCGAAGTTGAAGTTGTCGGTGCGCCAGCCCACCACGTTGCAGCCCAGCGCATCGAATGCATGCGTGAGCATCAGCAGCTTGCAGGTGGTGTTGACGTGGGTGCGCTGGCAGCGCGCGGCGTACCACGTGTAGCCGATCTCCACGCGCTTCACCGCCGGCAGGATGTCGTGGAAGCTGGTGCTGCCGAGCACGGTGCCGGTGGCCTCGTCGGTCACCGCGAAGGCGAAGCGGTCGGCGGTCTTGAGCGCGGTCTCGATGTAGGCGCGGGTGTCCTGCGGCTCGGGCACGGAGGTGACGCGCAGCTTCCACAGCTCGCCGTCGGCGGCCGCGGCGCGCAGGCCTTCTTCGTGTTCGAGCGAGAGCGGCACCAGCGCGAGGCCGCGTGCCTTCAGCGTGACAGGTTCGACGAACGCCATCTTCAGCACTTTCTCTTCGTGAGTCTTCAGCCGCGCGGATCGCCGTACTTGTGCACGTACCAGACGCGCGCGGCCTGTGCACCGGCACCGCCGCCCAGGCCGATCAGCGCAATGCCGAAGAGCTCGCGCTTGTTGTATTCGCCGCTGCCGAAGGCGTCGAGGCCGAGCAGCAGCCCGAGCCCGCGACCGAGCATCGCGCCCACCATGAAGAGCACCGCCTGGGCGATGCCCAGCTTCATGAGCTGCCTGGTGGAGTGTTTCTGGCCGCTCATGGGTTCAGCGGTTGTTGCGTTGCATGAAGACGAGCTTCTCGAAGAGCGTCACGTCCTGTTCGTTCTTGAGCAGCGCGCCCACCAGCGGCGGCACGGCGACCTTGTCGTCCTTGCTCTGCAGTGCTTCGAGCGGAATGTCCTCGGCCACCAGCAGCTTGAGCCAGTCGAGCAGCTCGGAGGTGGAGGGCTTCTTCTTCAGGCCGGGCAGGTTGCGCACGTCGTAGAAGGTCTTCATCGCGGCGGTGAGCAGCTCCTGCTTGAGGCCGGGGAAGTGCACCGCGACGATGTGCTTCATCGTCTCCGCGTCGGGGAACTTGATGTAGTGGAAGAAGCAGCGGCGCAGGAAGGCGTCGGGCAGCTCCTTCTCGTTGTTCGAGGTGATGAACACCACGGGCCGGTGCTTGGCGCGGATGAGCTCGCGCGTCTCGTAGCAGTAGAACTCCATGCGGTCGATTTCGCGCAGCAGGTCGTTCGGGAACTCGATGTCGGCCTTGTCGATCTCGTCGATGAGCAGCGCCACCGGCTGGTCGGCCGTGAAGGCCTGCCAGAGCACGCCCTTGATGATGTAGTTGTTGATGTCGCTGACGCGCTCGCCGCCGTCCAGGTCCTTGAGCTGCGAGTCGCGCAGGCGGCTCACCGCGTCGTATTCATACAGGCCCTGCTGCGCCTTGGTGGTCGACTTGATGTGCCACTGCAGCAGCGGCAGGCCGAGCGACTGGGCCACTTCCTCGGCCAGCATGGTCTTGCCGGTGCCGGGTTCGCCCTTGACGAGCAGCGGGCGCTTGAGGGTGATGGCCGCGTTGACCGCGAGCATCAGGTCTTGCGTGGCGACGTAATTGTCTGAGCCCTGGAATTTCATGAGTGAGATGAGTGGGACTGAGGCTGGGGTGGAGAAAAGAACACACTCGATCTGCGTCGTGCGGCCTCAGGGTTGGCCTGCACAGGGTTCCAGGGGACCCCTGCATATAATCGAATGTTGATCCGAAAAACTGTACTCTCCACGAGATTGTGCGCGCAAAATGAACAAGTTGTTGACCACGATGTTTGCCCTTGCTGTCGCTTGCGTGACGGTCTCGGCTGAAGCCCAACAAGTCACTGGCAAGGCCCAGGACGGAGCAAAGAAGGTGGCCATGTGCGTGGGCTGCCACGGCATCATCGGCTACCAGGCCAGCTTCCCGGAGATCCACAAGGTACCGATGATCGCCGGCCAGAGCGCCACCTACATCACGGCCGCGCTCACCGCGTACAAGGGCGGCGACCGCAAGCATCCCACCATGCGTGCCATTGCCGACACGCTCACCGAGCAGGACATCGCCGACCTCGCGGCCTACTACAGCCAGCTCGGCCTGAAGGACGGCGGCGCACCGCCAGCCACGCTGGCCAAGGCCACGCCCGCCAACGTCGAGGCGCTCATCACCCGCAACGCCGACAACAGCTGCACCAAGTGCCACGGCGCCAACTTCAACACGCCCAACGACGGCACCGTGCCCAAGCTGGCCGGCCAGCATGCCGACTACCTGTTCGTTGCGCTCAAGTCTTACCGCGTGAAGAACAACCCGCACCTCGGCCGCTCCAACGCGGTGATGGGCCAGCAGGTCGAAGAGAAGAAGTTCACCACGGCCGAGCTCAAGACGCTGGCCAGCTACATCAGCTCGCTGCCCGGCGAACTGAAGACGGTGCCCGAGTCGCGCATCCACCACGGCGCCGAATAAGCAGCCCCGCTGCAAAAACAGAAATGCCCGCTGCGAGCGGGCATTTTCTTGTCCGGGATTTCCCTGAGATCAGATGTCGAAGAAGGCCGTCTCGTCCGCGCCCTGCATGCGGATGTCGAAGCGGTAGGTCACCGCGCCGCCTTGCTCCACGCGCTCCGCGATCAGCGTCTGGCGGCGCTCGGCCGGCACGCTCTGCAGCACGGCGTCCTTTGCGTTGGCTTCGGCTTCATCGCTGAAGTACACGCGCGTGAACGCATGCAGCAGCAGCCCGCGCATCAGCACGATCACGTTGATGTGCGGTGCCTCGCCGGGCGGCTCGGCGCCGGGCTTCACGGTGTGGAACACGAAGCGGTTGCCCTCGGTGGTGCCGGTGCCGACGCGGCCGAAGGCGCGAAAGCCGATGGCGCGTGCTTCTTCGGGCGTCTGCGGATAGCGGCCTTCGCCGTCGGGCTGGCTGATCTCGACCAGCGCGTCGTTGATCGGGTTGCCGTCGCCGTCGATCACGCGGCCTTCGAGGCGGATGCGCTGGCCGCTGGCGTTGTCGAGCGCGAGCACGGCGTCGAAGGGCTGGTCGAAGTCGTAGCCGTACTGCGTGGCGGTGAGGCCGTAGGCGAAGTAGGGGCCCACGGTCTGCGAGGGGGTCTGGCCGAAGTCGGCTTCCTGTGCGGTCATCAACATGGTTTGCGTCTCCTGGCTCATCGATTTTCGAAAGGCGTTTCGTCCGCGCCGCGCAGCACGATGTCGAACTGGTAGCCCAGTGCGTAGCCTTCTTCGGTGATGTCGAGGCTGAAGTCGGCGATCAGGCGGTTGCGGTAGCGCTCGGGCGTGCCGGTGACCATGGGGTCGTACTGCAGCAGCGGGTCGCCGGGGAAGTACATCTGCGTGACCAGGCGGCTCGCGAAGCTCTGGCCGAACAGCGACAGGTGGATGTGCTGCGGACGCCAGGCGTTCGGATGGTTGCCCCAGGGGTAGGCGCCGGGCTTGATGGTGAGGAAGCGGTAGCGGCCTTCGCTGTCGGTCAGGCAACGGCCCGCGCCCAGGAAGTTGGGGTCGAGCGGCGCGTCGTGCTGGTCGACCTTGTGCACGTAGCGGCCCGAGGCGTTGGCCTGCCAGAGTTCGACCAGCGTGTTGGCCACCGGGCGGCGGCGGTCGTCGAGCACGCGGCCCGTGAGGATCATGCGTTCGCCCAGCGGCTCGCCGTTCTTGCGCGCGTTGCGCGTGAGGTCGTGGTCGAACTCGCCGATGCTGTCGTGGCCGTACACCGGCTGCTGCAGCTCGCCGAGCGAGGCCTTCAGCGGAATCAGCGGCTTCTGCGGGCCGCGCTTCATGGTGGACTTGTAGCCGGGGTACACGTAGCTGGGATGGGCTTCCCAGTCGCGCGGGGTGAGGATGGGCGAGCTGCCCTTGGTCTTGGTCAACATGAACGTTGTCTCCTGTCGTGGGACGAATCCGGAAGCGCAGATTCTCGAAGCACCGTTCGATGATGTAAATTGAAGATTGCTCCGTTATCAATAACCAACAGGCATTGAAAACCCCCGTCGATCTTCGCCAGGACTTCTTGCGCAACGTGCAGTTGCGCCATCTGCGCTGCCTCGTCGCCGTGGCGCAGGAGCGGCACCTCGCGCGCGCGGCCGAGCGGCTGGCGCTGAGCCAGCCGGCGGTGTCGAAGACGCTGTCCGAGCTCGAGGCCATCGTCGGCACGCGGCTGGTCGACCGCAGCAAGGCCGGCCGGCGCGGCGTGCAGGGGCTCACGGCCGCCGGCGAGCAACTGCTGGCGCATGCGCTGCGCGTGCTCGAGGCGCTCGACGCCAGCGCGCAGGCGGTGGCGCCGGCGGCGGGCGGGCGCATCGAGCGGCTGCGCGTCGGCGCGCTGCCGAGCGTGGCGCCGGCCCTGCTGCCGATTGCGCTGGCGCGGTTGCGCGACGGCTGGCCGCAGGTGCAGATCATGGTGAAGAGCGCCGCCAACGGCGTGCTGCTCGACGAGCTGCGCGCCGGCGAGCTCGACCTGGTGGTCGGCCGCATGAGCGACCCGCGCCTGATGGGCGGCCTGAGCTTCGAGCTGCTGCACACCGAGCCGCTGGTGTTCGCGGTGCGGGCGGGGCATCCGCTGGCGCTGAAGGCGGCGTCGGTGCAGGCGGTGCTGGGCTATCCGCTGGTGGTGTACGGCGAAGGCACGAGCCCGCGGCACAACACCGAGAGCTTCCTGTCGGCCCGTGGCCTGGTGCTGCCGACCAATGCGCTGCAGACGCTAGACGTGGCGGTGGCGCGCGCGCTGGTGGCAGTGTCCGATGCGGTGTGGATCACGCCGCTGGGCGCGGCGCGTGGCGAGCTGGCCGACGGCCGGTTGGTGCAGCTGCGCATCGAGACGGCGGGCACCGAGGAACCGGTAGGCTTGCTGCAGCGCAGCGATGCCGAGCCCTCGGCATTGCGCGCCGCGATGGCCGCGCTGCTGCGCGAGGCGGCCAGGGAGCAGGGCGCGGTGCCGCCAGCGGCCCGACCGAAGCGCGGCGGCTAGCCGGTATTCGCCAGGAACGCCGCGGAACCGGCTTTGCCGGGCCGCTGGCGTTGCCCCCTGCAAGGGGGTTGGCGAAGCGACACGAAGTGCGCGCAGCCTGGGGGTCAGTCTTTTGTCGCGCGGCGCTGCACGCAGGCCACATAGCCTTCGCCGTCCGGCGGCCGGCCGGCGCGCTGGCTCTCCCACATCATCTGGCCCAGGCAGTCCATGGCCTCGTGGTGCGCATGCAGCAGCGAGCCGCGCCGCGCGGCCAGCAGCTCGACGGCCTGGCGGATGCCGCGCGGCTGGTCGATGGAGCATTGCTCGCTGATCGACAGGTGCATCGACAGATGAAGGAACGGGTTCTCGCGCCCGTTCGACCCGTCGTAGACCCGCGCGACCGCCGCGTCGGCGTCGGCCAGGTCCTCGTGGTACTCGGGGTGCTGGTCGATCCAGCCGGCGGCGATGGTCTCGAGCGCTTCCATCGGCAAGCCCTGCCGGTGCTTGGCGTACACGTCGCAGAAGAAGCGGCGCACGTCTTCCTGGGAGGGGTTGAACATATATAGATAAGGCGAGAAGGGTAGGGAAGGCGAAAAGGGGGGAAAACGTCAGCCGAAAGACCGCTTTTGCGGGGGCTCGATGTGTCCGGCGTTCCGGTGACGAAGCGTTACGCCGTAACGTAACGAATCGCGAAATGGCCTGCTTACGAGCTGTTTCCACACATGGCCGGCAGGCCGTCAAAAAGAAAAATATCCATACAAATCAACAGGTTGCGTCATCTGCAAGTAGCTTGGCACGGCGCTGGCCCAAAGCGGCACGCTAGTTGCCCCTGAGTAGGCATCTTTTGTCACAGAGGCTGCCATGAACGCTCCACAAGCATCGACCGTTTCGTCCGAAGGACTTGCCGCCGCCAACGGCGCAGCTCCTGTTGTCATTGCCCAGGCCACCGTTACTCCGCTCGGTACTCCCGGCGCGATGAGTTCGGCGGCGCCCGCTGCTGCTGCCGGCCCGGCCAGCATCGGGACATTATCGAACGCCACGCCCGGCGTCGCAGTGATGCGCGACGGTGTCCGCATTCCGGTCGATGGCAATCAGACCCTGATTGCCGGTGACCGCGTGATCGTGCCGCAGGACGGCCACGCCAACGTGCTGTTCCCCGGCTCGGCCACCAACAAGGCGCCGCTGGCCGGCGTCTTCACCGGCGGCACCGACGCCACCATCGGCTCGACCAAGCTGCCGGGCGGCCTCGAACAAGTGAATGTGGATGTCGCCTCGGGCGACCTCCAAGTGACCCCGCCCGACAGCGACGCCGACGCGGCCGCGCTGGCCGTGACCAAGAAGCTCGCCGCCGGCAGCGGCATCGGCCTGGGCGAATTCGCGCTGGGCGCGCTGGGTGCCGCGGCGCTGGGTGCCGCGCTCGGCGGCGGTGGCGGCGGCGGCACGTCCGGCATCCCGCTGCTCGTGTCCTCCGGCGATCCGAACACCCCCACGACCCCGACGACCCCCACCACCCCCGACTCCGATGCGGACGCCGACGCCGATGCCGACGCGGATGCCGATGCCGACGGCGACGCGGATGCCGATGCCGACGGCGACGCGGATGCGGACGCCGACTCGGATGCGGACGCCGATGCCGATGCCGACTCGGATGCCGATGCAGACGCTGACGCCGACTCGGATGCAGACGCCGACGCCGACGCCGATTCGGATGCCGACGCGGATGCCGACTCCGACTCGGATGCAGACGCCGATGCCGACTCCGATGCAGACGCTGACGCGGACGCCGATTCGGATGCCGACGCAGACGCCGACGCCGATTCGGACGCCGATGCCGATGCGGATGCCGACTCGGATGCGGACGCCGACGCCGACGCCGATGGCGACCACCTCCTCGACCCGGGCGACGGCCTCATCGGCCATGTCATCGACGACGTGAGCGGTGCGCTCGGCCTCGGCGGTGCGCTCACCCCCGTGACCAACGCGATCGACGGCGTGACCGACGTCGTCGACAACGTGCTGTCCCCGCTGCTCGGCAGCACCTTCACGCCCAACAACCCCAACGAGTTCGACCCGGTCGACAACACCGTCGCCGACGTCACTCACCTGGTGGGCGGCGCGCTGAGCCCGGCGCTCGACGGCCTGCTGGGTGCGGGCGCCACCAACCAGATCCTCGGCTCGCTGAACCAGCAGGTCGACTACCTGACCGACGCCGTGCACAACGGCCTGGAGAACCTCATCGGCGACCACGGCATCGTGACCGGCCTGACCGGCGCCCTGGGCCTCGGCGCGGTCACCGGCCAGCTGCTGGGCGATGACGGCGTCATCGGCGACGTGCTCGGCAACGTGCTGGGCGAAGGCAGCCTCGTGTCCGGCCTGCTCGACGACCAGGGCCTGGTCGGCGGCCTGCTCGGCCAGGACGGCCTGGTCGGCGGCCTGCTGGGCGACGACGGCGCCGTTGGCGGTTTGCTCGGCAACGTGCTGGGCAGCGACGGCCTCGTGGGCGGCCTGCTCGGCAGCACGGGCGCCGTCGGCGGCCTCACCGGCGGCCTGCTGGGTGAACAGGGCCTGCTGGGCGGCCTGCTCGGTGATGGCAGCGCGGTGGGTGGCCTGCTCGGTGACGACGGCCTCGTCGGCGGCCTGCTCGGCGAGGACGGCGCGCTCTCCAACCTGCTGGGCAGCGACGGCCTCACCGGCCAGCTGCTGGGCCACGGCGGCCTGGTCGACAGCCTGCTCGGCGAGCACGGCGTGGTGTCCGGCCTGATCACCGACAGCCCGCTCGGCGGCCTGCTCGGCGGCGACAACGGCCTGCTGGGCGGCGCCGTCGGCGGCCTGCTCGGTGACAACGGCGTGGTCGGCGGCCTGCTGGGCGACGACGGTGCGCTGGGCGGCCTGCTCAGCAACGACGGCCTGCTGGGTGGCCTGCTCGGCGACAACGGCCCGGTCGGCGGCCTCCTGGGCGGCGACGGCCTGCTCGGCAACGACGGCCTGCTGGGTGGCGTGCTCGGTAACGACGGGCTCCTGGGCGGCGTGGTCGGCGACAACGGCCTGGTTGGCGGCCTCCTGGGCGGCAACGGCCCGGTGGGCGGCCTGCTCGGCAACGACGGTCTCCTCGGCGGCCTGCTGGGCGACGGCGGCCTGGGCGGCGTGCTCGGCGCCGACGGCCTCGGCGGCGGGCTGCTCGGCTCTGACGGCCTGGTTGGCGGCCTGCTGGGCGACGACGGTCTGGTCGGTGGCGTGCTGGGCAACGACGGCCTGCTGGGTGGCGTGCTCGGCGGCGTGGTGGGCGGCATCGGCAACGGCGGCACGCCGGGCACCGGCGCGGCGCTGCTCGACCCGGTCGACAGCATTGTCGGCAGCGTGGCCAGCGGCCTGAACCACGGCGTTCTCGGCGACCTGGGCCTGGGCGACGTGCTCGCGCCGGTGGTCGGCCTCACGGACAGCGTGACGGACACGGTCGACGGCCTGCTCGGCCCGGTGCTCGGCACCTCCTTCAACTCGAACAGCCCCAACGTGCTCGACCCGGTCGATGGCGTGGTGAGCCAGGTGACCGACGGCGTCGGCGGCCTGCTGAGCCCGCTGGCCGACCAGGTGCTCGGCGCGGGCACGACGACCGCGGTGCTGAATGCCGTCGATACGCAAGTGGACTACCTCACGGACGGCGTGGCGAACCTGCTGAACGGCGGCGTGCTGGGTGGTGTGCTCGGCGGCGACGGTGGCCTGCTCGGCGGGGTGCTGGGTGACAACGGCGTCCTGGGCGGTGTGCTCGGCGGCGACGGTGGCCTGCTCGGCGGTGTGCTGGGTGACAACGGCCTGCTGGGCGGCGTGCTCGGTGGTGACGGTGGCCTGCTCGGCGGTGTGCTGGGTGACGACGGCCTGCTGGGCGGGGTGCTCGGCGGCGACGGCGGCCTGCTCGGCGGCGTGCTGGGCGACAACGGCGTCCTGGGTGGCGTGCTTGGCGGCAGCGAAGGCGGCCTGC
>PJUB01000374.1_pt1 | contig 20678 bp, 15 predicted proteins | sample 1512141 | NCBI WGS metagenome assembly PJUB01 (sample SAMN08177677, study PRJNA422409) | Soil metagenome, whole genome shotgun sequencing project. | isolation source: Soil enriched on filter paper: alkali lignin treatment | place: USA: Madison | collected 2015-01-15 | reverse complement strand
GCTTGGTGCGCAGCGGGTCCTTCACTTCAACCGCCTGGAACAGTTCCGGCGCGAAGAACGGCAGGCCGGTGAACTGCAGGGTCTCGCCTTCGGTCAGCACGTCGCCCAGTTGCAGCACGCCGTGGTTGGGAATGCCGATCACGTCGCCGGCATAGGCTTCGTCGAGCAGTTCGCGGCGCTGCGACAGGAACGACACGACGTTGTTGGGGCGCATTTCCTTGTTGGTGCGCGCGACCTTCAGGCGCATGCCGCGTTCGAAGCGGCCGGAGCTGACGCGCACGAAGGCGACGCGATCGCGGTGGGCCGGGTCCATGTTGGCCTGCACCTTGAAGACGACGCCGGTGAACTTGGGTTCTTCGGGTTGCACTTCACGCTGCAAGGCCATGCGCGGGCCAGGCGGCGGGGCCTGCTCGACCAGGGCGTCCAGCACTTCCTGCACGCCGAAGTTGTTGATGGCCGAACCGAAGAACACCGGGGTCTGCTTGCCGGCCAGGAATTGCGCGCGGTCGAACGCGGGCGCGGCTTCGTTGATCAGTTCGATCTCGCCGCTGGCCTGTTCGAAGGCCGAGCCGAAGCGGCGGCCGATCTCGGGGTTGGACAGGCCTTCGATGAAGTCGTCATTGTCCGAGCGGCGCTCTTGTCCGGGGCGGAACACGCGCATGCGGTCGCGGCGGATGTCGAACACGCCGCCGAAGGCCTTGCCCATGCCGACGGGCCACGAGAATGGCACGGCGTCCATGCCCAGGTGGCCTTCGATTTCGGACAGCAGTTCGAGCGGCTCGCGCACTTCGCGGTCCATCTTGTTGATGAACGTGATGATGGGGGTATTGCGGGCCCGGCAGACCTGCAGCAGGCGGATCGTCTGCGGTTCGACGCCGTTGGCGGCGTCGATCACCATCAATGCGGCATCCACCGCCGTCAGCACCCGGTAGGTGTCTTCGGAGAAGTCCTGGTGGCCCGGGGTGTCGAGCAGGTTGATGACGCAGTCGCGGTATTCCATCTGCATCACCGAGGACGCCACGGAAATGCCGCGCTGCTTTTCGATTTCCATCCAGTCGGACGAGGCGTGGCGCGACGCCTTGCGCGCCTTGACGCTGCCGGCGATCTGGATCGCGCCTGCAAACAGCAGCAGCTTTTCGGTCAGCGTGGTCTTGCCCGCGTCAGGGTGGGAAATGATGGCGAACGTGCGGCGCCGCGCGACTTCTTGAGGGATGTTCATGATCGGAGGATTCTACTCAACGCCGCATTTCAGTCCGGCGCGGTCCGGTATCGTGCATCAAAACAAGCGGGGCACGCGCCGCTGCCGGCGCGTGCCCCGCGCGGGAAAATTCAGGAATGGCGGCGGAACGACGCCAGGAACACGCCGGCCAGGATGAACAGCGAACCGAAGGTGCGGTTCATCCAGCGGATGTGCTTGGCATCGCGCAGCAGGCGCAGCACGCGGGCGGCCAACAGGGTGTAGACACCCATCGCGACCAGGTCGGTGAACGCCAGCGTGCCCGCCAGCGCCGCGTACTGCGGCGTGAGCGGCAAGGCGGTATCGACGAACTGCGGCACCACGGCCAGCAGGAACACCGTGCCCTTGGGGTTCATGGTGTTGATCAGGAAACCGCGCATGACCAGCTCGCGGATCGAGGCCTGCTTGGGATCGCCCGCGTCCACCGCGACAGGCGCGGCGTCGGTGCGGATCTGGCGCACGCCCAGGTAGATCAGGTAGGCCACGCCCAGGTACTTGACCACGTTGAAGGCCATCTCGGACGTGGCCAGCACCGCGCCCAGGCCGACAGCGACCACGACGAACTGGAACAGGATGCCCATGATGAGGCCGGCCGTGTTCCAGTAGCCGCGTGCGAATCCGTATTTCAGTCCGGAAGACATGGCCGAAATGGCCCCTGCGCCGGGAGAGAACGAAATGGCCCAGGAGGCCAGGAAGAACGTCAACCAGGTTGAGAGGGGCATGATGGCGCGGGTCCGTGGGTCGCTGTGAGGAAGGTGCCTGGGATATTACTTGGACAGCAGCGCGGCGCGGGGCGCGCCTGCCGGACGACCCGAGCCGCCGTTGCCGGCGGGACGTGCCGAGCCTTCGGGGCGGCGGTGGTTCTGCTGCGGGCGGGCCTCGTTGCGGCCGGCGTGGGCCGGGCGTTCGGCGGGCTTGCCGTCGCGCGGTGCCGGGTTGCCGCGGCCTTCGCCGGCGGCTCGGGCCGGGGCCGGCGCACGGCCGCTGCCGGCGCTGCGCGGCGCGGCGTTGGCCGGGCGCGAGCGGCGGTCGCCACCGTTGCCATTGCCACCGCGGCCGCCATTGCGGTTGCCGCCGCGCGGGGAGCGCGCGTCTTCGTCGCGTTCCTGGCGGTCAAAGGCCGCCGCGCTGGTGGCGGGCGGGGTCCAATCCAGTACCGGCTTGCGCTCGATGGTCTTCTTGATCAGGCGCTCGATGTCCTTGAGCAGCTTGATTTCGCTGTTATCCACCAGCGAGACCGCGGCGCCCGTGGCGCCGGCGCGGCCCGTGCGGCCGATGCGGTGCACGTAGTCTTCCGGCACGTTGGGCAATTCGAAGTTCACCACCTGGGGCAGCTGGTCGATGTCCAGGCCGCGGGCAGCGATGTCGGTGGCCACCAGGACCGTGACGGTGCCGTCCTTGAAGCCGGCCAGCGCGCGGGTGCGGGCCGATTGGCTCTTGTTGCCGTGGATGGCGGCGGCGGTCAGGCCGTCTTTCACGAGCTTTTCGGCCAGGCGGTTGGCGCCGTGCTTGGTGCGCGTGAACACCAGCACCTGGTGCCAGCCGCTTTCGCGGATGATGTGGCTGATCAGGTCGCGCTTGTGGTGCTGTTCGACCAGGTGCACCGTCTGGGTGACCAGTTCGGTGGCGGTGTTGCGCGGGGTGACCGAGACTTCGCCCGGATCATTCAGCACGCCGCGGGCCAGTGCACGGATTTCGTCCGAGAACGTGGCCGAGAACAGCAGGTTCTGGCGCTGCTTGGGCAGCAGGGCCAGGATCTTGCGGATGTCGCGGATGAAGCCCATGTCCAGCATGCGGTCGGCTTCGTCCAGCACCAGGATCTCGACGCCGGACAGGTCGACGGTCTTCTGGCCGCAGTGGTCCAGCAGGCGGCCGGGCGTGGCCACCAGGATGTCCAGCGGCTTGCGCAGCGCGGAGATCTGGGGGTTGATGTTGACGCCGCCGAACATCACCATGGACGTCAGCGAGGTGTGCTTGCCGTAGGTCTGCACCGATTCGGCGACCTGCGCGGTCAGTTCACGCGTCGGGGTCAGGATCAGGCAACGGGGGCGGCCGGGCTTGCGGGCCTCGGGCTTTTTCTGCATCAGCAGATGCAGGATGGGCAGCGTGAAGCCAGCGGTCTTGCCGGTGCCGGTCTGGGCGGCGGCGAGCAGGTCGCCACCTTTCAGGACCTGCGGGATCGCCTGGGCCTGGATGGGGGTGGGTGCGGTATAGCCGGTGTCGGCAATGGCGCGCAACAGGGAATCAGCCAGCCCGAGGTCGGCGAAAGAGGAAGAGGTAGTCAAAACAACTCCAGCGGCAGCCCGTCGCTCAAGTTGAGAGACTCCAATCCAGGCGGACGAATAAGGAGAAAAGGGAAGCGCCCTTATTGGGCGAAGCTTGGCGGCGAAGTGCCTAGCGGACGTGTGCAGATTGGCAAAGCACACAGGGCGATTGTAGCTGATGCGGCGCCGCAACACCCGCGGAATTCCCGTCGGAGGTATAACTAAGTAACATTTAGCAGCTCCTATTACGATTTAGGTGTAATCCCTAGTGCGACCCTCCCTATAATCCGAGCGCTTATCTCCCACATAAAGAAATAAAGGGTTGCTATGAAAAAGGCGGCAGTAGCGGGTTTGGTCGTTGCGCTGGGCGCAATCTGGACGGGCACGGCCTGGTACACGGGCCAGAAGGCCGAGGCGTTCGTCAAACAGTCGATTGACGAAGGCAACGTCGAACTCAAGAAGGTTGCCGACAAATGGGGCGTGACCGCCGTGATCGAACTGATGTCGTTCGAGCGCGGCGTGTTTTCCTCGTCCGAGCGCTATCGCGTGAAGTTCACGCTGCCCGCCAAGGATGGCAAGCCGGCCGAAGAGCACGAAGTCCAGTTCACCGAGCAACTGGATCACGGCCCCTTCCCGCTGTCGAACCTGACCTCGGGCAAGCTGGCGCCGGCCATGGTCGCCAGCCGCTTCAAGATCGAGGAAACGCCTGCCGTCAAGGGCTGGTTCACGGCCACCAAGGGCGCCACGCCGCTGTCCGGCGCCTATAGCGTCAGCTATGGCAAGAACATCACCGGCACGTTCAACCTGGCCCCGGCTGAAGCCACCAGCAACGCCACCACGCTGACCTTTGCCGGCATGACGGGCGATGTCGAGTACGAAACCGCCACCAAGCACGGCGTCTTCGCCATGAAGAGCGACAGCGTGGCGCTGTCGGGTCCGGCCGACGAAAGCGACATCGTGGGCATGACCATCAAGGGCATCGCGTTCAACAGCGACCTGACCCCGGGCAAGAGCGACATGCTCATGGGCAGCCAGAAGATGACCTTCAAGGATTGGACGATTTCGTCCAAGACCCGTCCGCCGGTGCAGTTCAAGGACACCACCGTGGCCGTGGACCTGTCGGAAGCGGATGCCGGCGTGAGCGGCAAGTTGATGCTGGACTTCGGCATGATCAATGTCGAGAACAAGGACATGGCGGGCGTGCAGCTGGCCCTGGGCCTGACGAACCTGGACCCGAAGGCGCTCAAGGCCCTGAACGACGTGTATGAAGCCGCATCGCGCCGCATGGTGCAAAGCGGCGAGCAGAAGTCGCCGGAGTTCACGCCGGAAGAGCAGCAAGTGCTCAAGACCAACGTCGAGCTGCTGCTGGCCGGCAACCCCGGCCTGTCGGTGTCGCCCCTGCAAGTGCGCACCACCAACGGTACGTCGACGTTCAAGCTGGACGTGAGCCTGGCCAAGCCGGCCTCGGTGGACCAGCCCGCCTCGGATGTGGCCATGCAGGCGATCCGCAAGCTGGACGCCAAGCTGGTGCTGTCCAAGGGCAACATGGCAGACCTGATGGCGATCCAGCCGCAACTGCAAGGCGTGCCGGCCGACCGTGCGGCCCAGACCGCCAAGGGCCAGGCCGAAATGGTGGGCACGATGGCGACCGCCATGGGCGTGGCCAAGGTCGAAAACGACAACATCGTTTCGTACCTGAACTATGCTGATGGCCAGGTGGACTTCAACGGCAAGAAGATGCCGCTGCAACAGTTCATGATGATGGTCATGAGCGGTGCAATGGGTGGCATGCGCTAAGCCCTTCCGCGCACGGATCGGACGCGCCGGCGGGATGCCGGCGCCCATTGCGGGCTGCGGCGCCTTCGGGCGCGGCAGCCCGTTTTTCATGTGACGATCACAACACCAAAAGGGGCATCATGAGAAAGTGGGTATCGACAGGCTGCGCGGTGGTGGCGCTGGGTGCGATCTGGACCGCCACCGCCTGGTACACCGGCAAGCAGCTGGAGGCGGGGCTGGGACCCTTGGCCGAGACGGCCAATGCGCAGGCGCGGCAGATCGGCTTGACGGTGATGGGCCAGCCCGTGTCGTTCGAACAGGTGTCGTTCGAGCGGGGCGTGTTCACATCGCACGCCCGCTATCGCGCTCTGGCCGCGCCGTCCGAGCGGGACCGCGTTGCCGACAAGCAGGACGTCCAGTTCCTGGCGCGCATCGATCATGGCCCTTTTCCCCTGTTCCGGCTTGCCGAAGGCCATTTCATGCCCGCCATGGCCGCCGCCCGCGTGCAGTTGGTCGAGACGCCCTCGACCGCCGCATGGTTCAGCGGAGCCAAGGGCGCCGCGCCGGCGATGGCCGAGGCCGTGGCCAGCTATGGCCGGGTGGTATCGGGCACGTTGACGCTGGCGCCGGTGGATTATGCGCAGGACGGCACCACGGCCAGCTTCTCGGGCCTGCAGGCCCGGGCCAGCGTGGCGCCGGATGGCAGGCACACGACGTTTGCCGTTGCGGCCGAGAAGATGGATTCCACCGAGCCGTTCGACGAAAAGGGCGTCACGCGTACGCGCCGGCTGTCATTGCGCGGGCTGGACTTCTCGCACGAATCGACCCAGGCCGCCGACGGCGCGGTGACCAGCGCCAGCCAGGCGGCGATCAAGCACTGGACGGTAGAGATCGACGATCAGCCGGTCACGTTGCGCGATCTGGTCGTGACGGCCGACGCCAGCGGTACGCGCAGCGCCATGAACAGCACGTTCAAGGCGCAGGTCGCAGGGATCGATGTGCGCGGCACGCAGGTGGCCAGCGTGCGCATGACGGCCCGCGCAGCCAACATGGACCTGGCCTCGTTCGAGGCCTTTCGCGCCACGATGGAGCAGGCCGAGGGCGGCGCATCGATGGGCGAGAAAATGGAGGGCATGGCGCATCTGATGAAGTTCCTGCTGGCCAAGCCGGCCTTCGCGGTGGACACGTTGCAGGTGGACACGCCCAGCGGCCCGGCGACGCTGCGGCTGGAGGTGGCACTGGATGCGCCTACGCTGTGGAACCGCGCGCCGGCCGCGATCATCAAGGAAACCGTGAAGAAGCTGGACTTGCGCCTGAGCGTGCCCACCGAGAGCCTGGTGGACCTGATCTCGGTGCGTGGCCTGGCAGAGGGGCAGCCTGCCGAGGTCGCGCGCGACGCGGCGCGTCAGCAGGCCGATGCCATCCGCGACCGGTTCCTGCAGAGTCAATGGGGGCGTCAGGACGGCGACAAGCTGGTCACCAATCTGAACTTCGAGGGTGGACAGGTGGAAATCAACGGCGAACGCATGACAGTCGATGCGTTCATGACCCGGCCGCTGATGCCGCGCTATCGCTGAGACGCCGCGGACCCGTGCCCGGGTCCGGGTCCGCGTCCGCGGGATATCAAGCCGGCAAGGCCCCCGCCGCCACGTCGCCGTTACGCAGTACCGCCACGTGCGAGCGTTTGTCGGCGGCCTTCATGATGTCTTCGGCAGGGTCGCCTTGCACCAGCAGCAGATCGGCCACGTTGCCCTCCACCACCGCGCCATGCCGGTCCATGCCCATCAGGTCGTGGCTGCGCGAGGTGCCGGCGATCAGCGCGTCAATCGGCGTCATGCCGAACTCGACCATGTAGGCCAGTTCCATCGCGTTGTCGCCATGCAGGTTGAACGGCGTGCCGGCGTCGGTGCCCAGCGCGATGCGGCCGCCGGCCTTGTAGTACATCTGGATGGATTCTCGATGGCGCTGTTCTACCGCGCGGGCTTTTTCCACCGCGTAGGCCGGAATGCCGTTGTCGGCGTTGGCCACGATGTTGCGCACGGCGGCGATGGTCGGGACCAGGTAGGTCTGGGCCTCCAGCATTTCGCGCAGGCAGTCCTCGTCCATGAAGATGCCGTGCTCGATCGAGTCGATGCCGGCGCGAACCGCATTCAGGATGCCTTGGGTGCCCTGCGCGTGGCTGGCCGTGCTTTTGCGAAAGCGCTTGGCTTCGTGCACCCCGGCCTTCATTTCGTCGAAGCTGTAGTGGGCATCCATGGGGCTGACGCCCGGCGTCATGACGCCGCCGGTGGCCATGATCTTGACGAGGTCGCAGCCGGCATGCACCTGCTCGCGCACCGCCTTGACCACTTCCTCGCAGCCGTCGGCCACGCGGCCGATGCGGTTGCCGTGTCCGCCCGTCATGCAGATGATGCGGCCCGAGGCCTTGATGGTCGGGCCGGGAAAGACACCCCGCGCAATGGCGTCGCGCACGCCGAATTCCAGGTAGTCCTTGCCGCCGCAGTCACGCAGCGCCGTGCAGCCGCCGCGCAGCGCCGCCTGGGCGTTTTCCAGTGCGGTCAGCGTGATTTGGGCGGGTCCTTGCTTGGCCATCTGCGTCTGTGGATCGGCACCGCCGGTGTAGACCAGGTGCACGTGGCAATCGGCCAGGCTGGGCATCAACGTCAGGCCGTTCGTATCCACCCGTCGCCCCGCGAAGCCGGTGAATTCACCGGCCGGCGCCACGCGCACGATGCGCTCGCCTTCAACCAGCACGCCGTGATTGGGCAGGACTTTGCCCAGGCCGTCGAACACCTTGCCGCCGATGAACAGGGTTTGCCGCGTTGCCGTCATGTCTCGCTCCTTGGTATGGACTGCCCCTAGCCGATCACTTCCAGCCCCTCGCGGGACATGGCCTGCAATCGAGGCATCAGCCCCAGCAGGTGCTGGCTGTAGGGGTGCTGGGGATGTTCGAACAGGGCTTCCGTATCGGCCACTTCCAGCAGTTCGCCGTAACGCATGACGCCGACGCGATCGCACATCTGGCGGATCACCGGCAGGTCGTGGCTGATGAACAGCATGGTCAGGCCCAGCTGTTCCTGCAGGTCTTTCAGCAGGTTCAGGATCTGCGCCTGGATGGAGACGTCCAGCGCCGAGGTGGGCTCGTCGCAGATGAGGAAGCGCGGCCGCGTGGCCAGGGCCCGCGCAATGCAGATGCGCTGGCGCTGGCCGCCCGAGAATTCATGCGGAAAGCGTTCGGCGGCGCGGTCGCCCAGCCCCACGACGTCGAGCAGGTCGGCCACCACCTGGCGGGTTTCGGCTTCGTTGGCCGCCAGCTTGTGGAAGCGGATCGGCTCAGCCACGATGTCCAGCACCCGCATGCGCGGATTGAGCGACGAGAACGGGTCCTGGAAAATCATCTGGATCTGCCGGCGAAACGGATTGAGCTGCTTTTCGCCCTTGAGCGCCGTGAGGTCGGTGCCGCCGAAATTGACCGAGCCCTCGCTGGGCGTATACAGCCCCGAAATCAGCCGCGCCACGGTGGACTTGCCCGAGCCGGATTCACCCACCAGACCGAACACCTCGCCTTCGCCGATCGAGAAATTGACACGCTTGACGGCATCCAGCGTGCGCTGGTTGCGCTTGAGCAGCGCGTTCTTGAGCACGAAGCGCATGGACAGGTCCGTGACTTGCACCAGCGGGCCGCCGGTGGCCGCACCGAAGTCGCGGCGTTGGCCCAGCCAGTGCGTGGCCAGGTCCAGCGGCTTGGCCGGCGTCTTGACGTCTTCGATGTAGGTGACCAGCGGAAAGCGCTTGAGCTTGATGTCCGGCCGCGGCACGGCCGAGATCAGGCTGCGCGTATAGGGGTGGTCGGGGTCGCCCAGGATCTTGGCGGTGGGACCTTGCTCGACCAGCTTGCCGTGGTACAGCACGGCCACCCGGTCGGTCACGTCGGCGATCACGCCCATGTCGTGGGTGATGATGATCATGCCTACCTGTTCCTGGCGGCACAGTTTTTTCAGCAGGTCCAGGATCTGCGCCTGGATGGACACATCCAGCGCCGTGGTGGGCTCGTCCGCGATGATCACTTCGGGTTCGCAGCACAGCGCCAGCGCGATCACCACGCGCTGGCGCATGCCGCCCGAGAACTGGTGGGGATACTGCTGCACGCGCAGCTCGGGCTGGTCGATGCCGACCTGCGCCAGCAACTGCACGGCGCGCTTCTTGGCGGCCTCGTGCGTCAGGTCCAGGTGTACCAGCATGGTCTCGACCAGTTGGCTTTCCACGGTTTGCAGCGGGTCCAGCGAGGTCAGCGGGTCCTGGAAGATCATGCCGATGCGGCGGCCACGCACTTTGCGCTGCTGCGCCGGCGTCAGCGTGTCGATGCGTTCGCCATTGAGCAGCACCTGGCCGCCCGCCAGGCGGCCAGGTGCCTCGAGCAGGCCGATCACCGCATTGCCGATGGTGGACTTGCCGGCGCCGGACTCGCCGACCACGCCGAGGATCTCGCCTTTCTCCAGCGACAGCGACACGCCGTCCACGGCCACCAGGGTGCCGCGGCGGCTGGGAAATTCAATCCGGATATCTTCGATGTTGAGCAGGGCCATGACGTCCTCAGCGCAGCTTGGGGTTGAGCGCGTCGCGCAGCCAGTCGCCCAGCAGGTTGACCGACAGCACCAGCGCCACCAGCGCGATGCCGGGGAAGATGGAGATCCACCACATGCCCGAGAAAAGATAGCTGTTGCCGATGCGGATCAGCGTGCCCAGCGACGGCGCGGTGGGCGGCAGGCCCACGCCCAGGAACGACAGGGTGGCTTCGGTGATGATGGCAATGGCCAGGTGGATGGTGGCGATGACCAGCACCGGGCCCATCACGTTGGGCAGGATGTGCCGGCGCAGGATGGTGAAGCGGCCGATGCCGATCAGCCGCGCCGCCTGCACGTATTCCTTGTTGCGCTCGACCAGCGTCGAGCCTCGCACCGTGCGCGCGTACTGCACCCAGCCGGAAATGCCGATGGCGAAGATCAGCACGTACAGCGCCAACTGATCGTGCATGTCGCGCGGCAACAGCCCGCGCGCCACCCCGTCGATCAGCAGCGCCACCAGGATGGCGGGAAATGACAGCTGCACGTCGGCGATGCGCATGATGAAGCTGTCGACGCGGCCGCCGGCGTAGCCACTGATGAGGCCCAGCGTGACGCCCAGCACCATCGAGAACAGCACCGAGGCAAACCCCACCAGCAGCGACACCCGCGAGCCATACATCACGGCCGACAGGATGTCGCGGCCCTGGTCGTCGGTGCCCAGCAGGAAATCCGGGCTGCCACCCTCTTCCCAGGCGGGGGGCGTGTTGGCGTCCATGATGTTCACGGACGCCAGGTCGAACGGGTTGTGAGGGGCGATCAGGGGCGCGCCCAGCGCGCCCAGCAGAATGACCAGCGTGACGGCGGCGGCGATGATGGCGCCTGGCGAGCGCTTGAAGCTGTGCCAGAGGTCGCTGTCGGCGGCGCGCGAGAAAAAGGGAGCGATGCGGGCGATCATGGGGGGGTCCCTTATTTGCTCTGCACGCGCAGGCGCGGGTCGACGGCGAAATACAGCAGATCGACCACCAGGTTGATGACGACGAACATGAACGCGATCAGCACGAGGTAGGCGGCCATCACGGGGATGTCGACCATGCTGATGGCCTGGATGAACAGAAGGCCCATCCCCGGCCACTGGAACACGGTTTCGGTGATGATGGCGAAGGCGATGATCGAGCCGAGCTGCAGGCCGGTGATGGTAATGACCGGCACCATGGTGTTCTTGAGGGCATGGCGGAAATTGATGAGCCGCTCGGGCAGGCCGCGGGCGCGCGCGAACTTGATGAAGTCGGCGCGCAGCACTTCCAGCATTTCGGCGCGCACCAGCCGCATGATCAGGGTCATCTGGAACAGCGCCAGGGTGATGGCCGGCATGATCAGCGCGAGCAGCCCGGACTTGGTCAAAAAGCCCGTGGTCCACCAGCCCAGCCCCACCACGTCACCGCGGCCGAAGCTGGGCAGCCATCGCAATTGCACGCCGAAAAACAGGATGAGCAGGATGCCGATCAGGAAGGTGGGCAGCGAAATGCCGGCCAGCGAGATCGCCATGAAGGCCTTGGACAGTACGCCATGGCGCTTGAGCGCCGTGTAGATGCCCATCGGGATGCCCAGCGCCAGCGCCATCACGGCGGACACGAAGGACAGTTCCAGCGTGGCGGGCATGCGCTCTTCGAGCAGTTCGCTGACGGGGCGGCGATGGCGATACGAAATGCCGAAGTCGCCCCGTGCGGCGTTGGCGACGAAACGCGCGTACTGCACCAGGAACGGATCGTTCAGGCCGAGCTGTTCGCGCAGTTGGACGCGCTGTTCGGGCGTGGTGTCCTGGCCAACCATGCTGGCGATCGGGTCGCCAACGTAGCGGAACATGGAGAACGCGATCAGCGCCACCGTCAACATCACCAGCACCGACTGGATCAGCCGCTGCGCAATAAAGGAAAGCATGGTTGGATGCCCTCTTGGTCGGATAACGCCGGGCCGCGCATTGCCTGGGGCGGCAAGCGGGGCTGGGCCGGGCGCACCCGGGCGGCGGCAAGCCGCCCGGCGTTCGCTTCATGCGGCCGGCGTGTGCCTTGCGGCGCGTGCCGGCCTTTGGGGCTACGGCAGGACGACGTCGCGCAGGTCCAGCACGTCATCGGCGCGCTGGATGACCTTGATGTTGTCCTTCACGCCCCACGACATCGGCTGCTGGTGCAGCGGCAGGTAGCCGAAGTCGCTGCGCACGATGCCGAAGGCCTCCTTGATCATCGCGTTGCGCTTGGCCTGGTCGGTTTCGACGCCGATCTTGCTGGTCAGCTCGTCGACCTTCTTGTTGCAGTAGCCGCCCAGGTTGAACTGGCCCGCGGCCGTCTTGGCGTCGCGGCACGAGGTCAGGTTAAGCAATGTGTTGTGGGCGTCGGTCGAGCTGGGTGTCCACCCCAGCATGTACATGCTGGTCTGGTTGCCGGCCTGCAGCAGGATCTTGCCGAAATACTTCGACTTGGTCTGTGCCAGCAGATTGATCTTGATGCCGACCCGCGCCAGCATGCCGGCCACGGCCTGGCAGACCTTTTCGTCATTGACGTAGCGGTCGTTGGGGCAGTCCATGGTGACCGTGAAACCCTTGGGATAGCCGGCTTCGGCCAGCAGCTTCTTGGCACGTTCAGGGTCGGGCTTGTAGGGCGCGCCGAACGATTCGTCGTAACCGTTGATGGCGGTTGCGATCAGCGAGCCCAGCGGCTTGGCCGCGTTGCGCATGATCTTTTCGTTGATGGCCTTGGTGTCCACGGCCAGCACGACCGCTTCGCGCACCTTCGGGTCCTTGAAGGGGTTCTTGCCCTTGACGTCCGAGAACAGCAGTTCGTCGCGGTCCTGGTCCATGCCGATGAAGATGGCACGGGCTTCGGGCGCGGTCAGCGGCTTGACGCCCTTGGCGTCTTCCAGGCGCTTCCAGTCCTGCACCGGCACCGGCTGCACCAGGTCCATTTCGCCGGAAATCAGGGCGGCCACGCGGGTGGCTTCCTGCGTGATGGGCTGGAAGATGACTTCGTCGACGTTGGTCTTGATGTCTTTGTTCCAGTATCCGTCGTAGCGCTTGAGGACCGTCTTCACGTCGGGCTGGCGCGAGACCAGCATGAACGGGCCGGTGCCGTTGGCGTTCAGGTTGGCATAGTTGCCCTGGTTGTCGCCCTTGACGTTGGTGGCTTCGGTGGTCTTGTTCTTTTCCGACCACGACTTGCTCATGATGTACAGGAACACCCATTCGCGCGGCAAGATGGGATTGGGCGTGGGCGTGGTGACTTCGATGGTGTAGTCGTCGACCTTCTTGATGTCGGACGCCTTGGCGCCGTAGCCCTTCATGTCCGAGCCGGGCGTGAGGCTGCGCTTCCAGGAAAAGATGACGTCGTCGGCCGTGAAGGGCGAGCCGTCATGGAACTTCACGCCTTTGCGCAGCTTGAAGACCCATTTGGTGGGCTCGGGATTTTCCCAGCTTTCGGCCAGTAGCGGCGTCAGTTTCAGGTTGCCGTCGTAGCCGGCCAGCGTTTCGTAGATGTTGCCCTGGAAGCCCAGCGTGAAGGTTTCGTTCAGCGCCATCGGGTCCATGGACGTGGCGTCGCCTTGGTACGACCAGTGAAAAGTCTTGGCTGCCGCGCCGGCGCTGAATGCCAACGAGGCAGTCAGTGCAGCCGCCAGCGCCGCTTGTTTGATGTGGGGAAAAGTACGCATAGCCCTCATGCTCCGTAATGCGCGGATAGCGCGACAGAAGTGATAGGGCCCTGGCCCCACCGGGAGCCGGGGCATGGCGTTGCTGCTTACGACGAAAGGCGGTTCACGGTAGATCCAACCCCTTGTGATTGTCATTGGCGGGGACGGACCGCACCGATGCAGATCGAATCTTATAGACGCATTCGTTTAAGCGTCAATCGGTTTGGATTGGGGTTAGTCCTTGCTTGCTTCACGCTGGGAATGGTGCGTTTGGCGGGCGGCGCGGGGCGCGGACTCAAGGCGCAGGCGTGGGGTCCGAAGCAAGGGTTTTCGCCAATTCGCGCACCACTTGCTTGCGGCGTTCGCTGTCTTCGTGGCCTTTGGCCAGCGCGGACCATTCGGGCCGGCTGCGCGCTTCCTTGAGCGCGTCGGGCAAGGGGCCGCGACGCAGGGCTTCGTCGTCGGGACGTTGCAGCCGCAATGGGTCGCGGGCGGCGTGGCCGCGGCGTTCCAGCGCGTCGATCAATTGCCGTTGGCGCAGCGCCAACAGGCGCAGCACGGCGTCATCGACGCTGATCTCGCGCCAACCGCGCAGCTTGCCTGCCACGCGCTTGCCGAGTTTTTCCACGCCCTGCCACAGGCCGCCGGCCGCCGCGCCGATCAGCATGCCGGTGCCCAGGCTGAGACCCGCGCTGAACAGGTCCACGGCGGCGCCGGCCATCGCGCCGGCTGCGGCGCCCATGCCGACCTGCACGCCCATGTCCTTGAGCGCCTGGGGGTGGAACAGGTCCATGCCCCAGCGTTCGCCCTGCAGCGGCAGTGCGTCGTCCGAAAAGTCAGACGCGCGGAAGTTATACAGCGCCAGCAGCGCGGTGACGCAGGCCTGTTCACGTTGGCGCACCTGCTCGCGCAAGCGCTGCGACGCCTCGGCCAAGGCCGTGTCGTCACCGGCGCTGGCGATGTGCAGCGCGGCGACGTCCACCAACAGGTCGGCCAGCAGTTCGCAGGCGGCGGCGTGGCGTTCGCGGCGTTGCCGGGCCAGGCTGTCGGCCAGGCGTGCCAGCGTATCGGCGTGGCGGTCCAGCAGCACGCCAAGCTTGGTATAGAGCTGTTGCTCCCCATCCAGCGGCGGCGCGACGGTGTCGAATTCCACCGCGGCGTGCAGGCCCAGCCGCGCCAGGGCTTCGCGCCATTCGGCGGCGCGGTGGGCGGGCGCGTTGACGAAATTCAGCACGGGCAGCAAGGGGCGACCGCAGGCGGCCAGGATGGCAAGTTCGTCGCGGTGCTTGCTGAGCACCGGATCGCGCGCGTCGATGACATACAGCGCGGCGTCGCAGTTCAGCATCTTTTTCAGAACGCGCGCTTCCTGCTCGTAGCGGCCGTGGGCTTCGGGCGTATCGAGAAATCGCCGGATGCGCGCCGGACCGTCCAGTCGTTCTTCGGGAGGCGCCAGGCGTTCCAGGTATTCGAGCAAGGCAATGCTGTCTTCCATGCCGGGCGTGTCGAACCATTCCAGCACGGCGCGGCCCTCCAGGCGCAGGCGTGCGCCTTCGACGTGGCGGGTGGTGCCGGGGCGGTCGGCGACTTCGCCGAAGGTGGTGTCGCGCGTCAGCGTGCGCAGCAGGGAGGTCTTGCCGGTGTTGGTGTGGCCCACCACCGCGATGCCGATGACGTGCTCAGGCATGCTCGTGCTCCAGCCAGGCCAAGGGGGCGCTGGCGCCGTTCAGGATGGCGCCGGCATCCAGCCCCAGTGCGGCCAGGCGTTCGCGCCAGAGCGGTTCGCGCGTGTTGGCGCCGGCGGGGGCCAGCAGCCAGACACGTGTCTGGCCGGCGTGTGCGGCCAGCTCCGCAATCAGCGCCAGGGTGCCCCGGTCGGGGGTCTGGCGCGCGTCGCAGGCGATCAGCAGGCGCGAGGCGGCGGCCTGAGCCAGGGCATCCAGCACGCGGTGACGCTGTTCGCGGGTATCCAGCTTGCCGGCATCGCGGATGGTCGCGGGCAGCTCGGCCGGCGGCCAGGGCAGATCTGCGGGCAGCTCCAGCCCCAGCAGCACGGGCTGGCCGCCCAGGATCAGCGGCGCGGCCGACGCCACGCGCGGTTCGTGCAGCGGATCCACCAGCCGGTCGATGCCGGTGGATTGGACCGGCGGGTCCAGCCGGTCGCGCAGCGCCGCATGGCCTGCCAGCGTGGGGTCGATGGCCAGGGTGCGCACCGCCCGGCGGGCAACGGCCAGGCAGGCCAGCCAGGCCGCGAGGCGCGGCAGGATGCCGTAGACCACGACCACGCCGATCAGCCATACCGACCATTGCACCTGGGCGTCGGCGGCCAACGCCTGGGCGCCATCGCTGGCGCGCACCATGGCGGCGTCAGGCAGTGCAAAACCCAGCTTGGATGGCAGCCAGCCGATGGCCTGCGTCAGCCAGACGAAGGTGTCGGGCGCCAGCAGCGTGGTGGCCCAGATGAAGCGATAGCTGGCGGTGGACAGCAATACCAGCAGGGTTGCCAGCGCCGCACCCAGCCCGGCCAGCCACAGACCATGGCTGACGGCGCCGAACAGCCCGCGCAGGGCGCCGGCGCGCGCCATCAGGTTCAGGAAGGCTTGGGGCACCAGCGCGCCGTCCGGGCCGCGCGCCAGCTTGCGCGTGGCCCAGAGCCACAGCCGCCCCAGTGGCGTCATGGCCGCGGGCCGTAGCAGGAAGCTGGCCAGCCACAGCAGAAAGGTCAACGCATGCAGGCCCAGCAAGGCGCCCAGCGCCCACAACACGTTCACGGGCCGCGTGCCGTCGCCCAGGGCACCCGCGGCCACGCCCACGCCGGACACCAGCGCCAGCAGCAGCAAGACAGCCAGTACGGCAAGTGCGCTGCGGCGCCAGCCATCGACCAGGGGAATCAGGTTTTCGCGTTGGGCCAGCAGTTGGGCGCGGGCCAGGATGCGGTCCGGCAGCGGGACATCCTGTTGGCGCACCTGCCGCACCACGCTGGCGTCTTCCAGCGGCCCCCAATGGGCTTCGCGCAGCCGGATGAGTTCGGCCAGCCAGTGGGCGCGCACGGGCGACTGGCCAGGGGCGTCGAGGGGGAAGGAAAGGTCGCGGGAAGTCGGCGATGGCATCGCGGGCAGGGCAGGCGATCAGGCCGCGAAGGGCGATGGGCCATTGTAGACCGCCCGGGGGGGGGGGCCGCGGCCGCAGGGAGAAGGCTTCAGTGGCGGCGACGGGCGGCGCGATACTGGCCGGGCGTGACGCCCACGGCATCGCGGAACACGCGTGACAGGTGGCTGGCATTGCCAAAGCCCGAGGCCTGCGCGATGCCGGCCAGGTCGCCCTTGCCCGTGGCCAGCAGGCCGCGCGCATGGGCCAGCCGGCGCGCGCGCACCCAGGCGTGCGGCGGTTCGCCGAAAGACGCGTGGAACATGCGGGCGAAGTGATAGGTGGACAGCGCAGCCACGCGGGCCAGCTCGTCCAGTGTCAGGGCGTCGGCCAGGTGCGCATCGACGTAGTCCATCACGCGCCGCCGCACGGCGGGCGCCAGGCCGCCGCGCGCGGGGACGGCGGTGCGGCGCGTCACGCCCTGGTTCAGCAGGTGGTGCAGCACGGTTTCGGCCGCGCTGCTGGCGGCCAGCCGGTCGGCGGGCGCGGCCCAGTCCGTGCCCAGCAGGGTCTGGCAGACGTCGGTCAGGGACTCGTCGTGGATGTAGGTGCGGTCGCGCAGTTCCAGCGTGCGCGGTTCGCAGTCCAGCCGCATGACCGCTTCGCGCGCCAGGCGTTCCGGCGCAATGTACAGGTGCAGGAAATGCACCGTGTCGTTCATGCACCAACGCGAATAATGCTCGGCGGGCAACACGCAGAACTTGCCGGCGCCACCGTGCAAGGGGTGCCCGACGCGGAACGATTTTTCGCCGCCATGCAGGTAGAGCGACAGTGTGTGATGACCCGGCATGTCGTAGCCCAGCGTCTCGTGGGCGCTGCGACCCCATTGCGAGATGGCGATGCCCTCGCCCAGCGAGGCCGCACGGGCCAGCGTGGCGGTCGACGCGGACAGGATGCGAAAGACGGAGAAGTCGGACGGAGCCGAAGCGGTGGTGCCCATGGAACCGAAATGCTACTGCGATCCACGCGTGTGCGGCATGTGCAAACGAAGAAAAAACCGCAAGAACCGGCAATTTTTCGGACTTCGTCCGAGGCAGACTGGGCCTTGCTGCCGGCCGCTATCCGCAGGTCTGGCCCTCATGTCTTTTTCTGCCCTGCGGGGTGTCTCAAAGTGAACCTTTTCCTGTATTTCCTGACCGTCGTCATCTGGGGCACCACCTGGATCGCCATCAAGCTGCAACTGGGCGTGGTGGCCATTCCGGTGTCCATCTTCTACCGCTTCGCGCTGGCCGGCCTGGTGCTGTTCGCGGTGTTGCTGCTGATGCGCAAACTGCAACGCCTGGATCGGCGCGGGCACTGGCTGTGTGTAGGCCAGGGCCTGTGCCTGTTCTGTTTGAACTTCCTGTGCTTCTACACGGCCACGCAATGGATTCCCAGCGGCCTGGTGTCGGTGGTGTTTTCGGCCGCGACGCTGTGGAACGCGTTGAATGCGCGACTGTGGTTCGGCACCCGCATCGCACCGCGCGTGATGGTCGCCGGCCTGGTGGCTTTTCTGGACTGGTGCTCCTGTTCTGGCCGGAGCTGTCAGGGCAGCAGGCCAGCCACGAGACGCTGCTGGGCCTGGGCTTTGCGTTGCTGGGCACGTTCTGCTTTTCCACCGGCAACATGCTGTCGTCGCTGCAGCAACGGGCGGGCATTCGTCCGTTGACCGGCAACGCCTACAGCATGTTGTACGGCGCGGCCGTGCTGCTGGCCGGATGCGCCGTGGCCGGCGTGCCGTTCCGGTTCGATACGTCCTCGGCCTACGTGGGCGCCCTGCTCTACCTGGCGATTCCGGGGTCGGTGATCGGTTTCACCGCCTACCTGACGCTGGTCGGACGCATGGGGCCTGCGCGCGCGGCGTATTGCACGGTGCTGTTTCCCGTGGTGGCGCTGAGCGTGTCCACCTTCGCCGAAGGCTACCAGTGGACGGCGCCCGCATTGCTGGGCTTGGCACTGGTCATGTTCGGCAACCTGCTGGTCTTCACGAAATGGACGCCGTTCGTGCGCCGGGCGGCGGCTTAGCGGCCCTTGCCATGGGGCTTATCGGCGCTGGCCGGCCAGGGCGCGCAGCGCTTGCACCAGCTGGTCGATTTCGTCCGGATGCGTCAGGTAGCTGACCGAGGCGCGCGCAATCTGCGTCAGCCCACGCGCATTCATGTCCAGCGGTGTGTACGGCACGCCGTTGCTGCCGATGACGATGCCCTGGGCTGCCAGCGCCTGCTGCACGGCAGTCGCTTCCTGGCCCGCCAGGTTGAACGACACCAACCCCGAAAGTTCGCGCCCCTGGTCCAGTACCTCGATGCCGGGGATGGCAGCCAATTCGGCGCGCAGCGCCTGGGCAGTGGCGTCGATCTGCGCACGGATGGTATCCAGGCCGAGATCCAGCGCTTCCTGCAGCGCATTGGCCAGGCCGCAGCGCAGCGCCAGCGAGGCCTCGGCGGATTCAAAGCGCGCCGCGTCGGTGCGTAGCTGGGGCTCGCCGCCCACATCCAGGGGCGCGGAGTAGGTGTCCACGTAAGCGGGCGTCAATTGCGGCAGGAAGTCGCGCCGCACATACAGCAGGCCGGTGCCGCGCGGGCCGCGTAGCGCCTTGCGGCCCGCGCCGCTGAGCACGTCGCAGCCGACCTCGGCCACGTTCACCGGCAACTGGCCCACCGCTTGCGCGGCATCCACGAAGTACGGCACGCCTGCCGCGCGCGTCACCCGGCCTACGGCGGCGGCGGGGTTGATCAGGCCGCCGTTGGCGGGCAACCAGGTCAGCGCGACCAGGCGCACCCGCGCATCCAGCATGGCCTGCAAGGCAGCGGGGTCGACGCAGCCGCTGTCATCGGACGGAATGGTTTCGATGGACACATCCACGCCGCGTGTCGCCAGCCGCATGGCCGCCAGGTTGCCGCCCCATTCGTGGCGGCCAACCAGGATGCGGTCGCCGTCGCGCCATGGGCCCAATGCCGCGAACGCCGCGCCCCAGCCGGGTGAATTGCCGCCTGTCAGCGCGATTTCATCGGGCTGGGCGTTGAGCAGCCGGGCCGCCAGGTCGCGGGCCTTGCCGGTCAACGCGCGGGCGGCCACACCCGCTTCCATGGGCCCCTGCTCGGCCTCGCGGCGCAGGTGGGCCTGGATGGCGTCCAGCGTGGCGGCGGACGGCAGTGATGCACCCGCATGGTTGAAGTGCACGGTAGTGCGCGTGCCGGGCGTGGCAGCGCGCAGCGCCTGCAAGGTGTCGGGGGTCAACGGGGCAGCGGGCATGGCAGTTCCAGAAAGCGGCGCCGGACCGCGGCCCGGCGCCAAGGCATCAGGCGGGGGTCAATGCGATGACCGCTTCGACTTCCACGGCCACGCCTTGCGGCAGCGACGCCACGCCGACGGCGCTGCGCGAGTGACGGCCCGCATCGCCGAATACCTCGACCATCAGGTCCGAGGCGCCGTTGGCGACCGCGCTCTGGCGGTTGAAGTCCGGCGTGCTGGCCACGAATACGCCCAGGCGCACCACGCGGGCCACCCGGTCGAGCCGGTCGCCGGTGGCGGCGGCAATCTGCGACAGGATGCCCAGGCCCGACAGGCGCGCGGCGGTCACGCCGTCTTCCTCGGACACCTGGTTGCCCAACTGGCCCAGGAACGTGGGCTTGCCGCCCTGGCGCGAAATCTGGCCCGAGATATAGAGCAGGTTGCCTTCCTGCACGAAAGGCACGTAGTTGGCGGCGGGGGCGGCCGCGGCTTCCAGCGTCAGGCCAAGTTCGGCCACGCGGCCGGAGATCGAACGGGTCATGGGGGTCACCTCTGAAACGGAAAAGGGAAATCGCACCCCCCGATGCTATCGGCCGAGGCCGTCCCTGACCAATCAATTCTTGCTGGGTATATATGAGTAAAACTAATGCGTTCAGTCCGATGCCGCGGCGTCTGCCAACCAGGCATGGAAGGCCTGCGCCGTATCGTTGGCTTTGCCGCGCGGGCTGATGAACCACCAGCCGATGCGGGCGTCTTCCAGAACCGTATCCGGCAGGGCCTGGACCAGTGCACCACTGGCCAATT
>PJUB01000373.1_pt1 | contig 20720 bp, 15 predicted proteins | sample 1512141 | NCBI WGS metagenome assembly PJUB01 (sample SAMN08177677, study PRJNA422409) | Soil metagenome, whole genome shotgun sequencing project. | isolation source: Soil enriched on filter paper: alkali lignin treatment | place: USA: Madison | collected 2015-01-15 | reverse complement strand
GACAACGTGACGATGACCGTCAAGCTGCTGGCCCCGATCGCCATGGAAGAAGGTCTGCGTTTCGCCATCCGTGAAGGCGGTCGTACCGTCGGCGCCGGCGTCGTCGCCAAGATCCTGAAGTAAGCAATACCCGGATGGGTAGAGTGGGCTCTCAAGCCCCTCTATCCATCTTTGCTGTAAAAGTAGTATTATGTTCGGTTCCGCAAGCCGTCACGCAGATGGCCCTGGCGGAAAGTGGTTGAAATGTAGTGCACGTGTAGTGTTTTAGGGGCATAGCTCAATTGGCAGAGCGTCGGTCTCCAAAACCGAAGGTTGTAGGTTCGATTCCTACTGCCCCTGCCACCGCCAGGATAAACCCGCGGGAGATCATCGCGAGTTACGCATTCACGGCGGCTCGCGTCGCAATATGTCTAATACCAGCGTAGAAACTGTAACCAGTACCGCCGACCGGGTGAAGCTCGGGCTGGCGGTTCTTGTCGTTATTGCTGGCATCGTCGGGTTTTCCGTGCTTAGCGCGCAACCGATGCCTGCACGTGTCGGCGTGTTCGTCGGCGGCCTCGTGATCGCAGCTGTGATCGCCTGGTTCAGCGAACCCGGCCGCCGCACCCTGAGCTTCGCCAGCGAGTCCTACAACGAAGTCAAGCGTGTCTCGTGGCCCACCCGCAAGGAAACGACCCAGATGACGGGCATCGTTTTTGCATTCGTGGCGATCATGGGCATTTTCATGTGGGTGCTCGACAAGGGCATCGAATGGATTCTCTACGGCCTGCTGTTGGGCTGGAAATAAGGACGGCGAATGAGTAAGCGTTGGTATGTCGTCCATGTGTACTCCGGCATGGAAAAAAGCGTACACAAGGCCCTGAACGAGCGCATCGAGCGCGCGGGCCTGCAAACGTCTTTTGGCCGCATTCTTGTGCCCTCCGAGGAAGTCGTCGAGGTCAAGGGTGGCCAGAAGTCGATCACCGAGCGCCGTATTTTCCCCGGTTACGTCCTGGTTGAAATGGACCTGACCGACGAAACGTGGCACTTGGTCAAGAACACCAACCGAGTCACCGGCTTTTTGGGTGGCTCGGGCAATCGTCCGACCCCGATTTCCGAAAAGGAAGTCGAAAAGATCCTCTCCCAGATGGAAGAGGGTGTCGAGAAACCCCGCCCCAAGATCCTGTTCGAAGTGGGCGAGATGGTTCGGGTCAAGGAAGGTCCGTTTGCGGACTTCAACGGCAACGTCGAAGAAGTCAACTACGAAAAGAGCAAGGTTCGCGTGTCGGTCACGATTTTCGGTCGTGCCACGCCCGTCGAACTCGATTTCAGCCAGGTCGAAAAGACCTGATTTCAAACCCCGGGGAGCCCTGGCCTTTGCGCTAGGGCGATATAACCCGCAAGGAGCAAAGCATGGCGAAGAAGATCGTCGGCTTTATCAAGCTGCAAGTACCGGCTGGTAAGGCTAACCCCTCCCCCCCGATTGGCCCGGCCCTGGGTCAGCGTGGCCTGAACATCATGGAATTCTGCAAGGCGTTCAACGCCAAGACCCAAGGCATGGAGCCTGGTCTGCCGATTCCGGTGGTGATCACCGCTTTCGCCGACAAGAGCTTCACCTTCATCATGAAGACCCCGCCCGCGACGGTCCTCATCAAGAAGGCCGCCGGTGTGCAAAAGGGTTCGTCCAAGCCGCATACCGACAAGGTCGGCACGCTGACCCGCGCCCAGGCTGAAGAAATCGCCAAGGCCAAGGGCCCCGATCTGACCGCCGCTGATCTGGACGCCGCCGTCCGCACGATCGCTGGCAGCGCCCGCAGCATGGGCATCACGGTTGAGGGGATCTAATCATGGCAAAACTGTCCAAGCGCGCCGCCGCCATTGCACAAAAGATCGACCGCACCAAGCTGTACCCGGTCGCTGAAGCCCTGACCCTGGTCAAGGAAACCGCTGTCGCCAAGTTCAATGAATCCATTGACGTGGCCGTGCAGCTCGGCATCGACCCGAAGAAGTCGGACCAACTGGTCCGCGGCTCGGTCGTGCTGCCCGCCGGTACCGGCAAGTCGGTCCGCGTGGCCGTGTTCGCCCAAGGCGACAAGGCTGAAGCCGCCAAGGCCGCCGGCGCCGACATCGTCGGTCTGGATGACCTGGCAGACGCGATCAAGGCCGGTCAGATGGACTTCGACGTCGTCATCGCCTCGCCCGACACGATGCGAGTCGTGGGTGCCCTGGGCCAGATCCTGGGTCCCCGTGGCCTGATGCCGAACCCGAAGGTCGGCACCGTGACGCCCGACGTCGCCACCGCTGTCAAGAACGCCAAGGCCGGTCAGGTTCAGTACCGTACCGACAAGGCCGGCATCATCCACGCAACGATCGGCCGTGCGTCGTTCGGCGTGGAACAGCTGCAAACCAACCTGGCCGCTCTGGTCGACGCCCTGCAAAAGGCTCGTCCCGCCGCGTCCAAGGGCATTTACCTGCGCAAGCTGGCCGTTTCGTCCACGATGGGCGGCGGTGCGCGCGTGGAAATTGCCTCGCTGTCGGCTTCCAACTAAGCCAACAGCAGTAAACGTACTTTGGGCTGCATCCGGATTCCTCCGGATGTTGCTGTCAAAGACCGCTGGAGCAGGGCAGTGCGAAGGTTCTCCTTCCACTGGAAGCAGTTCCCCCGCTGCCCCGCTTAATCCCGAAGCTCGCAAAGTTCGGATCCAGCGTAGACGGCGTCCCCAGGAAGATTTCTTTACCCGAAGAACTCGACCAGGCGCCGCATTCGGTTGACGCGCAAGGCTTAGGCCCCAAGCGTCTTTTGATGGAGTGTTCAAACCGTGAGTCTCAATCGTCAAGAGAAAGCGGTGGTAATCGAGGAAGTCTCGGCCGAAGTGGCCAAGGCACAATCGATTGTTATCGCCGAGTACCGTGGTCTGGACGTCGCCTCTGTCACCGTACTGCGCAAAACTGCGCGTGAATCGGGCGTGTATCTGCGTGTTCTGAAGAACTCGCTGGCCCGTCGTGCTGTTGCCGGCACGGCTTTCGAGCCGTTGGCTGAGCAACTGACCGGTCCGCTGATCTATGGCATCAGCGCTGATCCGGTTACGGCGGCCAAGGTCCTCGCAGGTTTCGCGAAAAGCAACGACAAGCTGGTCATCAAGGCGGGCGCTCTGCCCAACAGCCTGCTGAACCAAGAAGGTGTGAAGGCCCTGGCCACCATGCCCTCGCGCGAAGAGTTGCTGTCGAAACTGCTGGGCACCATGCAAGCCCCCATCGCGCAATTCGTGCGTACGCTCAACGAAGTTCCGACCAAGTTCGCCCGTGGCCTCGCCGCCGTGCGCGACCAGAAGGCAGCGGCTTAATCGCCCACCTTCACGGAATTCGCTGAACGACCGAGCGACACCCAAACCCTGGCATTACCAAAATTTTTGGAGTTCTGAAAAATGGCACTTAACAAAGCTGAAATCCTTGACGCCATCGCTGGCATGACCGTGCTCGAGCTGTCCGAGCTGATCAAGGAAATGGAAGAGAAGTTCGGCGTGTCGGCTGCTGCCGCCGCTGTCGCTGTCGCTGCTCCCGCTGCTGGTGGCGCTGCCGCCGCTGCTGAAGAGCAAACCGAGTTCACCGTCGTTCTGACCGAAGCTGGCGCCAACAAGGTTAGCGTCATCAAGGCCGTGCGCGAGCTGACCGGTCTGGGTCTGAAGGAAGCCAAGGACCTGGTCGACGGCGCTCCGAAGCCCGTCAAGGAAGCTGTGGCCAAGGCTGACGCCGAAGCCGCCAAGAAGAAGCTGGAAGAAGCTGGCGCCAAGGTCGAAGTCAAGTAAGACCTGCGTCAATTTGCCCGGGGACAGCGCAGTTTGCAGTCCCCGGGCTTTTGCGTTTCCAGGAAACCCCTGCTGGGGTCATGCCCTTTCAGAGGGGTTTCCTGGAGTCGTATCACCTGGGGCCGTGGTTGACGGCCCATGCAACCTCGAGTCGGAGTGCTCATGCCTTACTCGTACACCGAAAAAAAGCGCATCCGCAAAAGCTTCGCCAAGCGTGAAGACGTTCAAAACGTTCCCTTCCTGTTGGCGACACAGCTTCAATCCTACCTAACTTTCCTGCAGGCGGATACCGCCCCGTCCGATCGCGTAGCCGACGGTTTGCAGGCGGCGTTTTCGTCGATTTTCCCGATCGTTAGTCACAACGGTATGGCGCGCTTGGAGTTCGTGAGCTATGTGCTCGGCGAACCGGTGTTCGATGTCAAGGAATGTCAGCAACGTGGTTTGACCTATGCCTCGCCCCTGCGAGCCAAGGTCCGCCTGGTGCTGCTTGACCGCGAAGTCAGCAAGCCCACCGTCAAGGAAGTGAAGGAACAGGAAGTCTACATGGGCGAAATTCCGCTCATGACCGGCACCGGTTCGTTCGTCATCAATGGCACCGAGCGTGTCATCGTGTCCCAGCTGCACCGCTCGCCGGGCGTGTTCTTCGAACACGACCGCGGCAAGACGCACAGCTCGGGCAAGCTCCTGTTCTCGGCCCGCGTGATTCCTTACCGCGGCTCGTGGCTGGACTTCGAATTCGACCCCAAGGACGTCCTGTTCTTCCGTGTCGACCGTCGTCGCAAGATGCCTGTCACGATCCTGTGCAAGGCCATCGGCATGACGCCGGAATCCATCCTGGCCAACTTCTTCGATTTCGACAACTTCGAATTGAAGAGCGAAGGCGCCATGATGGAATTCGTGGCTGAGCGCTGGAAGGGCGAAATGGCCCGTTTCGACATCGCTGACCGCTCGGGCAAGGTGATTGTCGAAAAAGACAAGCGCATCAACGCCAAGCATCTGCGCGACCTGGCTGCCGGTGGCATCCAGCGCATCTCCGTGCCGGAAGACTTCCTGTACGGCCGCGTGCTGGCCAAGAACATCGTTGATGCGGACACCGGCGAAGTCATCGCCAACGCCAACGACGAGATCACGGAAAGCGTGCTGGGCGCCCTGCGCGCCGCCAACGTGCACGACATCCAGACGCTCTACACGAACGACCTGGACCGCGGCCCGTACATCTCGCAAACGCTGCGCACCGATGAAACCGCCGACCAGATGGCCGCGCGCGTTGCCATCTACCGCATGATGCGTCCTGGCGAACCGCCCACCGAAGAAGCCGTGGAAGCGCTGTTCCAGCGTCTGTTCTACAGCGAAGAAACGTACGATCTGTCGCGCGTCGGCCGCATGAAGGTCAACAGCCGTCTGGGCCGTGGTGAAGACATCACCGGCCCGATGACGCTGACCAACGAAGACATCCTTGAAACCATCAAGGTGCTGGTCGAGCTGCGTAACGGTCGTGGCCAGATCGATGACATCGATCACTTGGGCAACCGTCGCGTGCGTTGCGTGGGCGAACTGGCCGAAAACCAGTTCCGCGCCGGCCTCGTGCGTGTCGAACGCGCCGTCAAGGAACGTCTGGGCCAGGCCGAGACCGAAAACCTGATGCCGCACGACCTGATCAACTCCAAGCCGATCTCGGCTGCCATCAAGGAGTTCTTCGGTTCGAGCCAGCTGTCGCAGTTCATGGACCAGACCAACCCGCTGTCGGAAATCACGCACAAGCGTCGTGTTTCCGCACTGGGCCCGGGCGGCCTGACCCGCGAGCGCGCCGGCTTCGAAGTCCGCGACGTGCACCCGACCCACTACGGCCGCGTGTGCCCGATCGAAACGCCGGAAGGCCCGAACATCGGCCTGATCAACTCCATGGCGCTGTACGCTCGCTTGAACGAGTACGGCTTCCTGGAAACGCCTTATCGCAAGATCATCGACGGTCGCGTCAGCGAACAGATCGATTACCTGTCGGCCATCGAAGAAAGCCACTATGTCATTGCGCAGGCTAACGCCGCGCTCGACGAAGAAGGCAAGTTCGTGGACGACCTGGTCGCTTGCCGTGAGGCCGGCGAAACCATGCTGACCGCCCCGGCCAACGTGCACTACATGGACGTTGCCCCGTCGCAGATCGTGTCGGTTGCTGCCTCGCTGATTCCGTTCCTGGAACACGACGACGCGAACCGCGCACTGATGGGCGCCAACATGCAACGTCAGGCCGTGCCTTGCCTGCGCCCGGAAAAGCCGGTCGTGGGTACGGGTATCGAGCGCACCGTGGCCGTTGACTCGGGCACCACCGTGCAGGCGCTGCGTGGCGGCCTGGTCGATCACGTCGACGCCGAACGCGTGGTTATCCGCGTGAACGACGAAGAAAACGTCGCCGGCGAAGTCGGTGTCGATATCTACAACCTGATCAAGTACACGCGTTCCAACCAGAACACGAACATCAACCAGCGTCCTATCGTCAAGCGTGGCGACAAGGTCGCCAAGGGTGACGTGCTGGCCGACGGCGCATCGACCGACCTGGGCGAACTCGCCCTGGGTCAGAACATGCTGATCGCGTTCATGCCCTGGAACGGCTACAACTTCGAAGACTCGATCCTGATCTCCGAAAAGGTTGTTGCCGACGATCGCTACACCTCGGTGCACATCGAGGAACTGACGGTCGTGGCTCGCGACACGAAGCTCGGTCCTGAGGAAATCACGCGCGACATCAGCAACCTGGCTGAGACGCAACTGAACCGCCTGGACGATTCGGGCATCACGTACATCGGCGCCGAAGTCAGCGCCGACGACGTGCTGGTCGGCAAGGTCACGCCCAAGGGCGAAACCCAGCTGACGCCGGAAGAAAAGCTGCTGCGCGCCATCTTCGGTGAAAAGGCGTCCGACGTTAAGGACACCTCGCTGCGCGTGCCTTCGGGCATGACCGGCACCGTGATCGACGTGCAAGTGTTCACGCGCGAAGGCATCGTGCGCGACAAGCGCGCCCAGTCCATCATCGACGATGAACTGCGCCGCTATCGCCAGGACCTGAACGACCAGCTGCGCATCGTTGAAAACGACCAGTTCGACCGTATCGAAAAGATGCTGGTCAACAAGACCGTCAACGGCGGCCCGCGCAAGCTGGCCAAGGGCGCCACGATCACCAAGGCTTACCTGGCTGATCTGGACCGCTGGCAGTGGTTCGACATCCGCCTGGCCGACGAGCCGCATGCCGTGGTGCTGGAACAGGCCAAGGAATCGCTCGAGCAGAAGCGTCACCAGTTCGATCTGGCCTTCGAAGAGAAGCGCAAGAAGCTGACGCAAGGCGACGAGCTGCCCCCGGGCGTGCTGAAGATGATCAAGGTCTACCTGGCCGTGAAGCGTCGTCTGCAGCCTGGTGACAAGATGGCAGGCCGTCACGGTAACAAGGGTGTGGTCTCGCGCATCACCCCGGTGGAAGACATGCCGCACATGGCTGACGGCACGCCGGCCGACATCGTTCTGAACCCGCTGGGCGTGCCCTCGCGGATGAACGTCGGCCAGGTGCTGGAAGTGCACTTGGGCTGGGCTGCCAAGGGCGTGGGCCACCGCATTGCCGATCTGCTGCGCGACGAGCGCACTGCGCAGGTCAAGAACGTTCGCGCCTACCTGGACAAGGTCTACAACACGACCGGTACGGGTGCACGCATCGACGAGCTGACCGACGAAGAAGTCATGGAAATGGCCCAGAACCTCAAGAACGGCGTGCCGTTCGCGACGCCCGTCTTCGACGGCGCGACCGAAGAGGAAATCACCACGATGCTGGAACTGGCCTATCCGGACGACGTCGCCAAGCGCATGGCACTGACGCCTTCGCGTACGCAGGCGTGGCTGTACGACGGCCGCACCGGCGAGAAGTTCGAGCGTCCCGTCACCGTCGGCTACATGCACTACCTGAAGCTGCACCACTTGGTCGACGACAAGATGCACGCGCGTTCGACCGGTCCGTACTCGCTCGTTACCCAGCAGCCGCTGGGCGGCAAGGCGCAGTTCGGCGGCCAGCGTTTCGGGGAAATGGAAGTGTGGGCGCTGGAAGCTTACGGCGCCGCCTACACCCTGCAGGAAATGCTGACGGTGAAGTCCGACGACATCACCGGCCGTACCAAGGTATACGAAAACATCGTCAAGGGCGACCACGTCATCGACGCCGGCATGCCGGAATCGTTCAACGTGCTGGTCAAGGAAATCCGCTCGTTGGCCCTGGACATGGATTTGGAGCGTAACTAATGAAAGCGCTACTCGACCTCTTTAAGCAAGTCTCGCAAGACGAGCAATTCGATGCCATCAAGATCGGCATCGCCTCGCCCGAGAAGATCCGTTCGTGGTCCTACGGCGAAGTTCGCAAGCCCGAGACCATCAACTACCGCACGTTCAAGCCCGAGCGCGACGGCCTGTTCTGCTCCAAGATCTTTGGCCCGATCAAAGACTACGAGTGCCTGTGCGGCAAGTACAAGCGCCTGAAGCATCGTGGCGTGATCTGCGAAAAGTGCGGCGTTGAAGTTACCGTTGCCAAGGTTCGACGTGAACGCATGGGCCACATCGAGCTGGCCAGCCCCGTCGCGCACATCTGGTTCCTGAAGAGCCTGCCGTCGCGTCTGGGCATGGTGCTCGACATGACCCTGCGCGACATCGAACGCGTGCTGTACTTCGAAGCCTGGTGCGTGATCGAACCTGGCATGACGCCGCTCAAGCGCGGCCAGATCATGTCGGATGACGATTTCCTCGCAAAGACCGAAGAATACGGCGATGACTTCCGTGCCCTGATGGGCGCCGAAGCCGTGCGTGAACTGCTGCGCACCATCGACATCGACCGCGAAGTGGAAACGCTGCGCGGCGAACTGAAGGCCACCAGCTCGGAAGCCAAGATCAAGAAGATCTCCAAGCGCCTGAAGGTGCTGGAAGGCTTCCAGAAGTCGGGCATCAAGGCCGAGTGGATGGTCATGGAAGTGCTGCCCGTGCTGCCGCCGGACCTGCGTCCGCTGGTGCCGCTGGACGGCGGCCGCTTCGCGACCTCCGACCTGAACGACCTGTACCGCCGCGTCATCAACCGCAACAACCGCTTGAAGCGCCTGCTGGAGCTCAAGGCGCCGGAAATCATCCTGCGCAACGAAAAGCGGATGCTGCAGGAAGCCGTTGACTCGCTGCTGGACAACGGTCGCCGCGGCAAGGCCATGACCGGCGCCAACAAGCGCCAGCTCAAGTCCCTGGCCGACATGATCAAGGGCAAGAGCGGTCGTTTCCGTCAGAACCTGCTGGGCAAGCGCGTCGACTACTCGGGCCGTTCGGTCATCGTGGTGGGTCCGCAGCTCAAGCTGCACCAGTGCGGCCTGCCCAAGCTGATGGCCCTGGAACTGTTCAAGCCGTTCATCTTCAATCGACTGGAGATGATGGGCCTGGCCACGACCATCAAGGCTGCCAAGAAGCTGGTGGAAAGCCAGGAACCGGTGGTCTGGGACATCCTGGAAGAAGTCATCCGTGAACACCCGGTCATGCTGAACCGTGCGCCCACGCTGCACCGTTTGGGCATCCAGGCGTTCGAACCGGTCCTGATCGAAGGCAAGGCCATCCAGCTGCACCCGCTGGTTTGCGCGGCGTTCAACGCCGACTTCGACGGTGACCAGATGGCTGTCCACGTGCCGCTGTCGCTGGAAGCCCAGCTCGAAGCGCGCACGCTGATGCTGGCGTCGAACAACGTGCTGTTCCCGGCTAACGGCGAACCGTCGATCGTGCCGTCCCAGGATATCGTGCTGGGTCTGTACTACACGACGCGCGAGCGCATCAACGGCAAGGGCGAAGGCATTTTCTTCACCGACGTCGCTGAAGTGCAGCGTGCGTACGACAACGGCGAAGTCGAACTGCAAACCCGCATCACCGTGCGTCTGAAAGAGCACGAGCGCGACGAAGCAGGCGAATGGCAACCGGTCATCCGCCGTCACGAAACGACGGTCGGCCGCGCGCTGCTGTCCGAGATCCTGCCCAAGGGCCTGCCCTTCACCGTCCTGAACAAGGCGCTGAAGAAGAAGGAAATCTCGCGCCTGATCAACCAGTCGTTCCGCCGTTGCGGCCTGCGCGACACGGTGATCTTCGCTGACAAGCTGATGCAGTCCGGCTTCAAGCTGGCCACGCGCGGCGGTATCTCCATCGCCATGGGCGACATGCTGATCCCGACGGCCAAGGAAGGCATCCTGGCCGAAGCCAGCCGTGAAGTGAAGGAAATCGACAAGCAGTACTCGTCGGGTCTGGTCACGTCCCAGGAACGCTACAACAACGTGGTGGACATCTGGGGCAAGGCTGGCGACAAGGTCGGCAAGGCGATGATGGAACAACTGGCCACCGAGCCCGTGATCAACCGTCACGGCGAAGAAGTGCGCCAGGAATCGTTCAACTCCATCTACATGATGGCTGACTCGGGCGCCCGCGGTTCGGCCGCCCAGATCCGCCAGCTGGCCGGTATGCGCGGCCTGATGGCCAAGCCGGACGGTTCCATTATCGAAACGCCCATTACCGCAAACTTCCGTGAAGGCCTGAACGTACTCCAGTACTTCATCTCCACTCACGGTGCGCGTAAGGGTCTGGCCGATACGGCACTGAAGACCGCAAACTCGGGCTACCTGACCCGTCGTCTGGTCGACGTGACGCAAGACTTGGTGATCACCGAGGACGATTGCGGTACGTCGCAGGGCTACAACATGAAGGCCCTGGTGGAAGGCGGCGAAGTCATCGAGCCGTTGCGTGACCGTATCCTGGGCCGCGTGGCTGCCGTGGACATCGTCAACCCGGACACGCAGGAAACGGCCATCACCGCCGGCACCCTGCTGGACGAAGACATGGTCGACATGATCGACCGCATCGGCGTGGACGAAGTCAAGGTCCGCACTCCGCTGACGTGCGAAACGCGTCACGGTCTGTGCGCACACTGCTACGGCCGCGACCTCGGCCGCGGCTCGCCGGTCAACCAGGGCGAAGCGGTGGGCGTTATCGCCGCCCAGTCCATCGGTGAACCGGGCACGCAGCTCACGATGCGTACGTTCCACATCGGTGGCGCGGCATCGCGTTCGGCCCTGGCCAGCGCGGTGGAAACCAAGTCCAGCGGCGTGGTCGGCTTTGCCAGCACGATGCGCTACGTCACCAACGCCAAGGGCGAACGCGTTGCGATTTCGCGCTCGGGCGAACTGGCGATCTTCGACGACAACGGCCGCGAACGCGAACGCCACAAGATCCCGTACGGCGCGACCGTGCTGGTGGGCGATGGCGAGGCCGTGAAGGCCGGCGCTCGCCTGGCTACGTGGGACCCGCTGACCCGTCCGATCGTGTCGGAATACGGTGGCGCCGTGCGCTTCGAGAACATCGAAGAAGGCGTGACCGTTGCCAAGCAGGTGGACGAGGTCACCGGCCTGTCGACGCTCGTCGTCATCACGCCCAAGACCCGTGGCGGCAAGATCGTCATGCGTCCGCAGATCAAGCTGGCCAACGAGAACGGCGAAGACGTCAAGATCGCCGGCACCGATCACTCGGTGAACATCTCGTTCCCGGTGGGTGCGCTGATTACCGTGCGTGACGGCCAGCAGGTTGCCGTGGGTGAAGTTCTGGCGCGTATTCCGCAAGAATCGCAAAAGACCCGCGACATTACCGGCGGTCTGCCGCGTGTGGCCGAACTGTTCGAAGCCCGTTCGCCGAAGGATGCCGGCATGCTCGCCGACGTCACCGGTACGGTTTCGTTCGGCAAGGACACCAAGGGCAAGCAGCGTCTGGTCATCACCGACCTGGAAGGCGTGAGCCACGAGTTCCTGATTCCGAAGGAAAAGCAGGTTCTGGTGCACGACGGCCAGGTGGTGAACAAGGGCGAAATGATCGTGGACGGCCCGGCCGATCCCCACGACATCCTGCGCCTGCAAGGCATCGAGAAGCTGGCGACGTACATCGTCGACGAAGTGCAGGACGTTTACCGTCTGCAGGGCGTGAAGATCAACGACAAGCACATCGAAGTGATTGTTCGTCAGATGCTGCGCCGTGTGAACATCGTCGATGCGGGCGACACCGAGTTCATCCCGGGCGAGCAAGTCGAGCGCTCCGAGCTGCTGAACGAGAACGACCGCGTCAACGCTGAAGACAAGCGTCCGGCGACGTACGACAACGTGCTGCTGGGTATCACGAAGGCCTCGCTGTCGACCGACTCGTTCATCTCGGCCGCTTCGTTCCAGGAAACCACGCGTGTCCTGACCGAAGCCGCCATCATGGGCAAGCGCGACGACCTGCGTGGCCTGAAGGAAAACGTCATCGTCGGCCGCCTGATCCCGGCGGGTACCGGCCTGGCGTACCACCACGCCCGTCGCGACAAGGAAGCGCTGGAGGCGGCGGAACGCGAAGCCGCTCGCCAACTGGCCAACCCGTTCGAAGACTCGCCGGTCACGGTGGGCTCGGACGCCGATGTCCCGTCGCTCGACGTGGGCAGCGACGACGCCGCCGAGTAATCGGCCCGTCCGGAAAATCCCCCGCGCCGTCCTGGCGGGGGAGGCCAGAAGCAAAAAGGCCGCTGATGCGAATCAGCGGCCTTTTTTTTGGCTGGAGACGGGCGTTGCACCTTACTTGGCTGATTGGCTCTTGGCGCGCTGGAACGCCGGACCCCAGGCGGGGTGACCGGCCTCGTTGGGGGCCAGTTCGAAAGCCGGGTCCAATTGCAGGATGCGGGCGAAGCTGTCTTCGCAAAGCTGGGAATAACGGCTGACGCAGTAGCTGAACGCCTGCAGCTTGTAGGCTTCAATGCGCACGGCCCTGCTGGATGCCGCCAGCTCGTCGGACTTGGCCACCCGCCGGATGACTTCGCCGTAGTGGCCGGCGCTGTACTGGTCACGGACGTCCTGCAACTGTTGCAGCGCTTCGGGGGTGGGCGGCTTTTCAGGGGCGGCGGAAGGCAGGCCAGCGCAGCCCGCCAGGACTGCAGATAAGCCAATCATGGTGCCGAAGAGGCGAATTTTCATAGGCGTTCAACGAATCAAGGGAATTTGGCGATACGCTATCGTGCCACAGCCTGATGCGCTCGGACATTTTCGGCAATGTCCTTGCGTAACGGATTGGATAATATCCGGTTATCAGCCCAGAACCCCTCTTGCGACCGTCTTCGCAGTATTTTGAATATGTCTTCATCCGTCGGCCTGCACACGCCGCGTAGCCCGTTTTCCGGGGCTGCGCCGCTAGCCTTGCGCCCTTTGAGCGCCATCGCCGCCAGCGCGGCGGGCGGCGTGCCGGAGGCGCGCATCAAGCGATTGCTGTCGGATTTACTGCCGTCGCTGATGGGCCTGCACGCGCAAGGTGAAATATGCGGCGACATTTCGGTGGACACGGTTGGCATGGACGAAGGCGCCCGTGCGCATTTGCTGCCCGAACTGGCCGTGCCGCGATCCCGCCGCGCGGGCGTCACGCCGGCACCGGGATTCGCCCCCTTCGAGCTTTACACCGATTCGGCCGAGTGGCCGCGTGGCCCCTGGACTGACGTTTACGCGCTGTGCGCCGTCATGCACGCCCTGGTCCTCGGCCAGCGGCCGCCGCCGGCGCCCGAGCGCCGGGCCACCGACAACTACGAACCACTGGCATCGCTGGGCCTGGCCAAGTACACCCCGGCCTTTTTGGGTGTGATCGACCAGGGGTTGTCGATGTTGCCCGCCGACCGGCCGCAAACCCTGGCTGAATTGGCCGCCATGCTGGACATCTCGGCCTATGCCGAAACCTCGTCGGCCGCCAACGAGGCCTCGGTGGCCGAAGTGGCCGCGGCGCCAGCTGCACCCGTCGTGGCGGCGGCCACCCGGCCGCGCGGCGCGGGACGTCCGCTGTTGGCGTTGCTTTTGGTGGTCGCATTGCTGGGCGGGGGGATCTACGCCTGGGTGCATACCGGCATGGGTTCGACCAACGCCCTGATCACCCGTTCCGAGGTGGTGCCGCCCAATCCCCCCGCCGTGCAGCCCGCGCCGGCATCAGGCGGGTCGACGCTATCGCCGGATCTGCCGGTGGCCGCCTATCGCGGAGCCGCGTCGGGCACAGTCAATCCGGGCACGCCGGGTCCCGATCCCTTCGCTTCTGCGCCGACCGTTCCTGGTGCGGCCGCGCCAGGAACGGTTACCCCGGGCCCTGCTGTATCCGGCCCTTCGCCGTCAGGGCCCGCTGGCTCGACGCCCGGGGCCCCCAGCCCTGCGGGTGCGATGCCCGAGAGCACGCCGCCCGCGCAGGGCCCCGCCGATCCGGGACCGGGCGGTGGCGCGCCCACGCACGAGTTGGCGCCGCCGGCTGCAGCGGCCCAGGATGACGCGCCCAAGCCGAAGCCCGTGCCGGTTCAGGTGCGCCTGGATATCCGCCCCTGGGGCGAGGTCTGGATCAACGGCATCGCGCGTGGCATCAGCCCGCCGGTGAAGGAAGTACGGCTGATCCCCGGCAAGTACCAGGTCGTGCTGCGCAATGCTGATCTGCCGCCGTATCGGGCAACCCTTGAGGTCAAGGCGGGCAAGCCTGCCGTCATCTCGCACGTTTTCCAATAGCACGGCAGTCGGTCCTGGACGCTACCGGGTTCGCCGCTAGCTCGTACGGCCTTCTTCGGGCGCCATCGGTAACCGCAGCGTAAATATCGAGCCTGCGCCCAGTTCGCTGGTGACCTCGACCTCGCCGCCGTGGCGTTGCGCCACGGTGCGTACAAATGCCAGGCCCAGGCCTGCGCCACCCACATCCGTCTTGGTATCGACGCCGACCCGGGAGAACGGTTCGAATAACCGAGCCAGGTCCTGTGGGGCAATGCCTTGGCCGTGGTCGCGTACCGATGCCCGCCAATAGCCCGGCGCGGCGTCGATGCCGCATTCGATGCGGGTGCCGGCTGGGCTGTACTTGATGGCATTGTCGATCAGGTTGCACAACGCCCGCATCAGCAGCGTCTGGTCGCCGCGCACATACGCCGCCGGCAGCGGTGTGCGCACGACCAGTTCAATGCCGCGCTTTTTCGCCGATGCCCAGAACTCATCCACGCCATCCTGCAGCAGACCGCCCAGGTCCAGTTCGACGGCGTTGATGGCCATCGACTCCGCCCGCGTGAGGTGGACGAAGTCGTCGACCAGATGCAGCGTGCGGTTTGCCAGCGCTGCGATGCGCGCCATGGTTTCGTCTTCATCGGAGGCCGAGTCGTCGTCCTGCTTCATCTCGACCAGCGCCAGGATCGAGCTTTGCGGTGCACGCATGTCGTGCGAAATGAAGCGCAGGGTTTCCTCACGCTGGCGTTCGGCGTGGCGAATGCCGGATATGTCGGTCAGCGTGGCCACCGTGCCTGCGAAATTGCCCTCGGCGGTATGGATCGGCGCGCATTTCAGGATCAGGTCGCGGCCGGCGCGATCGCGCACTTCCAGGTCGGCGCTCCAGGGGGATTGGTCTGATGCCGGCCCCTGGCCGCTCAGCACCTGCGCGACGCGCTGGCGTGTCGAGTCGTCGCTGATGGCCTTCTCGAGCAGGTGCGTGGCGGGATGGCCGACGCGTGGCGGACGCATGCCCAGGCGCTGGAAGTACATGACCGCAGCCTGATTGCGAAATTGCATGCGGCCTTCCTGATCGAACACCAGCGTTGCATCCGGCATGCCGTCCAGGCCGTCGGCCAGGAAGCGCCGCAGGTTGCGTACGCGCGCCAGGGCTCGGCGCAGTTCTCCGACGCGGCTTTCCAGCGATGCGGAGGGGCTGTTGAACTGCGCTCGGGCTTCATTCAGCACCGGCGGGTATTCGCGCTGCAGCCGGCGCAGCTCGTTGTCCATATAGCGCAGGGCGGCCTCCTGGCTGCGCCAGCTCCCCAGGGGGTAGCACAGCGCCACGCCCACCAACGCCGCAGTCGGTGCAAACCACAGGTAGCTATGGCCCAGTAGCAGCAGGCTGGATATCAGCACCACGGCCAGCAGGGCGATGTTGACCAGCAGCGCCTGGTTCGGCGACAGCCGCCACAGCGCCAGGCAGGCCAGCAGTACGGGCAGGGCGGAAAACAGGGCGTTGAGCCAGGGGGCGGGTGGTTGAAAGGCGATGTCGTCGTTGGCCGCTTGCAAGAGGTTGGCGATGATTTCCACGCCGGGCATGCCGCTGACCTCGTGCGAAACCGGCGTGGTGTAGGCATCGCCCAGGCCGGTCGCCCATGCGCCCACCAATACGTATTTGCCACGCAACTGCTCGGGCGGCACGTCCCCGCGCAACACGGAAAGATAGGACACCGCCTGCGTGTGGGCGGCGGGGCCCGCGTAAGGGATCAGGATGCTGCCGTCCGGCCGGGCGCGTCGCAGCAGGTTCTCGCCCAAGGCCGCCTGTCCGCCAACGTCGAGCATGCTCAGTGCAAAGTGGCGCCAGTGTTCGCCGGCAAACCCGACGGTCAGCACCGCCGATCGCAACACGCCGTCGGCATCCATGCTGGCGTTGATGAAGCCGCTTCCGGCCGCGGCCTGGGCCAGGATGGGAATGGGGGTGCTGATGGAAGATGGGTAGACCAGCCGGTCCAGCACCATGGGCAGCACCGTGTGGCCGTTGCGCCGGATGCTGTCGGCCAGGATGGCGTCGTCGCCAGGGTGGACGGTATCCGGCTCGGCGAAGATCAGGTCCAGCCCGACCGCGCGGGCACCTTGCAGGCGATCCAGCAACGCCGCGTGTACGGCACGGCGCCAGGGCCAGCGGCCAAGCGCCTCGATGCTGGTGTCGTCGATCGCTACGATCACGATATCGGGCGACATGTCGCGGCCGGTCAGCGCGACGGCGCGATCATAGAGAATCTGGTCAACCCGGCCAAGGCCGTTGAACGAACCCAGTAACGCAGCCAACAGCGCCAGCACCACCGTCAACCACAGCCCTGATCGCGAGGTCCGGTCGATGGGGTCGGTGGCGTCCGCCATGGGCCTAGTACTCGGTCAACGTCACGACTCCGCCGCTACCGGTGGCGACGCCCAGGCCGCTGCTGGTCATCAGCAGGTTCACGCCCGTGAAGGTGGCCGTGGCATCTGCGCCGCCCAGGCCCAGCTCGTCGATGGCGCGCACCGACACGTAGAACTTGCCGGGGCCCGGCGCGCTGAAGCGGATATCGGGATTGGCGAACTGCCTGGACGAGACCGGCTGCGTGCCATCGGCATCGCGTGACACGCGCACCAGATAGCCCTGGGCGCCCGGCACGGGGGCAAAGGCGCTCGTCCAGGCGCCGCCGCCAGCTCGAACAGGCTCACCGAGCTGCGGCGCGGCCAGGAGCGGCCGCACGCCGGACACCTGGCCGTTCGCGCCGATGGCCGCGCCAAAGCCCTTTGCCACCGCGACGGGCCGTGCCGGCGCCTCGCCAGGCGCGTGCGGTTGCAGCCGCACGCTGCCCTCCAGCACTTCGCTGTGCACGCCCTGGCTGCTGCTTTGCACGCGGAATCGCGTGCCGCGCACGCCGGTGACGGCAACGGGCGTGCGGATTTCGAAACGGCCCACGCCCTGTCCGGACGGCGCGACCGTGGATTCGACACTGCCGCGTTCGACATGGATGACGGAATCCGTCAGGTCGGTGCCTTCGAATTGGCGCAGGCGCGTGAGCTCCACGGCGCCATCCGCCGGCAGCGTCAATTTGGAACCGTCGGCCAGTTCCAAGGTCACGAAGCCATTGGGTGCAGTGACCACCTTGCTGCCTTCAGCCACGTTGGTGCCAGGCTTGAGCGCCTGCCCGTTCAGGTTGGCCTGGCCACTGACGTGCACGACTCGCGCATCGGCAGCCCGCTCCGGAATCATCGACAACGGAATGCGCAGCTCCAGACCGATGGGCAGGCGTTCCGGCGTGGTGACGCTGTTGAGCGTCTGCAACGGACTCCAGTTGGCCTGGTTGCGTGTGTAGGTCGATGCGATGTTGATCAGCGTGTCGCCTTGGCGCACTCGGTAGATGAAGTTCTCGCCCAACGCGCCGGCAGGTTGGCTATGTGAGGAAGTGGCGAGCAGCAGGCCGGAAAGCAGGGCAAGCAAAGAAAGCGCGCGGCAGCGGCTCATGACTTTCAAATCTCCAGGTAATACCCGCCAGGCGCTACGGCGCGGGGGGCGGACTGTCTTCGGACGGGCCGATCAATTCCAGCCGGTAGCCCAGCGCATACGACGAGCTCAGTCGCACACCATGTTCCGGACGTAGCTGCAGCTTTTGTCGGATATTGGACAGGTGCGTGTCCAGCGTGCGCGAGGTCGCGGGGATTTCGCGGTTCCAGACGCACTCTGCCAACACGTCGCGCGACATGAGGCGGCCAAGGTTGCGGAAGAACAGCAGCGCAAGTTCGAATTCCTTGGGTGCCAGCGCGACCGACGAGCCATTGAGCGAAATCGTGCGAGCGGCGGGCTCGATGCGATAGTTGGCGACGTCGAACGCCTCGTTGGCGGGTTCGGCAATCTGGCTGCGACGCAGCAGGGCGGCGACCCGCGCCAGCAATTCGAGCGGTCGCAGCGGCTTGACGATGTAGTCGTCGGCACCCGCCCGCAAGCCCTCGACCAGATCGTCTTCGCTGGACCGGTTGGTCAGGAAGATGACCGGCACGCGCGGGCCGATATTGGCACGCAGCCAGCGCACCACATCATCGCCGTCGATATCAGGCAGGTGCCAGTCCAGCAGCACCAGATCGAACGTCTCGTTGCGCAACGCGGCAAGCAGGTCGCGGCTTTGTTGATAGCTGGAGCAGGTGTATCCGGCGGCAGTCAGGACTTGCTGGATGCGTCTTGCCTGGTCCAGGTCGTCTTCCAGCGACGCGATTTTCATCAGACGTGGTCTCGCGAAGGTTGGCTGCGCAAGCGCGCCCTGTGGCGCCCTACTGCAAGAGGGGAAAGGATTTGTGTAATGGAATGATAACTCGCGCGGCGTCACTCTTGGCTACGTTGTGCCAAGAACTGTCAAACATTGCAAAGTTAACGAATCTTGACTGGAGTTGTTGCACAACAACGGGCCAAACTGTCCTGACCGTCCAGTCACCCGGCGCGGTCGGCCGGGAACTGGGGGACGAAGGGATGGAAAGAACATATGAATCAATTGCGCGTACTGATGATGTCGCCGGACGAGGCTGCACGTAACACCGCTGTGTCCGCACTGCTTCAAGCCGGGATTTCGGCCCGTGGCTGCTCGACGTCCCTGGAACTGTTTGGCCTGCTCAGCAATGGCGCCTATGACGCCGTCGTACTGAACGTGGGAACGCTGGGCGAGGTGGGTTACGCCTTGGTTGCCCGCCTGCACGGGTCTTCCTCGCTGGGAATCGTGGTGATGGGCAGCAATCTGTCCCTGGATACCCGCCTGCGCTGCCTGCAGAGCGGCGCCGATGCCTGCCTGCCGCCGCCGCAGGACCCTCGCGAGCTGGCCTGCATCCTGCTGGCCCTGGCGCGTCGCCTGCCGGCCGGCAAGGACAACTCCGCCGTCGAAGAGCCCGTAGCGGGGCAATGGGAGCTGCGCGACCAGGGCTGGACGCTGGCTGCGCCTTCGGGCGCCACCATTTCGTTGTCGGCCAATGAACGCCTGATCGTGCGGTCGCTGCTGGAAGTGGCGGGCAGGGCGGTCGGACGCAACGAACTCGGCGATGAACTGCGGGTGGAGGGCGGGGGCGCACGCGCCAGCGGATCGCGCAGCATCGACGTGATCGTCAGCCGTCTGCGCCGCAAAGCGGAGCTGGCAGGCGTAATGTTGCCGATCCGCACGGTCTACGGCAGCGGCTACCTGTTCGCCGACCAATAACCGCCCGCGCTGCCTGGCGCGGGGGTACACTGCCCACCGGACTACCGGCTCCCCGCGATCCGGCCCAACATTCGCGTCCGCCGCGGCCATTGCGGCCTGCCGGCAACCTGGGGCGGCATCATGGCCCAGGGGCATCGCCTTCTGCCGCGATAATTTGGCCCCATTTTTGTCGACCTGGGTCCGACCTGCGCCTAACACGTCGTCTTTTGCCGGCAACGCGCTTGCGCACGGTGCTTACAAAAGATTTTGACAGTGCGCCCAGTTCTAAGCTATGCTAAAGGGCTTACTGCTTTATTCGCGCGCAAAGTTTGATACCACCGACTGGCGTATCAAGGCGCCAGGAAGACAGGTCCGGCCAATTCCAAGCAATGCCTGCCATGCACCCCGTGCATGGCGCCGCTGAGCTTGACGGCCCAAGGCCAAAGGGGTGCGTCACGAGCCCCCGTCAACCCACGCTGCCATTTGACGGTATCAAGTTTGTGCGTTTGTCATGGTTTGTTGGCAAGCCCGCTCTTTTACGTATACGAACGTTTGAGGCGGTTTTGCGCGAACTGCCTTCTCCGAAAGTGCTTTGCTTGAGGAGACGAGTACGTAAGTACTTACCAGTGGTACGTAAAAGGGATTTCAAAGGTCATGCCTACCATTAGCCAACTCGTGCGCAAGCCGCGCGAAGTCAGCATCATCAAAAGCAAGAGCCCCGCGCTCGAAAACTGCCCGCAACGCCGCGGCGTGTGCACTCGCGTGTACACCACCACCCCCAAGAAGCCGAACTCCGCTCTGCGTAAGGTTGCCAAAGTGCGTCTGACCAACGGTTACGAAGTCATTTCGTACATCGGCGGTGAAGGCCACAACCTGCAAGAACACAGCGTCGTGCTGATCCGCGGCGGCCGTGTGAAGGACTTGCCGGGTGTGCGTTACCACATGGTTCGCGGTGCACTGGATACCCAGGGCGTCAAGGATCGTAAGCAAGCTCGCTCGAAGTACGGTGCCAAGCGCGCCAAGGCAGCGAAGAAGTAATAATTGGTGTTTATCATGACGCACTGCGTCGTGTGAACAGACTCAGAGTCGGGCCAGGTCGGGCCGAGTAAGTGGAAGCCATGATGGCTCTCCGCGATTGCAGGCGAAGTTGAAGCAGGGTTCGCCCACTCAACTGAAGATTGAAAGGAATCGAAATG
>PJUB01000372.1_pt1 | contig 20771 bp, 24 predicted proteins | sample 1512141 | NCBI WGS metagenome assembly PJUB01 (sample SAMN08177677, study PRJNA422409) | Soil metagenome, whole genome shotgun sequencing project. | isolation source: Soil enriched on filter paper: alkali lignin treatment | place: USA: Madison | collected 2015-01-15 | reverse complement strand
AGGTTGCCCGCGTACGACTGCAGCCCGCGCAGCCGCAGGCGCGGCTCTGCGGCCACCAGCGCGGCGAGCTCGAGCACCTGGGCCTGGGTGGCGGCGCCGGTGCGGTTGTAGCCCGCGCCGTAGTCCACCAGCACGTCGAGCGGAGGCGCGAGCGCGCCTGCGGCCTGCGCCAGGTCGGCCAGGTTGCGGGGGTTGTCGACGACCACCATCACGTCGCCGGGGCGGGCGCGCTGCGCGAGCTTGATGAGGCGCGCGATCTTGCTCGGCGTGACGGCAGGCGAGGTGATCAGCACGCCCGGGATGCCGCCTTCCACCATCACCTCCGCCTCGCCCATCGTCACGCAGCTCACGCCGATGGCGCCGGCCGCCACCTGGCGCCTTGCGATCTCGACCGACTTGTGCGTTTTCACGTGCGGGCGCAGCCCGATGCCGCGCGACTTGGCGAAGGCGGCCATGCGCTCGATGTTGCGCGTCATGGCGGGCAGGTCGATCAGCAGTGCGGGCGTGTCGAGCTGTTGGCGGCCGTGGGGCGCGCCGATGCGCGGGGCGTTGGGTTGCGTGTCCAGGAACATCGTGGGGGAGCCTTTGCGGGAGGTGTCGAAGCGGCGGAGCGCGGGAAAGCGTGTGGCGAAATGATCGCACCGAAATGAACACACTCGACATCGAGCCTGTGCAAGCCTTGAGGATGCAGTCGGCCGCCGCCTGCTCGAGCGCACGCCGCGCCAAGTCGCTCGCTGGCGGATGACCTGCATGTCCAATGATCGGCCGTCCGGTCCCGCGCTGCCCGGGGCTGCAAGGTCAGGCCAGATGCGACGGCGAGTGTCGGGCCGGTCGCCGCAGCGCCATCCACCACAGCAGCGCGGCATTGAGCGCCCAACTGCCCGTAAGCATCAGCAGCGCCGTGTTCGCCACGCCGGGAGAAAGCCCCAGCGTGAGCAGGCTCAGCGACCAGGGAAGCCCGCCCGCGATGGCCACGAGCATGCCCACGTCGCTCTCCGGCACCAGCGCGCAGCCGAGGATGCAGACGGCGCCCGCGACCGTGTAGATCAGCGCGGCGGTACGCCATCCGGAGCGGCGATGTGGCAGGGAATTCGACGAATTCGCGATGGGCATGCCTCCAGCATCGCCGATTGCGTGGCAGGGCGTGAAGGCCTGTTGCGTGAAGGGATGTAGTGTTTTGGCGATCCGGGTTTCAGCCGCGCGCCAGCCCTTGCAACGCGCCCGGAACTGGTGCGTGCGGCAAGGCGGATTCGACGCCCAGCGCGAGCGCCAGCAGCAGCGAGTCGGCGCCTTCGGGGCCGGTGAGTTCCAGGCCAGCGGGCAGGCCGTCGCGGGTCAGGCCGATCGGCAGGCTCACGGCCGGCAGTCCGGCCATGCCGGCCGGGCCCGTGTTGCGGATGTAGGCTGAGAAAGCCGAGGTCGGGCGCCCGCACAGCGTGACCTGCACGTCCTCGCCGATGCGCGCGGCGGTCAGCGGGCTGGTGGGGAACACCAGCGCCGCGATGTCGTGCCGGGCGAAGCAATCGCGGTAGGCCGCCTGCATGCGCGGCCGCAGGACGTTCAGCGCGTGGGCATAGGCCTCCGGCGTGACGGCGCTGTCGCCGAACAGCCGCTCGAACAGCGGGCGAACGTCGGGGCTCGCCACCGCATCGGTCAGCGCGCGTGCGTCGAAGGGGCGCTGGTGGCGCGCGAAGTAGGCGGCCAGCGCGGGCAGGATCTCGTGGAGCGAGATCGACATCGATCCTTCCTGGAAGAGCGCGCCGGCTTCCGCGAGGTCGCAAGGCACCAGCACCGCGCCCGCCGCCTGCAGGGCGCGCAGGTTCTCGCGGGCCAGTTCGGCCACGGGCGGATCGAGTTCCTCCCAGAAATAGGCCTCGGGCACGCCCAGGCGCACGCCCATGAGCGGCATCGCGCCCAGCCGCAGCGGCCCGCCGGCCACGGCATGGTCGATCAGCACGCAGTCGTCCACGCAGCGGGCCATGACGCCGGCCGTGTCGAAGGTCGGCGAGATCGGCACCAGCCCGTCGTCCGGCCAGCGGTGCACCGTGGGCCTGTAGCCGACCAGCCCGCAAAGCGCGGCCGGCACGCGCACCGAGCCGCCCGTGTCGGTGCCGATGGCCGCTGGCGCGGCGCGCAGGCCCAGCAGCGCCGCGTTGCCGCCGCTCGAGCCGCCGGTGATGCGCGTGCTGTCGAACGGATTGCGCGACGGCCCGAAACCGTGGTTGTGGCCGGTGACGCCTTGCGACCACTCGTGCAGGTTCGTCTTGCCGAGCACCAGCGCGCCGGCATCGATGAGCCGCTGCGTCACGCCGGCATGCATGCGCGGCCGGTGGTCCGCCATCCACGGGCTGCCGGCGGTGGTCGGCATGTCGGCGACGTCGATGTTGTCCTTGAACGCGAGTGGCACGCCGCGCAGCGGCTGCGCGCTGGGTGCGGGGCTGGGCGATGCATCCAGCGCGGCCGCTGCAGCAAGCAGTTGGCCGGCGTCCAGATGGAGCAGGGCGCCGAAGGGCGCAATGGCCTCGGCGCGCGCCAGCAGCGCCTGCGCGTAGTCCGTGGCGCGCAACTCGCCGCGCGCCATCTGTTCGGCGGCCTCGCGGGCGGAAAGATCTGTCAGCGCATGGACTTGGTTCATCACGGGTTCGAAGTTGGGGCGGGAGCTGCACTCCGGTGCACATTCCGGGCCAATTTCTTGAGATTCAGTAAGAAAACAGCCTGAAAGTGCATGGCATGAATACTGCTATGAGTATTTTTTGTATTCAAGAGGCCTTCCAATGTCTTTCAAGTCCTTGCGTATCCTGGCCGCCGTCGCAGCGTCGATGGCTCTTCTGACGGGCATGCCCGCGTCCGCCGCGGAGAAGGTGTCCGTGCGCCTCAAGTGGCTGGCGCAGGCGCAGTTCGCCGGCTTCTACGTGGCCAAGGCCAAGGGCTTCTATGACCAGGCCGGCCTCGACCTGACGATCAACCCGGGCGGCCCCAATCTCAACGTCGAGACGCTCGTGGCTTCGGGCAACGACACCTTCGGCCTGGCAGGCGGTACCGAGACCGTGCTGCTCGCACGCGAAAAGGGCCTGCCGCTGGTGTGCATCGGCGTGACCGTGCAGAACACGCCGTTCACCTACGTCACCTACAAGGATTCCGGCATCACCAAGGTGAAGGACTTCGCGGGCAAGAAGGTCGCGACCTGGTTCACGGGCACGCAGTACACGCTGTACTCGATGCTCGCCTCGGCCGGCGTGAAGCAGAGCGACCTGACCATCGTGCCGCAGTCGGGCTCCATGGCGCCTTTCGTCGAGAAGCAGTTCGACGTGGCCGCCGCCACTTACTACAACGAGCTGAACACCCTCAAAGAGCAGGGCCTGGGCGACAAGCTCACGCTCATCAAGCCCGACGACTACGGCGTGGTGGTGCAGCAGGACACGGTGCTCGTGTCCGAGAAATACCGCAACGAGAAGCCGCAGCAGGTGCAGGCGTTCATGAACGCCACCATCAAGGGCTGGAAGTACGCGCTGCAGAACAAGAAGGAGGCCATCGACATCGTCATGGCCGCCGCACCCAGCCTGAACCGCGCGCACCAGGAAGCCATGCTCGACGAGTTCGAGAAGCTGGTGAAGGCCGGCAAGGGCACCACCGACGGCATCCTGGCCATCGACCTGCCGACCGTCGAGAAGATGCAGACGCAGCTCGTCGGCTACAAGGCGCTGAAGGCACCGGCCGACCTGTCGAAGGCCTATGACGCCAGCTTCTGGAACCAGGTGCCGGCCGGCGACAAGAAGTTCTGAGCCGCCGCGCCATGAAGTTCATGCCTCACGAAGTGATGCCGCCGGCGGTTGCCGACACAGCGCCGCCCATGCTCGAGCTGGTCAACGTGTGGAAGCGCTTCGGCGAAGCGCAGGCGCGGACCGTTGCGGTGTCCGGCGTCAACCTGCGGATCGCGAAGAGCGAGTTCGTCACGCTCGTGGGCCCCTCGGGTTGCGGCAAGTCGACGCTGTTCAACATGATCGCGGGCCTGCTGCCGCCGGACGACGACGGCTCGCTGCTGTTCGGCGGCGCGCCACAGCGCGACGGCCAGTTGCTCGGCAAGGTGTCGTTCATGCCGCAGCGCGACCTGCTGTTTCCGTGGCGAACGGTGCTCGACAACGCCATCCTCGCGCTCGAGGTGGAAGGCACGCCGCGCAAGGAAGCGCGCGAACGTGCCCGCGCCATGCTGCCCGAGTTCGGCCTGGCCGGGTTCGCCAACCACTATCCGCACCAGCTGTCGGGCGGCATGCGCCAGCGCGTGGCGCTGATGCGCACCTTCCTGTTCGAGCGCGACCTGATGCTGCTCGACGAACCCTTTGGCGCGCTCGACGCGCTCACTCGCACCCGCATGCAGCACTGGCTGCTGGAGCTGTGGGCGCGCCACCGCCGCACGGTGCTCTTCATCACGCACGACATCGATGAAGCCATCCTGCTCGGCGACAAGGTGCTGGTGATGACGGCGCGCCCCGGCACGGTGAAGAGCGAAACCGTGATCGACCTTCCGCGCCCGCGCGATCCGTCGGTGGTGCTCACGCCGGAGTTCATCGGCCTGAAGCAGCGCCTGCTGGCCGAGATCGAGGAAGAGAGCCAGAAGACCTTCGCGCAGGAGGGCACCGCACCGTGAACACCTTCCTGCAGCGCGCCGTGCGCTCGCCCGCGCTGGCCTTCCTGGGCCTGGCGCTGGTGTGGGAGCTGTACGTGCACGCCTTCGCGCCGTCGCCGCGCTATTTGCCGGCGCTCAGCGCCATCGCGCAGGACGCCTGGTCGGTGTGGCCGCAGCTGGTGCGCGGCTTCGGCCGCACGTTGCTCGAGACGGTGCTCGGCTTTGCCCTGGGCGCGGTGTTCGGCTGCTTCTGCGGCACGGTGTTCACCTATTCGCGCTGGATGGAGCGTTCGGTGTTCCCGCTGTTCGTGGTGTCGCAGACGGTGCCGGTGGTGGCCTTCGGCGCACTGATCGTCATCTGGTTCGGCAACTCGCTGCTGGCCAAGGTGATGACCGCGTTCTTCCTGACCTTCTTTCCCGTGACGGTCAACACGTTGCGCGGGCTGAAGTCGTGCGACCCGCAGCGCATTGCGCTGATGAGGAGCTTCGGCGCGAACCGCCTCGTCATGTTCTTCAAGCTGGCCGTGCCTTCGGCGTTGCCGCAGATCATGGTGGGGCTGCGCGTGGCCATCGGCCTGAGCCTGATCGGTTCGGTGGTGGGCGAATGGTTTGGCGAAACCGTGGGCCTGGGCGTGATGCTCATGGAAGCGATGAACGCCGACCTCGTGGTGCGGCTGTGGGTGGTGATGTTCGCCTGCGGGCTGATGGGTGCGCTGCTCTACGGGCTGCTCACTTTCGTGGAAAGGAGGCTCGTATGGTGGCGCAGCGAAAGCTGATGGCTTCGCCCGTGGTGCCGGTGGTGCTGAGCATCGCCGTGCTGCTGGTGGTGTGGGAGGGCGCGATCCTGCTCTTCAAGATTCCGCCCTTCGTGCTGCCGAGCCTGGGTTCGATCGTGCAGCATGCCTTCACCGACACGGGCCGCCTGATGGCCGCGCTGCTGGCCACGCTGGGCGAGGCGCTGGGCGGCTATGCGCTGGGCAGCGTGCTGGGCTTGCTGCTGGCAGTGCTGCTGTTGATGGCGCCGCCGCTGGAGCGCATCGTGATGCCGCTGGCGGTTGCGGTCAACGCCGTGCCGACCGTGGCCTATGCGCCGCTGTTCCTGATCTGGTTCGGGCTCGGTGCCGCGTCGAAGATCGCCCTGGTGGCGCTGGCCGTCGGCTTCACCATGCTGGTGAATGCGCTGCACGGCCTGAAGCAGGCCGACCTGGCGGCAGTGAACCTGATGCGCAGCTTCGGGGCGGGGCAGCTGAAGATCGTGTGGCGCCTGCGCCTGCCGGTGGCCATGCCCTCGGTGGTCACGGCGCTGCGCATCGGCGTGCCGCGCAGCATGATCGTCGCGATCGTCGGAGAGATGCTGGGCGCCTACGCGGGCCTCGGGCGAATGATCTATGAGTCGACGCAGCAGGTCGACCTGCTGAGCGTGTGGTCGGCGGTGCTCATCGCATCGGTGGCGAGCATGGTCTTCTACGGCCTGCTGATCTGGATCGACCAGAAACTGGTGTGGTGGCGGTGATGAACGCGGCGAAGAACAATCCTGCGGCATATCCGCAAACCGAAGCCGAGCTGCGCGTTCAGCTCGCCGCGTGCTACCGGCTGGTGGCGCACTTCGGCATGGACGACCTGATCTACAACCACATCTCGGCGCGCGTGCCGGGGCCGGAGCATCATTTCCTCATCAACCCGTACGGGCTGCTGTTCTCGGAAGTGACGGCTTCTTCGCTGGTGAAGATCGACCTCGACGGCAACAAGGTGGACGCCACCGATGCCGAGGTGAACCAGGCCGGCTTCGTGATCCACAGCGCCATCCACGCGGGCCGGCCCGATGCGCTGTGCGTGCTGCACACCCACTCCGAGGCCGGAACCGCGATCGCGGCCATGCCCGACGGCCTGGCGCCGCTCAGCCAGTTCGCGATGCGCTACCAGGGCCACACGGCGTTTCACGACTACGAAGGCGTGGCGCTGGAAACCGGCGAGCGCGAACGGCTGGTGCGCGACCTGGGCCCGCACCACACGCTGGTGCTGCGCAACCACGGCATCCTGACGGTGGGCCGGACCATTCCCGAGGCGTTCATCCTCATGTACTACTTCGAGAAGGCGGCCAAGGTGCAGCTGCTTGCCCAAGGCGGCGTGGCGCCCGGCCAATCGCTGGTGTATCCGCAGCCCGAAGTGAGCGAGCTGGCCGCGCGCCAGTTCACCGAATTCGCCGGCGACATCCTGCCGCCCGGCACGCGCGAATGGCCCGCGTTCCTGCGCATGCTGGAGCGCACCCAACCCGACTACCGGCTCTGACAGCCGTTTCTTTCCTCAATCCCTGAGACATCCTCCTACCATGCAACTCGAGAACCTCACCTCTTTCATCGGCACCGAAGTCAAAGGCATCGACCTGCGCGAGCCCGTGAGCGACGCCGACTTCGCCGTGCTGCGCGACACGCTCAACCAGCGCTCGGTGCTGCTGTTTCGCGGCCAGCGCATCAACGAGGCGCAGCACGTTGCCTTCTCGCGCCGCTTCGGCACGCTGCTGGGGCACGTGCTCACGCAGTTCCTCAAGAAGGAATACCCCGAGGTCTACGTGCTGTCGAACGTGTCGGAAAACGGCAAGCCCATCGGCAACCACAAGGAAGGCTGGAACTGGCACTCCGACCTGTCGTACAAGGCCGAGCCCTCGATGGGCGCATTGCTCTACGCACTGGAGGTGCCGCCGGTGGAAGGCGACACCTTCTTCGCCTCGATGCACGCCGCCTACGACGCGCTGGACGACGACATGAAGGCGCGCATCCGCCATCTCACGGCCACGCACAGCTACGCCAACTACTACGGCAAGGCCTTCGCCGACCGCAACCCGCTCACGCCCGAGCAACTGGCCGCCACGCCCGACGTGGTGCATCCGCTGGTGCGCACGCATCCCGAAACCGGCCGCCTGTCGCTCTACGTGGGCGAAGACGTGGTCAAGCACATCGACGGCCTGCCCGCCGACGAGAGCGCCGCGCTGCTGGCCGAGCTGAATGCGCACGCCATCTCGCCTGAGTTCAGCTACCGCCACAAGTGGCTCGCCGGCGACCTGCTGGTGTGGGACAACCGCTGCACCATGCACCGCGCCACGCCGTACGACGACAACGTGTACCGCCGCGTGATGCATCGCACCACGGTGGCTGGCGACCGCCCGTTCTGACACTCGAATCAATCTCACAGAGCGCCCCGCGTTCGAAGACCGAAGACAACCACAAGAAGGAAGGCAAGAACATGGAACACGACGAACCCGAAATGGTGGAACCCACGGCGCTGCGCGGGCGCGAGCGCCAGCGCGGCAAGGGCGCCACGCTGTCCGACGAACTGAAGGACACGCTTGAAGACCTGATCGTCAGCGGCGTCATGAAGCCCGGCGCGCGGCTCGACGAAGCCGAGCTGGCCGAGCGCTTCAAGGTGTCGCGCACGCCGGTGCGCGAGGCGCTCAAGGCGCTGGCCGCCACCGGCCTCGTCGACCTGCGAAGCCGCCAGGGCGGCGTGTGCGTGGCGCGCATCTCGCTGCCCATGCTCATCGAGATGTTCCAGATGATGGCGGTGATGGAAGGCCTGTGCGCCAAGTTCGCCGCGCGTCGCGCCACCGAGGCGCAGAAGCTGCGCATGAGCAGGCTGCACGACGAGCTGACCAGCATCCTCGCTTCGGGCGACCACTCGCGCTTCTACGACGTGAACCAGGACTTCCACGACGCGCTGTACGAGGCCTCCAACACCCACTACCTGGCCGAGCAGACCCGCGCGCTGCGCAAGCGCGTGCGCGTGTACCGCCGCTACGTCACCTTCCAGCCCGGCCGCATGACCGCCACCATCGGCGAGCACGGCGCCATCCTCGACGCCATTCGCCGCAACGACCCCGAAGCGGCGTTCTCGTCCGCCATCGACCACGTGAGCCTGCTCGAGGACGACATCGTCGACCTCATCGCCGCGCTGTCCGAACAGGACGCGGGCGGCGCCTGACCAACCTCTTTCAACGAACCCGATCTCTCGAACGCATCCCAGGACATCACGCCATGAAACTCGAACTCGAAGGCAAGACCGTACTCATCACCGGCGCCTCCAAAGGCATCGGCCTCGCAGCCGCCCATTCTTTCGCGGCCGAAGGCTGCCACCTGCACCTGGCCGCGCGCGACGGCGTGGCTCTGGCAGCCGCAAAGGAAGAGATCGAGAAGATCTACCCCATCAACGTGCGCATCCACCCCATGGACCTGGCCGCGCCCGGCGCCATGTCGCAGCTGGCCGAGGCGGCCGGCCATGTCGACATCCTGGTGAACAACGCGGGCGACATTCCGGCCGGCCCCATCGAGTCGCTCGACTTCGCGGTGGTGCGGCGCGGCTTCCAGCTCAAGGTGCTGGGCTACATGGAGCTCACGCAGATCTACTACGCACGCATGAAGGCCGCCGGTGGCGGCGTGATCGTGAACGACATCGGCAACTCCGGCGAGAACTGGGACGCCAACTACATCGCCGGTTCCACCGGCAACGCGGCCGTCATGGCCTTCACGCGCGCGCTCGGCGGCGTGAGCCTGGACGACGGCATCCGGGTGGTGGGCGTGAACCCCGGGCCGGTAGCTACCGACCGCATGGTCAAGCTCATGAAGCGCCGTGCCTTCGACACCCACGGCGACGAAGGCCGCTGGGAAGAGCTGTTCGACAACTACCCGGGCGGCCGTCCTGCGACGCCGGAAGAAGTGGCCGAGCTGATGGTGTTCCTGGCCTCGGCGCGCGCGGGCTACATCACCGGCACGGTCGTGACCATCGACGGCGGCATTGCCGCGCGCGGCTCGATCATCAAGACCAGCAAGAAGGTGGTCGAGGCCGAACAGGCCCGGAGGCTCGCGGCATGAACGCGGCATTGAACCCCGCCGTGGCGGTGCCGGCCGTGACCAGCGACGCGGAAACCCGCAACCGCTACTTCGACCGCCTGTTCACCAACCCCGAGCTGATGTGGCTGGGCCAGAACACCAACCACTTTCCGCTGCATCCCGCGGTGCGCAAGGCGCTGCACGATGCCATCGACGACGAGAGCTTTCACGCCTACGCGCCGCCGCTGGGCATGGAGGCGCTTCGCACGGCCATCGTGGACGACCTGGGCGTGCCGAACCAGTCGGCCGTGGTGACGGATGGCGCGGTCGCCGCGCTCGCATTGGCTTGCCGCGCTTTCTGCGAAGCTGGCAAGGGCTTCGTGACCACCGACCCGGGCTGGAAGTGGCCGCTGCAGTTCGCGGCCAAGGCCGGCTGTGCCATCACCGAAATTCCGATCTACGGGCCCGAGTACGGCTTCAAGCTGTCGGCCGAAGCATTGGCTGCTTCGACCGACGGGAACACCGCGGTCATCTACCTGGTGGACCCCAACAACCCGCTGGGCACCACCTACACCGAGGACGAGATCCGCGCCTTCGCGGACCGAGCGCGGGAGATCGGCGCGATCCTCATCCACGACTGCACCTACCGCGACTTTGCCGACAGCCACACGCTGGCCTCGCGCTTCTATCCGGAAGGCACGGTGACCATCGTGAGCTTCTCCAAGTGGCTGGGCCTTGCGGGCCTGCGGCTGGGCGCGCTGGTGGCGTCGCCGGAGCTGCTGGCGCGCATCCTGCCGCATTCGCAGGCGCCGCTGGGGGCCAGCGTGCTGGCGCAGCGCGCGGCCATCGCGGGCCTGGGCGTCAAGGCCGAATGGATGGCCGAGGTGATCGCGCAGCAGCGCGAGAACCAGCGGATGATCGTCGACGCCTTCGCAAAGCTGCCGGGCTTCCTGGTGCCGGTGTTCCCGTCGCAGGCCAACTTCATCGTGGTCGAGTGCACCGGCGCGGGCGTGGCGCCCGAGGCGCTGGTCACCGCGCTTGGCGAGCACGACATCATGGTGCGGCAGGGCACGTACCACACGCCGCGCTTCGGCCACCGCTTCATCAAGATCTCGACCACCGTGCCGAAGGCGTGGGCGCAGGCGCTGTGCGATGTGCTGCCGCAAGCGGTCGAGCGCGCGCGCACGCTGCCGGCCACGGCCGCGCTGTTCTGAGGAGGCGAACCATGAGCTTCGCCACCACGCAAGACGGCGTCCGCCTCTACTACGAAACCGCCGGCAGCGGCACGCCCATCGTGTTCGTGCACGAGTTCGGCGGCGACCACCGCAGCTGGGAACCGCAGATGCGGTACTTCGCGCGGCGCCACCAGTGCGTGACCTTCGGCGCGCGCGGCTATCCGCCGTCCGACGTGCCCGCCGACGTGGACCGCTATTCGCAGGCCACGGCGGCCGATGACATCGCGGCCGTGATGGACGCGCTGGGACTGCAGCGCGCGCACATCGTGGGGCTGTCGATGGGCGGCTTCGCAACGCTCCACTTCGGCCTGCGCCATGCGCCGCGCGCGGCTTCGCTGGTGATTGCCGGTGCGGGCTACGGCGCGGAGAAAGAACACGAGGAGTACTTCCGCGGCGTCTCGCTCGAAGTGGCCAGGCAATTCGAGGCGCAGGGCTCCGAGAAATTCGCGCGCACCTATTCGCTGGGTGCGAGCCGCGTGCAGTTCCAGAACAAGGACCCGCGCGGCTGGCAGGAATTTGCCACGTGGCTCGGTGAGCACGACGCGCTGGGGGCTGCCAACACCATGCGCGGCGTACAGGCGCGGCGCCCGTCGATCTACGACCTGGAGAGCGAATTGCGCGCGATGCCAGTGCCCTCGCTCGTGGTGGTCGGCGACGAGGACGACCATTGCCTGCAGCCCGGCATCTTCCTCAAGAAGACCGTGCCGGCTTGCGGCCTCGCGGTCATGCCCAAGACCGGCCACACGCTCAACCTGGAAGAGCCCGCCGCCTTCAACGCCTTGCTGGCCGAGTTCTTCGCACAGGTCGAAGCCGGCCAGTGGAAGCCGCGCGATCCGCGCGCGCTGCCCAGCCAGATCATGAAGACCGACTGACCATGAACGCCGACGCAGCCACGATCACCCATGCACAGCAGGGCGCCTGGCGCATCGACGCCACGCGCCTCTGGGACCGCCTCATGGCGCTCGCGCGCATCGGCGCCACGCCGGGCGGTGGCGTCGACCGGCAGGCGCTGAGCGCGGAAGAAATCGCTTCCTGGCGCACCATGATCGACTGGGCCTTGCAGGCCGGCCTGGAGCCTTCGACAGACGCGGCCGGCAACCTGTTCATCGCGCTGCCCGGCATCGACCGCGATGCACCGCCGGTGCTCGCGGGCAGCCATCTCGACAGCCAGCCCGGCGGCGGGCGCTTCGACGGCGTGTATGGCGTGGTGGCCGCGCTGGAGGTATTGACCACGCTGGCGCAGCGCGGCGTGCGCCCGCCGGTGGACATCGTCTGCGTCGCATGGATGAACGAAGAAGGCTCGCGCTTTGCGCCCGGCATGATGGGCTCCGAAGCCTTTGCCGGAGTGCGCAGCCTGGAAGCCGTGCGCGCGGTGCGCGATGCGCAGGGCGTTTCCGTCGCCGATGCGCTCGATGCGTTGCATGCGGCGTTTCCCGCGCTGCGGCGGCGAACCCTGGGCTTTCCGGTGAAGGCCTATGTGGAGGCGCACATCGAGCAGGGGCCGTTGCTGGAAGCGCAGGAGCACGTGATCGGCGTCGTCACCGGCATCCAGGGCAAGAAGACATTCGACATCGTGATCGAGGGCGAGCGAGGCCACGCGGGCACGCTCGCGATGGTCTACCGGCGCGATGCGCTCGAAGCCTTCACGCGTATCGCGGGTGCGTTGTATGCGGAGATCGGCGGCTACGACGAAGCGGTGAAGTTCACCATCGGCCGCCTGCAGGTGGAGCCGAACGCGCCTTCGGTCGTGCCCGAGCGCGTGACCTTGCGCATCGACCTGCGCCACCCCGACAACGCCGTGCTTTCATATCTGGGCGAGCGCATCGGCATGCTGTGCGACACCTTCGCAGCGCCTTGCGAGGCCACCGTCACGCCGCTGGTCGATGCGCCTTCCAACGGTTTCGACCCCGCGCTGCAGCAGGCGATTGCCAAGGCCGCCGAGAGCATCGGCGAGTTGCACATGCCGATTCTCTCGGCCGCCGGCCACGACGCGCGCCACATGGCGCCGCTGTGCCCGAGCGCGATGATCTTCATTCCCTGCCGCGACGGCGTGAGCCATGCCGAGCACGAATGGGCCGAGCCCGAGCATGTGGCCGCCGGCGCCAATGTGCTGCTGCGGGTGCTGCTGCCGTATGCGGGTGCAGGGGAGGGGGCGGCACCGTGAACGAAACCGTCATCGACATGGCGGATCTGCCGATGCAGCATCCGGGCGCGCCGGCCAGCGCGGCGCAGGCACGCGCGCGTTTCTTCAACTCCGGCAACGCCTTCAACGTGAAGCTGCCCGAAGTGCCCGCGCGGCTCTTTTCGCCGCCGCAGGAGGGGCAGTTCGGTGTTTTCGACTGCGACCAGTCCGAGGCGCTGGGCAGCGGCTTTGCGGCCACCACGCCGCTGATGCTCGCGCGCTATGTGCGCATCGCGCCCGGCGACATGCCGTTGCCGCTGGACGTGCGCGCGACCGGAGCGGTCTGGTACGTGATTTCCGGCAGCGGGCGGCTCGACGGCGCGTTCGATGGCTTCGAGTTTGGCGCGGGCGACGTGTTCCTGCTGCCCGGTGCTACCGGCTATCGCCTTGCGGGCGGGCCTGAAGGCGCGCTGCTGTGGAGCGTCGGCAACGAGCCTCAACTGGCCTTCGAGCGCGCGGAGCCTGTGTCGGTGGTGGATGCATCCATCGACGTCGTTCACTATCCGGCCGCCGAGATCGAGCGGCAGTTCGCGACGATCTTTTCGTCAGGGACGCGCGACGAGACCTCGGGCCGCGCGCTGATCTTCTCGTCCGACAGGCAGGCCGCCGCACGCAACCTCACGCCGACCTTGACGCTGAGCTTCAACAGGCTGTCTCCCGGCACCTGGCAGCGTTCGCACCGCCACAACTCCGCCGCGGTGACGCTGGTGGTGCAGGGCGAGGGCTGCCATTCCGTCGTGGGCGATGCGCATTGCCCGTGGGAGCCATGGGCAACGCTCGTCACGCCGCCGGGTGCGCCGCACTCGCACCACAACCAGGGTGCACATGGCGCGCGCTTCCTGATCGTGCAGGACGGCGGACTGCACTATCACGCGAGGACCATGGGCTTTGCGTTTCTCGAAGCAGCCTGATAACAAGTCACGCGGCTTACTTCGCCCGGAAGCCGAACTGTCACTTGGCGTTGTCACCATGAGTGAATGGCTGGCCAACTTATCTCCATTGCCCTGACTGTCGACCAACACGACGCAGGCGACTATTTCTGGGTGCTCCTGGAGTCCTTCGACAACTCGATGGAATTCGAGCCGCTCATGGAAGCCGCGACAGGCTTTTCAACATACATCGAGGCGCTGCAGGCTGGGTATGTGGTGCTGAAGGGGATGTCGGAAGATTTGAATGTCGGGCCCCGGGAGGAGGGGGAGGAGCTTCTGATTGCGCCAGAGTGGGGTGCCAAAGGCCAGCTCTGATGCGCTGACAGGCGCAGGCTATGCTGGCGCCTGTTTGTTTTGCGAGCGACCGAGGCACATGAAGAAATCCAAGCCCCCGACGAAGGCGGGCACCTACGACATCAAGAAGCAGTGGCACTGGGGCCGCGCGATGCGCGAACTGCGCATTGCCGATTTCCTGAAAGAAGGCCGCCTGCTGGTTCCCGGCGAATACACGGGCGAGGGGCCCGCCACCGACGACGGAACCGGCGCGCTTCGCACCGTGGGCGGCATCCAGGTCGGCGCCGCGAACTACGAAACTGGAATGATGTGGGTCGGCCGAAAGCTGCGGGAGGGCGACCTGCCTTCCAAGCCGGGCGGGACGGCATCAGACTGAGCGCAAATCCCGGTCACGCACGCGATCGGAAGGGCACGTATATGCTGCCGGGCACGCATCACATCCATCGGAGCCCGAGACATATGTCTGCACAGCCTATCGAGGTCTATTCCTGGCCCACGCCGAACGGCCACAAGATTCACATCATGCTCGAGGAATGCGGCCTGCCGTACTGCGCGCACCCTGTGAACATCGGCAAGGGCGACCAGTTTGCGCCCGATTTCCTGCAGATCAGCCCCAACAACAAGATCCCCGCCATCACCGACCCCGACGGTCCGGACGGCAAGCCGATTTCGCTCTTCGAATCGGGCGCCATCCTGGTCTACCTGGCGGGCAAGACCGGCAAGCTGCTGCCGGCAGGCGACCGCGAGCGCTATGAAGTGCTGCAGTGGCTCATGTTCCAGATGGGCGGCGTCGGTCCCATGCTCGGACAGGCTCACCACTTCCGCATGTACGCGCCCGAGAAGATCGCCTATGCGATCGACCGCTACACCAACGAAGCCAAGCGCATCTACGGCGTGATCGACAAGCAACTTTCGAAGAGCAAGTTCATTGCCGGCAAGAGCTATTCGATTGCCGACATCGCGATCTTCCCCTGGCTGCGCAGTTGGGAGAACCAGGGCATCACGCTCACCGACTTCCCTCACCTGAAGGCTTGGTTCGACGGCATCGCGGCGCGCCCGGCCGTGCAACGCGGCGTGAAAGTGCTGGCTGATCTGCGCCAGCCCATCACCGGCGACAAGGAACGCGAGATCCTTTTCGGGAAGACCCAGTACGAGAAACGCTGAGAAACTTCAGGAACGGGCGAATATCCGGGCTAGAATAGAAGGCTTGTCGGGGTGTAGCGCAGCCTGGTAGCGCATCTGGTTTGGGACCAGAGGGTCGAAGGTTCGAATCCTTTCGCCCCGACCAAAAAATCGAAATGCACACAGTCTTCACAGGCTGTGTGCATTTTTCGTTCCGGGCCATGAGAAGGTTGCCGAATCGGCAGCGTCGCCACACGGGGCCAAGTGCGGAACTGGGTAGAATCTGCGCCGCTGCCGGCCCGGAAACAAAGACGTCTAAGTCGTTGATTCTCCTGGGTTCTCTCCGGTTTGCATCTGCCCGTAGCTCAGTTGGATAGAGCACCTGCCTTCTAAGCAGGTTGTCGGGGGTTCGATCCCCTCCGGGCAGGCCATTTCAGTGATTCACGAAGCCCCATAAGGCACCACAATCACTCATCTTCCCTCTGTAGAAGCGCATTCTTCGCTTCACGACCAACCGCGATGAACCGCAGAGATTCATCGAATTAGGGGGAACATTCGGGGGAACGGGTACAGTTTCTACCCCTACCCTCGAGTTTGTTCCCCCATGCTCACCGACACCGCCTGCAGGAAGACCGTTTGCCCCGCTGACAAGCTGCGGCTGCGCCTCGCTGACTCCGGAGGCCTCTACCTGCAGATCGAGCCCAGCGGTTCGCGACGCTGGTTCTGGAAGTACCGTTTCGAAGGCAAGGAAAAGCGCTTGGCGCTGGGCAGCTATCCCGAGGTGACGCTCAAGGCCGCGCGCATCGGCCGCGACGATGCCCGCAAGATCCAGCAGCAAGGCATCGACCCTGCGCAGCGCCGGCAGTTGGAAAAGCTCGAGCGCAAGGTGGACACCAACGCCAGCTTCGAGGCGGTGGCGCGCGAGTATCACAAGACCAAGAGTTCGTCATGGAGTGCGGGGTACGCTGCGCGATGGTTGTCGATCATGGAGAAGGATGCCTTCCCGTGGCTCGGCAGCTTGCCCCTCTCCATCATCACGGCGCCGATGCTGCTGCACGTTCTACGCCGCGTCGAGGGCCGGGGTGCGAACGAGACCGCGCACACACTGCGTCAATGGTCCGGGCAGGTCTTCCGCCACGGCATTGCGACCGGCCGATGCACCAGCAACCCGGCGCCTGACCTGCAGGGCGCGCTTGTACCTGTTCAGGTCAAGCACATGGCCGCGGTGTTGGAGCCGGTGAAGGCCGGTGAACTGATGCGCGCGATTGCCGCGTATGCTGGGCAGCCTGCCACGCGCGCGGCGCTGCATCTGTCCGCGCTCCTTTTCCAGCGGCCCGGCAACATCAGGCAGATGCGATGGGCCAATGTTGACCTCGAGCAGGCCTTGTGGACGATCCCTGCGGCGGACATGAAGCGCACGAAGAACGCGAAGCTGAATGGCCGACCGCATCTGGTGCCGCTGCCCAAACAGGCAGTTGCGGTCCTGGAAGATCTAAAGCCGCTGACGGGGCACGGCCAGTACGTCTTTCCGAGCCTGCTGACCGGTGAGCGCCCGATGAGCGACAACACGGTGAACACAGCGCTGCGCCGCATGGGCTTCGACAACACCGAGATGACGGCGCATGGCTTTCGAGCAATGGCGCGCACGATCATGGTGGAGCAGATGGACATCGAGCCCGAGGTCATCGAAGCCCAGCTCGCGCATGGCAAGAGCGGGCCGCTGGGTGCAGCTTACGACCGCGCGGAGTTCGTGGTGAAGCGCCGCAAAATGATGCAGGTGTGGGCTGATCACCTCGATGAACTGCGCCAAGGCGCGAAGATCATCGCTTTCAAGGCCGCTTAGGGCGGCACGCGGCGAGGCCGCAAGGCCTTATGCCGCAACCCCTTGTTCGCGCAGCCAGGCTGTCACCTCGCCAGCACGCCAACGGGTGCAGCGCGTTCCGTTCTTGATCGGCTGCGGGAAGTCGGCTGTTGCCATCTTCCTGCGGATCGTGGACTCGCCGAGGCCTGTGAGTTGCTCCACCACGCTGATGCGCAATAGGGCGTCGGGAACGAGAGCAGCCTGCAGCGGCTGGGCGGCCGGCGCTCGCTGCTTGCGCACCTGCGGAGAGGATCGAGGTTCGCCGAGCCCAGTCAGCTCGGCAGCCGCTTGAATCTTCGCCCACAGTTCGGTCGGCACGGTGACGGTCAGCCAGTGGCCAGCCCCGGAGGGGTGAGGCGGCGGATCGCTGCGGCTGCATTGCAGCAGTTCGTTGAGCAGATCTGTCACGCCGACGCCCCACTGCGCGATGCCTCGGCAACGACCGCGCGAACCACGGCGTTGCGGATGCTGGCGCGGGCACCGACTGGCGCTGCTGCCCACATCCCAGCGAAGTTCGCGTCGATGTACTCCATCACGTCGAATGCCACCAGGTCAGCATCGATGGTTCCCTGGGGCTTGGGCACGAGGCGCAATGCCGGTTTGCGGGTAGCGGCGGTGCTCACGGCAGCACCTCCATGCTGCTGTCGAGCAGACCCTTGGCCAAGACCAGCAAGGCGAGCGCTCCCCGGGCGGCAAGGTCCGGTGAATCGTCGGTGACGAGCGTCAGGACTTCGATTGCTTCGTGAAGTGCGCAGCTCGCGTGCTCGCAGTCGTTGCGCGTGTTGGTCGCATCCGCAGCGCCAGTGGCATCGACGGCTACTTTCACCAGCGAGCGAGCGCCATATGCGGCTCCGGTGTTCATCTCCGCTACGCGAGAGTCGAGGATCGCGTGGGCTTCGATGGTCCTGTCGTATGCGTCGAAAATGCGGCCGGCTACGTTTGCCGTCTCGGCGGCGGCTGGTGGACGCGCTGCAGGATCGTCTTGCATCTGGTCGGCCTCGGTGATGTCCTCGCGCTGCGGCAGTACGTCGCCCATGTCGCCGAAGTCCATCTGGATGTTCGCTTCGTCGAGCAGCACCCATGCTTCGCGAAGAACTGGTTCGATCACCTGGCCGCGCGACAGCGCAATGGTTCCGTCGATGGCTGCGAGCGACGTGAACATGCCGGTGTAGGCCGCGTCGGTGTCGTTGCGGGTCAGGGGCTGCCGGTACATCGGTGCGATGGCGGTCGGCAGCAGGTCTTCGATGACCGCACGCAGAAGTACGTCTGCGGCGTCGCCGGGGTCCGTCAGCTCGACCGACTGGTGTGCGAGCTGCAGCTTTTCCTGGCCGAGCTTGAGGTTGGCGAAGATCGAGTCCAGCCGCGTCTGCAGCGCGCTCTTCGTGGCCTTCGGCTTGGCCTTGACGCGGGGCCTTTCGAGGACGGCGTTCATGCTTGCCCCTCGTTGGCCAAGTTGCGGGCTTCCTCGTACTGCGCGTAGAGCTGATCACCAGCCTCGTCGACCTCGCGCGCCAGCCGCATGATGACTCCGCCGAGCAGGGGCAGTGCGTCGTCGATCAGCTCGTAGCCGCTGAAGCGGCCGCCGCCCGATTTTTCGACGGCGGTCAGGCAGACCATGCAAGAGGCCAAGCCGTGGATTTCGGTAGACCGCATCTTGATCGCGTCGATGGCCGACGAATCGAACTCGATGAAGTCCTGGCTGCGCGCAGCCGGACGGATGGGGGAGGGCGGTTGCTCGCCCGTTGCGCCAACTTGTGGGCGCGTGCTAACCTTGGACATGATTTAGGTTCCTTGCTAGGGTTCTTGGGTCACAGAAAGCTCAACGGTTGCCGCCGTTGGGCTTTCGCCTTTCTGGGGTGAGGATTCAGGTGGTCTGCAGCACCGCCTGCAGGATGGACTCGTGGTAGCTGTGAACTGCACCGAAACGCGGGTCGCTCACGTTGCCGATGACCAACCCCTTCTCGCGCGACAGGGCCGCGCACTTCCGGCCGAGATTTGCAGCAGTGCGCGCATCGATAGGGCGGCCCATCAGGTTCGAGTAACCCAGCACGGTGAAATGCCTGTTCTCGGGCTGCGTGCGCGCCTCGATGACGGCCACGTTCTCCTGCAGACGAGCAATCTCGGTCGCTCGGCGCGTCTGCTCTTGCTCGATCGCATCCTGGCGTACCAGCGCTTCAATCAGCGCCGCTGTGCGCGGATCCTTGACCGTGGGCAAGGTTGCCGCCTTGGCGCGTCGTTCGCATTCGAGGAAGTACTCCCGGACTTCGAAGCCGCGATCAGTACCACTCATCATCCCGATGTGCTTGCCGGCTTCGAGGGTGAAGTGGTACTCGATGAGCGTTTGGCCCGTGGCCGAAAGCTCGCCCTTTTGGGCGAGCTTCACGAAGTCGCGGTTTTCGACAAAGCGCCCGCGCTTGATCTGTGCCTTCGCCCAGTTGGTGAAGTCCTTCCCGACGCCAAGTTCGGCGTGCAGTTCGCGGCCGCTGATGGTCGAGATGAGGTCGCTGCCGATCTGGCGCGAGTTGATGGCGATGTTGATGGACATTGCTAGGGTTCCTGGGTTACTTGCTGGGTTGCTGGGCCGCGAGTTGCCGCTCGCGGGGTTGCTCGTGAAGATTAGCAATGGAGATGCGATCTCCGCTAAGTTGACGAGCTCGCTTGCCCTTGAAGGTCGAGCGCAGGTTGACGATTTCACCGTTCAGGCTGCGGTCCGACTCTTCGCACGCGGCCAGCAGCGCGGTGTGTACTTCGGACGGAATGCGAACCTGCATGCGTGTGTGGGTGGGTTTGGTTTGTGACATATAAATGGTGTCAGTGAAGAGATTGTGCGGGTGACACGAATTCAGTGTCAAGAGGCTGTGACACTGTTTCGGTGTAAATTCCTCGCATGGAAGAAGACCGCTACACCCGCATCACGTTGCGACTCCCGAAGGAATTGCATGCGCGCCTGGATGCGGCGGCAGATCGGACCTCCAAGAGCCTCAACGCTGAGATCGTAGGCAGGCTCGAAGAGTCGTTCGTGATGAACGTGGACGCACTCACGTCGAACCTCATTGCCGAACTGCAAAAGACACAGCAAGAATTGACGAAGAGCCGTTTGCGCGCTGCCGTGGATGACGCCCGCGATCGACAACGCCGCGCGACGGCCGCTCTCGAGGAAGCGCGACGCATGAAGGTTGAGCCCTCGATGCTCCGCAACTTCGAGGCAGAAGCTGTTTCCGCACACGCTGACCTGGTCGAGGCGCAGGCACTCATGGAGAACACGTTGGCCATCATGGATGACTCGTTCCAGAGCCCTGGTCCGGAGGCCGCGGAATATCTGATCCACGCGAAAGATCGGAATTACCGCAGGATGCTGAAACAGGACGCTAGGCCGCCTGAGGTGCCGGAAGTGCCGGTGCCGATTCGACGGCGCAAGCTGATCTGACATCACGCCCACCTCCAAACTGCGCGCAGCGCTCCGCCGACGGTGTCCCGCCATGGTTGAGTTCATGGTTGATTTCCCTGCTTAGAGGGAGGCGATCAGCTTGTCGATGTCGGAAGCTCGCCAGGCGCTCGTGCGAGGGCCGAGCTTGATCGCAGCGGGGTAGCGGCCATCCTTGACTGTTGAGTTCCATGGAATCCTGACCCGCGATTTCCATCGAATATTGACCCACCCGCTTTGCAAGCCAATCGGCTCACGGTGTGGATAAGTTCTTGGTTTT
>PJUB01000367.1_pt1 | contig 20932 bp, 14 predicted proteins | sample 1512141 | NCBI WGS metagenome assembly PJUB01 (sample SAMN08177677, study PRJNA422409) | Soil metagenome, whole genome shotgun sequencing project. | isolation source: Soil enriched on filter paper: alkali lignin treatment | place: USA: Madison | collected 2015-01-15 | reverse complement strand
GTGCCGCACGACCACCCCGGCGTGGACACCGGCCGGCGCCACTTCCCGCTGAACGCGATGTTCATGAACGGCCCCACCCGTGGCCAGGACGTGTTCATGCCGCTGGACTTCATCATCGGCGGCCCGGCCATGGCGGGCCAGGGCTGGCGCATGCTGATGGAATGCCTGGCCGCCGGCCGCTCGATCTCGCTGCCGTCGTCCAACACCGGCATGTCCAAACTGACGGCGCGCGCCGTGGGCGCCTATGCCCGCGTGCGCAGCCAGTTCCGCACCCCGGTCGGCAAGTTCGAAGGCGTGGAAGAAGCGCTGGCCCGCATCGGCGGCCACACCTACATGATGGACGCCGCCCGCAGCATGACGGCCGGCGCGGTGGACCTGGGCGAAAAGCCCTCGGTGGTGTCGGCCATCGTCAAATACCACGTCACCGAACGCGCGCGCCAGGTCGTCAACGACGGCATGGATGTGATCGGCGGCAAGGGCATCTGCCTGGGCCCGTCCAACTTCCTGGGCCGCGCCTACCAGCAGATTCCCATCGGCATCACCGTCGAAGGCGCCAACATCCTGACGCGCAGCCTGATCATCTTCGGCCAGGGCGCGATCCGCTGCCATCCCTACGTGCTGGCCGAGATGCAGGCGGCCCAATCGCCCGACCGCAAGCAGGGCCTGCAGGATTTCGACCGCGCCTTCTGGGGCCATGTCGGCTTCGTCGTGCGCAATAAGCTGCGCGCGCTGGGTACCTCGCTCACCGGCGGCCGCTGGATCGGCATCAATGCCGACGTGGCGCCCGAGATGAAGCGCTACTACCAGTTGCTCAGCCGGTATTCCGCCGCCTTCGCGCTGCTGGCCGACACCTCGATGCTGGTGCTGGGCGGCAGCCTGAAGCGCCGCGAACGCCTGTCGGCGCGCCTGGGCGACATCCTGTCGCAGATGTACCTGGTCAGCGCCACGCTCAAGCGTTTCGAAGACGAAGGCCGCCAGGCCGCCGACGCGCCGCTGGCCCATTGGTCGATCCACGACGCGCTGTTCCGGTTGCAGGAAGCCTTTGAAGGCGTGCTCGAAAACTACCCGAACCGCCTGGTGGCCTGGAGCCTGCGCCGCATCGTCTTCCCGTGGGGGCATGCACAATCGCTGCCGTCCGACCAACTGGGCCAGGACGTGGCGCGGCTGCTCATCAACCCGGGCGCCGCCCGCGACCGCCTGACCGCCGGCTGCCACCTGCCCGCCACCGCCGACGAGCCGGTCGGCGCGATCGAACTGGCGCTGGCCGCCACGCTGGACGCCGAGCCCATTGAATCGAAGATCCGCGAATTCGAGAAAAGCGGCGCGCTGGCAGGCAATCCGCAGGCCAATGTGCGCGACCTGGCCGACGCCGCGTTTGCCGCCGGTGGCATCACCGCCGAAGAATATGCGGTCGTCAAACGCCGGAACACCTTGCGCGATACCGTGGTGAAAGTGGATGATTTCCCCTTTGACTTCGGCATCACGGGTGCGGTCAAGCCGGCCGCCGAACGCAAAGCGGCCTGAGCCAGGGGGGATCGGATGGCATTCAAACCGGTATACGTGGTCGACGGCGCCCGCACGCCCTTCCTGAAGGCGCGCACGGGCCCCGGCCCGTTTTCGGCCGGCGACCTGGCCGTGCAAGCCGGCCGCAGCCTGCTGCTGCGCCAACCCTACGCGCCCACGGACCTGGACGAGGTCATCGTGGGCTGCGCCGCGCCTTCGCCCGACGAAATCAACATCGGCCGCGTCATCGCGCTGCGGCTGGGCTGCGGCGACAAAGTGCCCGGCTGGACCGTGATGCGCAACTGCGCTTCGGGCATGCAGGCGCTGGATTCGGCCATCGCCAACATCCAGACCGGCCGCTCGCAGCTGGTGCTGGCCGGCGGCGTCGACGCCCTGTCGCGCGCGCCGCTGCTGTTTTCCGACAACATGGCGCGCTGGCTGGCGGGCTGGTATGCGGCGCGTGGCATGGGCGCCAAGCTGGCCGCGCTGCGCCGACTGCGCCTGCGCGACCTGGCGCCGGTGATCGGCCTGCTCAAGGGCCTGACGGACCCGGTGGTGGGCCTGTCCATGGGCCAGACCGCCGAGAATGTCGCCACCCGCTTCGGCATCAGCCGCCAGGCCATGGATGCCTATTCGGCGCAAAGCCATGCGCGCGCGCTGGCCGGTCGCGCCCATGGCGCCTTCGCCGAAATCGCGCCGCTGATCGACGCGCAAGGCAAGCCCTACCCCGACGACGACGGCGTGCGCGAAGACTCCACCCCCGAAAAGCTCGCCAAGCTCAAGCCCGTATTCGACAAGCCCTGGGGCAACATCACCGCCGGCAACAGCTCGCAGGTCACCGACGGCGCCGCGATGCTGGTGCTGGCATCCGAAGATGCCGTGCAGCGCTGGAACCTGCAACCGCTGGGCCGCATCCTGGACAGCCAGTGGGCCGGCCTGGACCCCGCGCAGATGGGACTGGGCCCGGTGCACGCGGCCACGCCCATCCTGCAACGCCACGGGCTGGGCCTGAATGACCTGGACTTGTGGGAAATCAACGAGGCCTTCGCCGCCCAGGTGCTAGGCTGCCTGGCGGCCTGGCAAGACGACGCCTACTGCCAGGAACACTTCGGCACCCCCGCGTGGGGCGCGCTGGACCCTGCCCGCCTGAACGTGGACGGCGGCGCCATCGCCATCGGCCATCCGGTGGGCGCGTCAGGCGCCCGCATCGTGCTGCACCTGCTGGACGCGCTCAAGCAGCGCGGCGCCAAACGCGGCATGGCCGCGATCTGCATCGGCGGCGGCATGGGCGGAGCGATGCTGGTCGAAACACTGAACAAGGACCGCCAATGACCGCTCTGGAATCGCTTTCGCATTGGCGCCTGGAGCGCGACGCCGACGGCCTGGCGTGGCTGATCTTCGACCGCGCCGGCAGCGCGGTCAATGCCCTGTCGGCCGACACCATGGCCGAGCTGGCCACGGTGCTGGACGCGCTGGACGCCCAGCCGCCCAAGGGCCTGATCATTCGCTCGGGCAAGTCGTCGGGCTTCATCGTGGGTGCCGACGTCAATGAATTCGCTGAGCTCACCACGCCGGAACAGGGCCGTGCGCTGGTGGCGCGCGGCTGGAACCTGTTCAACCGCCTGGCCGCCGTGCGCTACCCGACGCTGGCCCTGATCCAGGGCCACTGCCTGGGCGGCGGCCTGGAACTGGCGCTGGCCTGCCGCTACCGGCTGGTCGAGGACGCGCCCGGCGCCTCGCTGGCGCTGCCCGAAGTGATGCTGGGCATCTTCCCCGGCTGGGGCGGCATGCTGCGCCTGGCCGACGTCATCGGCGCGCCCGCCGCGCTGGACATGATGCTGACCGGCCGCGGCGCCGACGCGCGCCGTGCCGCATCGCTGGGCCTGGTCGACGCCCGCGTGCCGCCGCGCCTGCTGCTGGCCGCGGCGCGCGCCACCGTGCTGTCGGGCAAGCCGCCGCGCCGCGCGCGCGGCCTGGGCGCCTGGCTGAACCGTTGGCCGCTCAAGGCCGTGGCCGCCAACCGCGCCCGCAAGCAGATCGCCGCCAAGGACCCGCAGGTGCACTACCCGGCCGCACCGGCCATCGTCGACATCTGGGAAAAACATGGCGGCAACGCCTTGCAGGCGCCGCAACTCATCGACGGCATCATCGCGTCCGACACCGCGCGCAACCTGCTGCGCGTCTTCCGCCTGCAGGAACGCCTGAAGGCCAATGGCCGCCAGGCGGGCGCGGCGCCCATCCGCCACGTGCACGTGGTGGGCGCGGGCGTGATGGGCGGCGACATCGCCGCCTGGTGCGCGTTCAAAGGCATGACCGTCACCTTGCAGGACCAGGACCTGGCCCGCATCGCCCCCGCCATCAAGCGCGCCGCCACGCTGTTCTCGCGCCGCCTGAAAGACCCACGCGCGGCCCGCGCCGCCTTCGACCGGCTGGTGCCCGACCCTGCCGGCGGCGGCGTGCCGCTGGCCGACCTGATCATCGAGGCCATCAGCGAACAGCCCGAGGCCAAGCGCGGCCTCTACCAGACGCTGGAGCCGCGCATGAAGGCCGACGCCCTGCTGGCCACCAATACGTCCAGCCTGTCGCTCGAAACGCTGCGCACCGGCCTCACCCACCCCGAGCGCCTGGTGGGCATCCACTTCTTCAACCCCGTGGCCAAGATGCCGCTGGTCGAAGTGGTGCACGCCGACGGCATCGCCGACGCCACGCTGGCCCGCGCCTGCGCCTTCGTCGGCCAGATCGGCAAGCTGGCCCTGCCCGTCAAGAGCGCGCCCGGCTTCCTGGTCAACGCGGTGCTGGCGCCCTACATGCTGCAAGCCATGCGCAGCGTCGACGAAGGCCTGTCGCCCGCCACGGTCGATGCGGCCATGGTGGCGTTCGGCATGCCGATGGGGCCGCTGGAACTGGCCGACACCGTGGGCCTGGACATCGCTCGCGCCGCCGGGCAGGAACTGGCCGGCGGCGCCGAGCCGCCGCGCTGCCTGGCCGAGCGGCTGGCGCGCGGCGACCTGGGCAAGAAAAGCGGCCGCGGCTTCTATGCCTGGCGCGATGGCAAGCCGGTCAAGGACAAGACAGACGCCGCCGGCGCACCGGCCGGCCTGGCCGAGCGCCTGATCCAGCCGTTGATCGATGCCACCCGCGAACGGGTCGATTCCGGCGTGGTGGCCGACGCCGACCTGGCCGACGCGGGCGTGATTTTTGGGACCGGGTTCGCACCGTTCACGGGCGGACCCCTGCATTACCAGAGCAGTCGCAGTACGTAGCACAGCAGACAACCGGCCATAGGACCCTTTACCCCTGAGCCGAATAGACCGGGACACGAGACCGGCAGTGCCATAGAGACACACTCATCCAACACGAGGAGGCAGTACCATGAGCAGACGTTCATTGTCCCTGAGCACCCTGTCGGCCATTGTGGTCGGCCTGGGCGCGACCAGCGCCGCCCACGGCGCCGGCTTTCAGCTCCTGGAGCAGAATGCCAGCGGCCTGGGCAACGCCTACGCGGGCTCGGCGGCAAATCCGGAAAACGCCAGCATCATCTACTACAACCCGGCAGGCATGACCTACCTGCCCGGCATCAACGTCTCGGGCGGCGTCAACCTGATCAAGCCCTCCTTCAAGTTCTCGGACAACGGCAACAGCCGCAACCCCACGGCGCTGGGCGGCACCCGCCCCACCGGCGGCGACGGCGGCGATGCCGGCAACCTGGGCGTCGTGCCCAACCTGTATGGCTCGTGGCAACTGAGCGAAAAATGGTTCATCGGCCTGGGCGTCGGCGCCCCCTTCGGCCTGATGACCGAATACGACAAGGGCTGGGAAGGCCAATACCACTCGAACAAGTTCGAGATCAAGACGATCAACGTCAACCCGTCGATCGCCTACAAGGTCAACGACAAGTTCTCGATGGGCTTCGGCGTGAACTGGCAGCACATCGACGCCAACTACAAGAAGAAGACGGTCGTGCCCGTGGCGCTGCCCGGCGGACGCACCCTCTTCACCAATGGCGATGCCGACCTGAACCTGAAGGGCGACGCGTGGGGCTGGAACGTGGGCTTCATGCTGCAACCCACCGAAGACACCCGCATCGGCCTGTCGTACCGTTCCAAGATCAAGCACACCGCCAAGGGCGATACCGACATCGACAACATCGGCCCCACCGGCCAGTCGGTGTCGTTCGATGCCAAGGCCTCGGTCGACCTGCCCGACACCCTGATCCTCAGCGCCACCCACCAGCTCAACGAGAAGTGGGAACTGCTGGGCGACATCTCGTGGACGGGCTGGAGCAGCATTCCCGACCTGAAGATCCGCAACTCGGGCACCGGCGCGCGCGATGACGACCTGCCGCTGAACTTCCGCGACACGTGGCGCATCGCCGTGGGTACGTCGTACAAGTTCGCGCCCGACTGGAAGTGGAAATTCGGCCTGGCCTACGACCAGTCGCCGGTCCACAAGGCCGAAGACCGCCCGACCTCGCTGCCCGACAACGACCGCTACTGGTTCTCGACGGGCGTGCAATGGCAGGCCACCAAGAGCACCACGCTCGACCTGGGCTACACCTATCTGTACCTGCGCAAGACGGACATCGACACCACGTCCGGCAACCAGCTGACCAAGGGCCGCGTCGCGGGCACCTATGACAGCAGCGGCCACATCTTCGGCCTGCAACTGTCGTCCCGCTTCTAGCCTTGCCCCGGGCGGCGGACGGGCCGGTCCCGCCTGCCGCCTGCATTTTCAGGAGACTTCCTTGAGCAAGTTCGTCGTCAAACACGTCGCCGTGCTGGGTGCCGGCGTCATGGGCGCGCAGATCGCCGCCCACCTGGCCAATGCCGGCGTGCCCGTCACGCTGTTCGATCTGGCGGCGCCCGAAGGCGACCGCAACGGCATCGTCAAGAAAGCGCTGGCCGGCCTGAAGAAACTCGAGCCCGCGCCGCTGGCCGGCGCCGACCGCCTGGCCCTCATCACCCCGGCCAACTACGACGACCACATCGAGCGCCTGCGCGGCTGCGACCTGATCATCGAAGCGATCGCCGAGCGCATGGACTGGAAGACCGCGCTATACGAGCGCATCGCCCCTCACGTCGCCCCTGGCGCCATCATCGCGTCCAACACGTCCGGCCTGTCGATCGACGCGCTGGCCAATGCCCTGCCCGCCTCGCTGCGCGAGCGCTTCTGCGGCATCCATTTCTTCAATCCGCCCCGCTACATGCGGCTGGTGGAGATCATCGCCACCTCGCACACCCAGCCTGCCGTGCTGGACGAGCTGGAAACCTGGCTCACGTCCACCCTGGGCAAGGGCGTCATCCGCGCGCTGGACACGCCCAACTTCGTGGCCAACCGCATCGGCGTGTTCTCGATCCTGGCTGCCATTCACCACACGCAGCGCCTGGGCCTGGGCTTTGACGAGGTCGATGCCCTGACCGGCCCCAGGATCGGCCGCCCCAAGAGCGCCACCTACCGCACCGCCGACGTGGTGGGCCTGGACACCCTGGCCCACGTGATCGGCACCATGGACAAGGGCCTGCCCGACGACCCGTGGCACCGCTATTTCACCCCGCCCGCGTGGCTGTCGGCGTTGATATCCAAGGGCGCGCTGGGCCAGAAGAGCGGCGCCGGTGTCTATCGCAAGGCGGGCCGCGACATCCTGGTGCTGGACCTGAAGGCGCAAGACTACCGGCCCAGCGCCGGCAAGCTGGCCGACGAAGTCGCCGCCCTGCTCAAGGAACGCGATCCGGCCAAGCGCTTTGCCGCGCTGCGCGCCAGCAGCCACCCGCAGGCCCAGTTCCTCTGGAGCCTGTTTCGCGACATCTTCCACTACAGCGCCGTGCAGCTGGGCCAGGTGGCCGACAACGCACGCGACCTGGACCTGGCGATGCGCTGGGGCTTCGGCTGGGCGCAGGGCCCGTTCGAAACCTGGCAGGCCGCCGGCTGGCAGGACATTGCCCGCGCCGTGGCCGAGGACATCAAGGCCGGCCGCGCCATGAGCGACGCGCCGCTGCCGGCCTGGGCCCTGGAGCCCGACCGCAAGGGCGTGCACACGCCTGAAGGCTCGTATTCCGCCCGCAGCGGCACGCTGCATCCGCGTTCGACGCTGCCGGTCTACCGGCGCCAGCTGTTCCCCGAGCGCGTGTTCGGCGAAGGCGCCGACGATCGCGGCGTCACCGTCTGGGAAAACGAAGGCGTGCGCCTGTGGAACCTGCCCGAGGTGGACGCCGGCATCGCCATCCTGTCGGTCACGTCCAAGAATCACACGCTGGGCGCCGAGGTGCTGGAAGGCATCCTGCAATCCGTCGCCCGCGCCGAACGCGACTTCGACGGCCTGGTGATCTGGCATGACGCCCCCTTCGCCGTGGGCGCCAACCTGCAACAGGTGGCCGAAGCCTGCGCCGCCGGCCAATGGGACATGCTGGAAGCCACCGTCGAGAAATTCCAGCGCACCTCGCAATCGTTCAAGTACGCGCAGATCCCCACCGTGGCGGCCGTGCAGGGCATGGCGCTGGGCGGCGGCTGCGAATTCCTGATGCATGCCTCGCACCGCGTGCTGGCGCTGGAAAGCTATATCGGCCTGGTCGAGGCCGGCGTGGGCCTGATTCCGGCCGGCGGCGGCAGCAAGGAATTCGCCGGCCGCGCGGCCGCGCTGGCTGCCAGGACCGCCACGCCCGGCGAGGTCTTCCCCTACCTGCAACCGGTGTTCCAGACCATCGCGATGGCGCAGGTCGCCAAGAGCGCGCGCGAGGCCGTCGACGCCGGCTTTGCCCGCGAACACGACATCGTGCTGTTCCACCCCGGCGAGCTGCTCTACGTGGCCATCGGCCAGGCACGTGCCGCGGCCACCGCCGGCTACGTGCCGCCGCCGAAGTTCAAGGACATTCCCGTCGCCGGCCGCAACGGCATCGCCAACTTCGAGATGGTGCTGGTCAACATGCGCGAAGGCGGCATGATCAGCGCGCATGACTACCGCGTGGCGCGCAGCGCCGCCGTGGCCCTGTGCGGCGGCGAGGTCGAGACCGGCGCGAAGGTGGACGAAGAATGGCTGCTGGCGGTCGAGCGCAAGGAGTTCGTGGCGCTCTTGCGCACGCCTGAAACGCAAGCCCGCATCCGCCACACGCTCGACACCGGCAAGCCACTGCGAAATTGAGGAATTGACATGAGCAAGCAGATTCAAGAGGCCTACATCGTCGCCGCGACGCGCCTGCCGGTGGGCAAGCGCAACGGCGCCTACGCCACCACCCGGCCGGACGACCTGCTGGCCGCCGCGCTGAAGGGCGTGCTGGCCCAGACGCCGTGGCTGGATGCCGGCAGGATCGACGACGTCATCACCGGCTGCGCCATGCCGGAAGCCGAACAAGGCATGAACGTGGCGCGCATCGGGCTGTTGCTGGCGGGCCTGCCGCAAAGCGTGGCCGGCGTCACCGTCAACCGCTTCTGCGCGTCGGGCCTGCAGGCCGTAGCCGACGCCGCCGCCCGCATCCGCACCGGCGAAGCCGACATCATGATCGGCTCGGGCACCGAGTCCATGAGCGCCATGCCGCAGATCATGGGCAACAAGGTCTCGCTGAACCCGGCCATCTTCTCGAACCCCGAGAACATCGGCATGGCCTTCGGCATGGGCCTGACCGGCGAAAAGGTTGCCGAGCAATGGAAGGTGTCGCGCGAAGACCAGGACGCCTTCGCCCTGGCCTCGCAACAGAAAGCCAGCGCCGCCATCGCCGCCGGCCACTTCCGCGCCGAGACGACGCCGTTTGAAGTCGTGACCCGCCTGCCGGGCGGGTCCGATGGCAACGTGCATGAAACCCGCCGCCTGGTCGAGGTGGACGAAGGCCCGCGCCCCGACAGTTCCGCCGAGGCGCTGGCGCGCCTGAAACCGGTGTTTGCCGCGCGCGGCAGCGTCACGGCCGGCAACAGTTCGCAGATGTCCGACGGCGCCGCCGCCGTGGTGCTGGTGTCCGAGCGCGTGCTGCGCGAATTCAACCTCAGCCCGCTGGCGCGCTTTGTCGGTTTCGCGGTGGCCGGCGTACCGCCCGAAGTGATGGGCATCGGCCCCATGGCCGCCATCCCCAAGGTGCTGACCCGCGCCGGCATCCGCCAGGAAGACCTGGACTGGATCGAACTGAACGAGGCCTTTGCCGCCCAGTCGCTGGCGGTGATCCGCGAACTCAAGCTCGACCCGGCCAAGGTCAACCCGCTGGGCGGCGCCATCGCGCTGGGCCATCCGCTGGGCGCCACCGGCGCGATCCGCACCGCCACGCTCACCCACGGCCTGCGCCGCACCGGCGGCAAGTACGGGTTGGTGACCATGTGCATCGGCACCGGCATGGGCGCGGCCGGCCTGTTCGAGGCCCTGTAAGCCGGTGAAGCCCTATTGGTTCAAACGGCTATCGCCGGCCTGGCGCGCACGCCTGATGCGGGTGGGATTCAACCTGCATCCGGCGTTTCGCGCCACCGGCGGCCGGGTGTTGCACGTGTCGCCGGATTTCCAGCACATCCGCATCAAGCTGCCGCTGCTGCGGCGCACGCGCAACATCGTAGGGTCCATGTACGGCGGCTCGCTGTTCGCGGTGACCGACGGCGCCCATCCCACCATGCTGATGGCCGCGCTGGGCGCGGACCACATCGTGTGGGACAAGGCGGCGTCCATCCGCTACCGCAAGCCCGCCTACACCACGCTGTACGTGGACTTCCGGCTACCGCCGGGAGAAATCGCGGAGATACGCAGGATTCTTGCGCAGCACCACGAGACCACCCGGACGTACACCGTGGAATTGAAGGACAAGGACGGCGTCGTCTACGCCGTCGTGGAACGCACGATCTACATCGCCGACAAGAAGTACTACAAGCAGAAAACGACTGGAGGAGACCCATGCGTGACATCTCTGGAGGGCGAGCCACCGCCCTGAGCCTTATCCTGGCCGCCTGCCTGGCAGGCGCCCCGGCGCTGGCCGCCGACCTGGACGTGGCCGGCGTGCGCGTGCCGGCGCAGTTGTCCGAAGGCGGCCATACGCTGGTGCTGAACGGCGCCGGCGTGCGCACCAAGTTCGTGGTCAAGGTCTATGTCGCGGCGCTGTACGCCAGCGCCAGCAGCCAGGACGCCGCGGCCTTGATCAACAGCAACGAACCGCGCCGCATGCGGCTGCAACTCTTGCGCGATGTCGACAGCAAGAGCCTGGACGCCGCGTTGCAGGAGGGATTGCGCGACAATACCCCCGAGGCGGAACTCGCCGCCCTGCAAGGGTCTGCCGGCCGCCTGTCTGCCCTGATGGCCGAGATCGGCTCGGCCCGTGAAGGCGATGTCATCGACCTGGATTTCGATGCCCGCGGCGTCTCGGTCACCGACAACGGCAAGCCGCGCGGCCGCATCGACGACCCGGCCTTTGCCCGCGCGCTGCTGCGGGTCTGGCTGGGCGACCACCCGGCACAGTCTTCCCTGAAGAAAGCCCTACTGGGAACTCCGTAAAGATGGAACGAATCTGGCAAAAGAGCTACCCGCCGGGCGTGCCCGCGGAAATCGACCTGGACCCGGCGGCCACGCTGGTATCGATCGCCCGCGACAGCTGCCGGCGCTTCGCCGACAAGACCGCGTATATCAGCATGGGCAAGTCGCTGACGTACGGCGAACTGGACCGCCTGACGCGCGACTTCGCCGCCTGGCTGCATGCCAACGGGTTGCGCAAGGGCGACCGCGTGGCGCTGATGATGCCCAACCTGCTGCAGTACCCGGTCTGCCTGTTCGGCGCGCTGCGCGCGGGCTGCATCGTGGTCAACTGCAACCCGCTGTACACGGCGCATGAACTGGAACACCAGCTGGCCGACTCGGGCGCGCGCGCCATCGTGGTGGCCGACAACTTCGCCGCCACGCTGCAAAAGGCCTTGCCCGACACGGCGGTCGAACACGTGCTGGTCACGTCCATCGGTGAACTGCTCGGCCCCGTCAAGGGCCGGCTGGTCGACTTCGTGGTGCGCCGGGTCAAGCGCATGGTGCCCGCCTGGTCGATTCCCCAGGCGCTGCGGCTGGGCGACGCGCTGCGCGCGGGCCGCGACGCCCCGTTCGACGAAGTGAGCTTGACGCAGGACGACCTGGCCTGCCTGCAATACACCGGCGGCACCACGGGCGTCGCCAAGGCGGCCATGCTCACGCACGGCAATCTGGCCGCCAACGTCACCCAGGCCTATACCTGGGTGCGCCCGCTGGTCAAGGAAGGGCAGGAATGCATCGTCACCGCGCTGCCGCTATACCATATCTTCGCGTTGACGGCGAACTGCCTGACCTTCATGAAGATCGGCGCCAGCAACCTGCTCATCATCAACCCGCGCGACATTCCGGGCCTGGTCAAGGAAATGGCCAAGGTGCCGTTCAGCGCCTTCACCGGCGTGAACACGCTGTTCAATGCGCTGCTGAACAATGCCGAATTCGCCAAGCTGGATTTTTCGCGGCTGCGGCTGACGATGGGCGGCGGCATGGCCGTGCAGCGCGCCGTGGCGGACCGCTGGCTGGCCGTCACCGGCAAGTCGCTGGCGCAGGCCTATGGCCTGACCGAAACCTCGCCGGCCGTCACGATCAACCCGCTGGACGTCCAGGTGTTCACCGGGTCCATCGGCCTGCCGGTGCCGTCCACGGATCTGTCCATCCGCAATGACGACGGCCAGGAACTGGGCGTGGGCGAAACCGGTGAAATCTGCGTGCGCGGCCCGCAAGTCACGCAGGGCTACTGGAACCGGCCGGACGAGACCGCGCTGGTGATGTACCCCGACGGCTTCCTGCGCACGGGCGACATCGGCTACGTCGACGAGACCGGCTACGTCTACCTGATCGACCGCAAGAAAGACATGATCCTGGTGTCGGGCTTCAACGTCTATCCCAACGAGGTCGAGGACGCGGCCGCGCTGCACCCCGGCGTGCGCGAGGTGGCGGCCATCGGCGTGCCCGACGAACGCTCGGGCGAAGCCGTCAAGCTGTACGTGATCCGCAAGGAACCCAACCTGGACGCCGAAACGCTGATCGCGCATTGCCGCACCCAGCTGACCGGCTACAAGGTGCCGCGCTACGTCGAGTTCCGCGACGACCTGCCACGCACCAACGTGGGCAAGATCCTGCGGCGCGAGCTCAAGCCGGCCGCCCAGCCGCAGAAGGACACGGCCGGCGCCTAGCGGCCGGCGCGGGAGGCATCGCCAGGCTGCGGCCTGGCGACGCCCGCTTCACCACTGCCCGAAGAACACCCCGGCGCGCTTGTGCGCGTTGGTGCCGCGCTCGACCGCGTCGTCGGCGATCGTGGTGCGGCGCTTGCCGCGCAGCATCCAGTCCAGCAGACGCTGGCGCAATTCGGCGCGCACGGCCGCATGCGCGCTGCTGGTGCCCAGGTCCTGGAATTCGTCGGGGTCCGCGTGCAGGTCGTACAGTTGTTCGGGCTCGTCCAGCCAATGCACGTAGCGCCAGCGGTCGGTGCGCACGGACCAGGCGCGCGCATTCTGCGGCGTCTTGCCACGCAACAGCCGCGCCTGGCGAAAGCTGTAGTCCAGCTCCGAAAACACGCAGTCGCGCCACGGCGCGTCGGCCGCGCGGCCGTGCAGCACGGACTGCAATTCGCGCCCTTCCAGGCGATGCCAGGGCCGCTCCACGTCCAGCGCGCGCAGCACCGTGGGCACCAGGTCCACGCTTTCCACCATGTCGGCCAGCGCCTGGCCGCGGGTGGCATCGGCCGCGGCCGATGGGTCCATCACGATGAACGGCACCCGCTGCACGGTGTCGTAGAACAGTTCCTTCTCGCCCAGCCAGTGGTCGCCCAGGAAATCGCCGTGGTCGGCCGTGAACACGATCAGCGTGTTCCGCATCAGGCCGGCGCCTTCCATGTAGTCGAACAGCCGGCCCAGATGGTCGTCCAGCTGGCGGATCAGGCCCTGGTAGGCGGGCCGCACCACGCGCACGCACTCGTCGGACGAGAAGCTGACGCTTTCCTCATGCTGGCGGTAGGCCGCCACCACGGGATGCGCGTTGGCCAGCTCCTCGCGGTTGCGGCGCACCGGCAGGCATTGATCGGCCGTGTAGCGCGCATGGTAGGGCGCCGGCGCCATGTAGGGCCAGTGCGGCTTCACGTAGCTCAGGTGCAGCACCCAGGGCTGGTCGCCGCGGCGCTTCATGAAATCCAGCGCCTGGTCGGTCATGTAGGCGGTTTCGGAATGCGGCTCGGCCACACGCGCCGGCAGGTGCACGTTGCGCATGTTCCAGCCGCTGGCCACGCGGCCTTGCGCGTCGACCCCGGCAATGACGTAGTCCGTCCAGGGGTCGGGGCTGTCGTAGCCCTGGCTGCGCAGGAAGGCGGGGTAGCCGCTTTCCTTGCCCGGTTCGTGATGGCCGTCGTAGCGGTCCGCTTCGATGAAGCCGCCGCGCGACAGCAGCGCGCCCAATTCAGAGCCGCCGTCGATGGACAGGCGTTCCATGCCGGCCCGGTCGGGGATGACGTGCGTCTTGCCCGCCAGCACCAGGTCGCGCCCCTGCCCGTCCAGATACTCGCCCAGCGTGATCTCGTTGATGGACAGCGGCACCCGGTTCCAGGTGGCGCCGTGGCGCGACGGGTAGCGGCCCGTGTAGTAGCTCATGCGAGACGGCCCGCACACGCCCGAATTGACGAACGCCCGCTCGAAGCGCGCGCCGCGCGCGGCCAGCGCGTCCAGGCTGGGCGTTTTCAGGCAGGGATGGCCATAGCAGCTCAGGTGGTCGGCCCGCAGCTGGTCGGCCATGATGAACAACACATTCTGCACCGTGCTCATCGGCGTTCGCTCCTATTGGGTGGCCGTGAAGCCGGAAGCGCGCACCACCGGCTCCCATTGCTTGCGGTAGGCGTCCAGTGCGCCCGCGGTGGCAGCGGCGTCGGCCGAGACCGGCTCCAGGTACGACTCGCGCACCGCCTGCTGCATGGCCGGTTCGCGCATCAGCGCGGCGATGTCCGCGCCCAGGCGCTCGGCCTTGGCCGGCGCCATCGACGAGGATGCAAAGAACGCGTTCCAGCCGTCGGCCGCCAGGTCCACCCCGGCTTCGCGGAACGTCGGCACGTCGGCCAGGTCGGCGTCGCGCGCGTCGCCCGAGGTCGCCAGGATGCGGATCTTGCCGGCGCGATGCTGCGGCAGCAGCGTATCCAGCGTGTCGACGGCCTGCGGCAGGATGCCGCCGATCAGTTCGGAGATCAGCGGCGCCGAGCCGCGGTAGCCGACCACCTCGGGCTCCTGCCCGATCTCGCGGCCCAGCATCAGCGCAAAGAAGTGCGGCAGGCTGCCGGTGGCCGGCACGCCCACCGTGAACTGGCGCGGATGCTCCTGCAGCCACTGGCGCAGCCCCGCCACGTCGCGGATGGACGAGCTGGCCGGCACCGCCAGCGCGAACTTGTAGCGGCTGACCAGCGACACCGGTTTGAAATCTCGGCGGGCGTCGTAGCCCGGTTCGGCATAGACCAGCGGCGCCACCACCATGACGGCGGGGTTGGCCAGCATCAGCACATTCTGGCGGGCGGCCAGGGCATGCAGCCCCTGGGCCGCGATGCGGCCGCCGGCGCCGGTCTTGTTTTCCACCACCACCGTCACGCCCAGGCGGTCTTTCAGGCGGTCGGCCACCAGCCGCGCGACGCGGTCGGAACTGCCGCCGGGCGGATAGCCCACCACGATGGTCAGCGCGCCGTCCAGCGGCGCGGACTGGGCACAGGCCGGGGCGGCTGCAACCGCCGCGAGCGCCGCGAAGGCGGCGCCGGATATCCATTTACGCACGGTAATCTCCTTGGCGACAGCGGCCCCGCTGTCGGTTATGGTTCTTGTGGCTAGCACAGGCCCGTAGACAGGCGAGACGACTGTAGCGCCGCGAAGATTGCTTGATCTAATCCAGTACCTGGCATAACGATATGACCCCTCGAGAACCCGTCGAACACCCGCTGGCCGAGATGCTGATGTACCGGCTCTACCAGGCCTGGTCGCAATCCAACCCTGTTTTCGTGCGCCTGTGCGAAGGCCGCTTCGGCATCACCCGGCGCGAATGGCGCCTCCTGGCCTGTGCGGTGGAAGGCGGCATCATGACGTCGGCCGAACTGGCCGCCGCCGCCAAGCTGGACCTGGCGCGCACCTCGCGCACGCTGGGCGCGCTGTGCGAAAAAGGCTGGCTGCGGCGCCTGCCCGACAGCGCCGACCGCCGCGTGGTGCGCATCGAAGCCACCGAACACGGCCTGAACCGCTATCGCGCCCTGCTGCCCGAGGTGCTGCGCCTGAACGACCTGCTGGTGCAGGACCTGGACGCGGCCGAGATCGCCCAGCTGCGCGACCTGCTGGCCCGCATCGAACAGCGTGGCCGGCGCATGGCGCAGGACAACATCGTGTCTGAAAAGGCCAGCCGGCGCGAAGGCGGAACACGGCGCGCGCAATACACCTGACGGCGCGGACCGCCTTTATTTTTCAGGGGTTTCCCTGATACGCTTGGCCGGCCTCTTCTTGTGGACCTGCCATGCCCGGCGACAAACCGAATCCCGTTTTCCGTTACTTCGAGAACCTGGTCGACCCGTTTCGCGACGCCCCGGACGTGACGCCACCCGGGCGGGTCCTGCGGTTCTATGCCTATTACCTGCTGCAGGTCTGGCCGATCTTCGTCGTGCTGCTGCTGGTGGGCCTGGCCGGCGCGCTGGTGGAAGTGGCGCTGTTCAGCTTCCTGGCCGACCTGGTCGACATGGCGCAGCACACCGCGCCCGCCGACTTCTTCCGCGAACATGCCTACACACTGGCCTGGATGGCCTTCGTGGTGATGGTGCTGCGGCCCCTGTCCATCGGCCTGCACGACCTGCTGGCGCACCAGACCATCTCGCCCAGCCTGACCACGCTGGTGCGCTGGCAGAACCACCGCTACGTGCTGAACCAGGGCCTGGCGTTCTTTCACAACGACTTCGCCGGCCGGGTCGCCAACCGGGTGCTGCAAACCGGCTACTCGCTGCGCGACTCCGCCGTGCAGTCGGTGGACGCCCTGTGGCACGTGATCCTGTATGCCGCCAGCGCGCTGTACCTGTTCGCCGAGGCCGACTGGCGCCTGGTCATCCCGCTGGTGCTGTGGATCGGCATCTATTGCTGCATGCTGGCCTATTTCGTGCCACGCATGCAGGCGCGCGCGGTGATCGCCTCGGAAGCGCGGTCCAAGCTGATGGGCCGCATCGTCGACGGCTACACCAATATCTCCACCCTCAAGCTGTTCGCCCATACCCGCCAGGAAGAGGACTACGCCCGCCAGGCCATGACCGAGCAGACGGAAAAGCAGCGTCTGTCGACCCGCGTCATCACGGCGATGGACGTGTCCATCAACACGCTCAACGGCGTGCTGATCGTGGCCACGGCGGGCCTGGCGCTGTGGCTCTGGAGCATCGGCAGCATCAGCCTGGGCGCCATCACGCTGGCCATGGGCCTGGTGATCCGCATCAACAACATGTCAGCCTGGATCATGTGGGAGGTCAACGGCATTTCCGAAAATGTCGGCATGGTGCAGGACGGCCTGGCCACTATCTCGCAGCCCCGCCAGGTGGTGGATGCGCCCGACGCCCAGCCGCTGCGCATCACCCGGGGCGAGGTGCGCTTTGACGACATGTCGTTCCACTACGGCAGCGGCCGCGAGATCATTTCGCACCTGGACCTGACGGTGCGCGCGGGCGAAAAGATCGGCCTGATCGGCCCATCCGGCGCCGGCAAGTCCACCCTGGTCAACGTGCTGCTGCGCCTGTATGACCTGGAAGGCGGCCGCATCCTGATCGACGGCCAGGACATCGCCCACGTCACCCAGGCCAGCCTGCGCTCGCAGATCGGCGTGGTCACGCAGGACACCTCGCTGCTGCACCGGTCCATCCGCGACAACCTGCTGTACGGCCGGCCCGGCGCCACCGACGCGCAAGTGCGGGACGCCATCCGCCGCGCCCGCGCCGACGAATTCATCGACGCCCTGGTCGACGGCGATGGCCGCCGCGGCCTGGACGCCCATGTCGGCGAACGCGGCGTGAAGCTGTCGGGCGGCCAGCGCCAGCGCATCGCCATTGCCCGCGTGCTGCTCAAGGACGCGCCCATCCTGATCCTGGACGAGGCCACTTCGGCGCTGGATTCCGAGGTCGAAGCCGCCATCCAGGAAAGCCTGGAAACGCTGATGCAGGGCAAGACCGTCATCGCCATCGCGCACCGCCTGTCCACCATCGCCCGCATGGACCGGCTGGTGGTGCTGGACCACGGCAAGATCGTCGAGTCGGGCACCCACGCCAGCCTGGTGGCGCAGGGCGGCTTGTACGCGCGGCTGTGGAGCCACCAGACGGGCGGCTTCGTGGGGCTGGATTGACCCGGGCCGGCCAGGGCGGCGCGGGGTCGGAGCTTAGGGACAACCTGTACGTACAGCATGTACGTACAGGTGTACACTGTCGGTTTTCAACCCCGACAGACGCGCGTACGAACGTCTGCGCCCCAGAACATCCCTCCTGGAGACTCCGATTGTGACGACCGAATCCTCCCGCTCGCCTTTCTTTGGCACGATGCAGAAAATCCCTGGCGGCCTGATGCTGGTGCCGCTGATCCTGGGCTCGCTGATCGGCACCTTCGCGCCCGACGCGCTGGCCATCGGCGGCTTCACCACCGCGCTGTTCAAGAACAGCGCCCTGCCCCTGATCGCCCTGTTGATCTTCGCCACCGGCACCCAGGTCAACACCCGCACCGGCGGCCCGATCCTGGCCACCGCCGGCACCATCCTGCTGATGAAGACGCTGGTGCCCGCCACCCTCATCATCATCCTGGGCAGCTACGTGGGCCTGGACGGCGTGCTGGGCGTGTCCATCCTGGCGATGCTGGCCGCGTTCGACAATAGCAACGGCGGCCTGTGGCTGGCCTACACCGGCCAGTACGGCGATGCCCGCGACCGCGGCGCCTACGTCGCCAGCGCGGTCAACGATGGCCCCTTCTTCAGCCTGCTGTTCCTGGGCGCCTCGGGCCTGGCCGACATTCCGATGATCGCGCTGGTGGCGGCGCTGGTGCCCTTCCTGCTGGGCGTGGTGGTCGGCAACCTGGACCCGAAGTGGCGCGACGTGCTCAAGCCCGTGCCCAACATCGTGATCCCGTTCTTCGCCTTCGCGCTGGGCACCGGCATCAACCTGGGCGCCGTGGTCAGCGGCGGCATCAGCGGCCTGATCCTGGGCCTGATCATCAGCCCCATTACCGGCGGCCTGGTCTACCTGGGCTATCGCCTGATCCTGCGTCGCGGCGGCAAGAGCGGCCTGGGCTTTGCGGCCGGCACCACCGCCGGCAACGCCATCGCCACGCCCGCCGTGGTGGCCGCGGCCGACCCCAACTTCCAGCAATACGTGTCGACCGCCACCGCGCAGGTCGCCGCGTGCGTGCTGATCAGTTCCATCCTGGCGCCGGTCCTGGCCTCGTACTTCCTGAAGCGCGCCGGTGAGCTCAAGTCCGAAGACGACAGCGCCGCCGTGCCGGCCGGCGGCCTGCGCGAAGCGCGCGGAGAGGCCTTGTGAAACCCGCGATCGCCATCGTCGCCGACGACCTGACCGGCTCGGGCGACACCGCCGTGCAGTTCGTGCGCGCCGGCTGGAACACGCACCTGTCGATCGACGGCGCCGACGCGGCCCTGGCCGCGCCGGCCTCCGACGACGTCGAAGTGCTGGCCGTCACCACGCACAGCCGCGCGCTGCCGGCCGCCCAGGCCGGCGAGGTGATCCGCCGCAACGTCGAACGGCTGCGCGCCGCGGGCGTGACGCGGCTGTACAAGAAAGTGGATTCGACGCTGCGTGGCGCCTTCAAGGCCGAGATCGACGCGGCGCGCGGCGCCTGGCGCCGTGATGCCATCGCGGTGATCTGCCCGGCCTTTCCTGCCACCGGCCGCACGCTGGAAGACGGCGTGCTCAAGGTCGACGGCAAGCCGGTCACCGAGACCTCCGCCGCCACCGACCCGGTCACCCCGGTGACCGAAAGCCACGTGCCCACGCTGCTGGGCTGCGCCCACGTCGCGGCGCAAGGCGACGAATCGCCCGAATCGTTGGCTGCCCGCATCGAACAGGCCGGCCACACCGTGGTGGTGGATGCGCGCAACGACGCCGACCTGGAACGCCTGGCCCGTGCCATCGCCCTGCTGGGCGACCGCGCGCTGCCGGTGGGCGCGGGCGGCCTGGCCGTGCCGCTGGCCCGCGTCTGGGCCGGCGCCGACCAGAGCGCCGCGGTGGTCGTGGTGGTGACCTCGCAACACAGCGCCGCGCGCGCCCAGGCCGCCGCGCTGCAGGCGGCCGGGGCCCGCACCTGGGCGCCCGGTCTGGCGGAACTGGCCGACGACGCCGCTTGGCAGGCCTGGAGCCAACCGCTGCTGGACGCCCACGCCAAGGACGGCGCGCGCGAAGCCGGCACCCTGTTGCTGCTGGCTCCGGAAGGCCAGCGCGACGGACTCGATTCCGAAACCGTGGCCGAGCGCCTGGGTTGGCTGGCCGCGCAGGCCATCGGCGCCTCGCGCGCCGCGGGCGTGGTGGCCACCGGCGGCGACGGCGCGCGCCAGGTGTTGCTGGCGCTGGGCGCCAGCGGCATCGCCCTGGTGGATGAAGTGATGGGCGGCGTGCCCCTGGGCACGCTGACCGGGGGCGCGGCCGCAGGCCTGCCCGTGGTGACCAAGGCCGGCGGCTTTGGCACCGAAGACGTACTGGTTCGCGCCGTCCGCGCGATCCGCGACAGGAGATTTTCGCGATGACACAAACCCCTCCCCGCAATCCGCCGCTGCTGGCCGTGACCCTGGGCGACGTGGCGGGCATCGGGCCCGAGATCACGGCCAAGATGCTGATGGGCCATGACGAACTGCGCCAGAAGGCGCGCCTGGTGGTGATCGGCGATGTGGACGTGATGGCCAACGCCGTGCGCCGCCTGGGTGGCGACCCCGCCATCGTGCGCCGCGTGGAGCGCCCCGCGGATGCCACCAACACGCCGGGCACGATCGAAGTGCTGCAGGCCGGCCCATCGCTGGCCGACGTGAAACTGGGCGAGATCAGCGCTGCGGCCGGCGACGGCTCGGTGCGCTTTGTCACCACCGCCTGCGCCCTGGCGCGGGCCGGCGAGGTCGACGGCATCGTCACCGCGCCGCTGAACAAGGCGGCCATGCACGCCGCCGGCCACAAGTGGCCGGGCCACACCGAGCTGCTGGCCCATGAATTCGGCGTCAAGACCTTCTCGCTGGTGCTGTCGGCCGGCGACCTCTACATCTTCCACGCCACCACCCACGTCTCGCTGCGCCAGGCCATCGACGACCTGACGCCCGCCCGCATGCGCGCGGTGCTGCGCCTGGCCGGTTCGTTCGCCAAGGCCCTGGGCCGCGGCGACAAGCCCGTCGCGGTGTCGGGCCTGAACCCGCACGCCGGTGAAAACGGCATCTTCGGCAGCGAAGACGCCGACATCCTGGCGCCCG
>PJUB01000364.1_pt1 | contig 21058 bp, 20 predicted proteins | sample 1512141 | NCBI WGS metagenome assembly PJUB01 (sample SAMN08177677, study PRJNA422409) | Soil metagenome, whole genome shotgun sequencing project. | isolation source: Soil enriched on filter paper: alkali lignin treatment | place: USA: Madison | collected 2015-01-15 | reverse complement strand
TGTTCCAGCGCTTCGATGCTGCGTACATAGGCAGCGAAGACGCCTTCCAGGTCGCTGGCCAGTTTCATGCCGGCCTCGGTGCTCTTGGGCACGCGCTGATAGACGGCGAAGCGTTTGCGCGCCTCTTGCAGGTATTGGGTGGCCTGGTCGACGCTGGCCTGGGCTTGCGAACCCTTGCCGGCGGTGATGTCCAGGTAGGCGGCCACCAGCGTCAAGCGGCTGCGCAGCAGCAGCGTCTGGGCTTCGTACAGGGGGCGGGTCTGCTCGGCGGACACCGAACTCAGATCGTCCACCGCCACGTCGGCGGCCTTGGCGTAGAGCCAGCCCATGCCTGTGGCGACCGCCAGCGCCAATACGAAGAGGGCCAGGACGGCCGCGAGGCCGGTGCGTATCTTCAGGTTCTTGAGCATGGTGGGGGGGCTCCTGTAGGTGTCTTGGGGCTGACCCGTCAAAGCGCGGTCTGGGAAAATCCGGGCTGACTGTAAATTTAATTTACATAATTAACAATTGATCATTTTTCAGGGGGGCATTCTGGTTTTGGCAATGCTGTCCCGGGGCCTGTCAGAAAAGTTGCGGCGCGTCGCTGCGGATGAAGCGCAGGAAGCGGTGGGCGGCGTCCGACAGCGGGCGCGAGGCGTGCGTCTGGAACTGGAGCTGGCCGGCGTTGAGCAAGGCGTCGTTGATGGGACGGCAGATCAGCCGCCCGGTTTCCAGATGGTCGGCGGCGGTCAGCCGGGCGCACAGCGTTACCGCGTCGCCGGTCAGGACATATTGGTAGGCCGCGTCCGGCAGGTTCGACGTGAAAGCCGGCGACAGGGTGATGTTGTACAGGCTGCTGGCCATGTCCAGCACCTGGCGCAGGGCGCTGCCGCCTTCGGGCAGCGCCAGCGGATAGGCCGGCAACTGGGTGATGTGCAGCGATTCGCAGGCCGCCAGGGGATGGCCGGGGCGCATCACGGCGACGATCTCGGCGGGGTGCGAATAGATGACGGCGATGTCCTTTTCGGCAGTGTGGCTATAGGTGACGCCGATGTCGGCCTGGGCGGAGCGCACCCGCTCGGACACCAGTCCGGCGTCCAGGATGTGCAGGCTGAAGCGGATCGAGGGGTGTTCGGCCTGGAAGGCGGCGAACTTGCGCGGCAGGGCGCAGGCGGCAAAGCCCGGCGCGCCGGCGATTTTCACGGTCTGGGTGTAGCGGCCGTTCTGGCCGTCGATCTCGGCGTAGGTGCGGGCGGCGTCGGCCTCGACCCGGCGCGCGTGGTCGGCCAGGATCCGGCCGACTTCCGTGACGCGCATGCCCTTGGGATGGCGCTCGAACAATTGATTGTGCAGGCGTTGCTCCAGCCCCGCGATCTGCCGGCTGACCGCCGAACTGACGACATTGAGCCGCGCGGCGGCGCGATTGACGGATCCTGTGTCGACGACGGTGAGAAAGTAACGAAGCGCGGTGCTGTCGAATTGGAATCGCTTCATTGATATGCGTGCCGTAAATCTCAGTGTCGAGCCTGGGCGGCCGGCAGCCGCTATCAGTGGGTGCGCGGGAGGCGGCGGCCCCCGGGGCGGTTGCGCCGCGGCGTCTCGTGAACGCGCCGGCCAATGGCGTCGGACCATGGAAGCGGGGGCGGGTGTTGCCGCGGACAGGCGGTGAGCGCCCTCCGGGGGGGCCGGCGCGCTGCGATGCCGGCCCTGGCCTGCGGGACAGGCGATCGGGCCAGAGCTGGAATTTATTCCAGCAATACCTTTTGCCACAATCGCAAATTTATCAATATTGCATTCTAATTTCGGCAACAAGGTGTCGTGCAGGGGCCTGGCGGCCAGGGACGAAAAAAAGCGCGCCCGCGGGCGCGCTTGGAATCGGGCGGGGGAAGGCCAGGGGGTCAGTCCACCACGAAGCCCCCGGGGCCGGTCTGCCCCAGCAATTCGCGGGCGCATTGCACCGCCTCGTGCGGCGTGGCCACGGCCAGGAAAGGCATGCCGAAGGCTCGCGCCATTTTCTCGCCGCGCTTGCGGATCTTGTCCAGCGCGCCGGCGTCGCGTTCTATCGCGATGAACGCCCGGCAGCGGGCCTTCAGGCGCGGCATGTTGTGGGTCTGCCATTCGATCATCGCCTTGCGGTCATCGTGGCTGGCTTCCTGGCCCATGTCCGGCACCACCATGACGAAAGTCTGGGGGTTGCTGACCAGCATTTCCATCTCGCGGATCCAGCTGGCGGAGTAGCCCGCCGGGGCGCTGCCGTGCCTGGCGGTGACGATGGGAAATTGGGACAGGTCGTGAAAGAAAAACTGGTCGCGGTTCATTCGAATTCTCCGATATAAGGGGCGGGCGCATCTTTTTGGCAGCCGCAGCCGCCGTACAGCACCAGGCTGTAGGAATCCAGGGCGAATCCGCATTCCTTGGCGATCTTGCGGACCAATTTCGCCATCGCCGGGTCGCTGGATTCCTGGATCCGGCCGCAATGCCGGCAGACCAGGTGGTCGTGGTGTCCCTTGTCATTCAGCTCATACACGGTCGAGTGCGAGTCGAGCTGAGTACGTTTGAGCACGCCGGCGTCTTCAAGTTGCGTGATCACGCGATAAACCGTCGCCAGGCCGATGCTGCTATGTTCCGATATGAGATTGCGGTAGATGTCCGCCGCGCTCATGTGCTGGTCCGCATGCTGGTGGAAGACGTCCAGGATCTTCAGGCGCGGGAAGGTGGCTTTGATGCCCGCCACGCGCAACCGGGTGTGGTCCATGTGTATTCTCCATTCCGGGGCCAATGCCCGAATGATGAGAATGATGTACATTTTCAACTGATCCCGCTAACGGGATTCCGTCAACCTGTAGCTCGAATCTGCCAACCATGTTCCAAGTGACCGTGGTCCACCACGCACTTCCCGATGTCCTGCTGACGCCGTTCAGCATGCGCCACCCCCGTGAGTCCAAAGGAATCTTCGTCCCCGACCATGCCCACAACGAGGGCATGCTGGTCCTTGTCCACGAAGGGTTGGTGATGGTGCAGGCGGGCGCGCAGGTGTGGACGGTGCTGCCGGGCAGCCTGGGCTGGATTCCACCCGGGGTGACGCACGCGGCGCGCTGGTTCGGCGAGGCGCGAGGGTCCTTTCTGTATGTGCGCGAGGACGCTTGCGCGCGCTTGCCGACGCACTGCCATTCCTGGCCTTCGTCCAAGCTCATCGACGCGCTGATCGAACGTTTCACCACCAGTCCCGCGGGTAGCTTGTCCGACGCCTATCTCGAGCAGCTGTTCGATGTGCTGCTGGCCGAGATCGAGCAGCGCGCCCATGCGCCGCTGCTATTGCCCATGCCGGACGATCCGCGCTTGCAGGACCTGGCCAATTCGCTGCTGGCCACGCCCGACGACCCTTCCGGCATCGATGAATGGGCCCAGCGGCTGAATATGTCGTCGCGGACGTTGATGCGGCGCTTCCGCCAGGAAACCGGGGTGACGCTGGGTCAGTGGCGCCAGCAGGCGCGCCTGCTGCGGGCCCTGGAATTGCTGTGCGGGGGCGGCTCGGTGACCGAAGCGGCGCTGTCGGTGGGCTACGAAAGCACCAGCGCGTTCATCGGCAGTTTCCGCGCCGCGTTCGGCACGACGCCGACGCGCTACCTGGCCGGCCGGGAGTAGGCGGCCGGGACGGGCCGCAGGCCCTGTCCGGCTGGCGGCACCGCAGAGCACTTGCGCGCCCTGGCGCAGGGGCCCGGCCCGTCATTCCGCGTTTACGCATCTTCACTTTTTCCCGACAGATTTGCGGATCTTCCCGCACGCCCCTTGCCTACCATGGCGCCAGGGTAGGACAGGTCTTCTCGTCCTGCCCTCCATGCATCAAGGGTGTTCCATGACTTGCCAACCTTTCCTCGTTCTCTCGCCGGCCGGGAGCGCCGGCGCCGCCGTGGCGCCGGCTCCGGCAAACGCTTTCGCCCAGATCCTGGCGCGGCTGCTGGCGGCCACTCGCCATGCCTGGCAACTGGACGTCGCAGCGGGGAGCCCGACGTGACCCCGCAACCCCTCACGCCGCCGGCCGGGCAACGTACCGGCGCGCTGCTGATCCACGGCCTGGGTGGTACCGAATTCGACATGGGCTCGCTGCACAAGGTGCTGGCGCGCGCCGGCGTGGACACCCATGGCGTGACGCTGCCGGGCCATGCCGGTCGGCCGGAGGACCTGCTCGATGTGCGGGTCGAGGACTGGATGGAAGTGGTGACCCGCCGCTACCGCGAGCTGTGCGCCCAGTACGACGTGGTGCACGTCATCGGCATGTGCCTGGGGGCCTTGCTGGCGGTCGAGCTGTGCAAGCGCGAATCGCATACCCGAGGCGCGCTCGTGTCGCTGTCGGCACCGGTATTCCTGGATGGCTGGAGCACGCCCTGGTATCGCGGGCTGCGCTACCTGCTGTATCACGTGCCGGGCGTGCCGCGCCGCATCCGGGTCGAGGAAGAGGATCCTTACGGCGTCAAGAGCGAATTGGTGCGGGCCTTCATCAAGGCGGGTTTCGCGCGTGGCGATGGCTTTCATTACCAGTGGGTGCCGCTGGCTTGCGTGCGCCAGGTGGATCGCCTGCGCGGCATGGTCAAGCGCGGGCTGGAACAGATGCGCTGCCCGACGCTGGTGATGCACGCGGTCGAGGACGAATTGACCAGCCCGCGCTCGGCGCAGCTGTTGGGCGAACGCATCCCGGGGGCGTCGGTGGTGCTGCTGCGGGACAGCTATCACATGATCTGCGTGGACCATGAGCGCGAGCGGGTCATGCAGAACGTGCTGGAATTCCTGGGCAAGGACCCGGAGATCGTGCGAACGCGCCGGCGCGCCACGGAGTCGCGGCGTTGCCGCGCACAGGCGGCGCCGCAAGGGGCGGACCGCCTGCTGGCGGGGGCCCGCTAGCGGGGCGCTTCGCCGGGTCGGGCCTGGCGCGGCCTGCCTGTCGGGCGCAGGCCGATTGGGTGGCGTTCAGGCCGCAGCCGGCTGATCCGGTTGGTTGGGGTGCGACGGCCCTTGCGGATCGTTTTCGGCGTCGGGACGCGGTGGCACGGCGGGCAGGCCGAGACTCAGCCGCAGGCGCTGGCAATCCGGGTTGGGCGAGCCATCGGGCTGCCAGATGTCGAATTCGCGACAGGGCGTGGGGCGGTTTTCGTAGATGGCGCAATGGATGCCGGGCTTGCCCAGTTCACCGCGCAGCGAGATGCAACGACCGCCGCCCATTTCCGTGCCCTTCATGCAGGCCCGCAACGGGCTCATCTGCGTGACCAGTTCGACGGGCACGTGGCCGCCGTTTTCGCCGGCCAGCTCGCCGCAATAGAACGACACCCGGAAATGTGAGCAACAGGCGCCGCAGTCCAGACAGGGATTGGCGGCCGGATTGGCGTCGCCGGCCAGGGTGGCGGGCGACACGAACGTGATGACGGATGTCTCGAGCAGGGACATGGGGCGGGTCCGAAAGCCTGTCCGGCCCCGGCTACGGCTGGGCGCGGCCAAGCCATGCGGCCCGCGCGCCAAACAGATCCGGCAAGGGCGCGCGGTCAGGGCCGGCGCGGGATCAGGGTCGGAAATAGTAGCTGGATTCGGGTTGCGGCTGCTACGACTTTTTTCGGGGACGTGGCTGGAGTAGCATCGGGAACCGATTGCCGCCAGGACGCTACCCATGCATGCCAATTCCGCCTTCCCCGACGGCCGCGCCCGTTGCGGCTGGGTCGACACTTCCGTCGACTACATGGCCTATCACGACACCGAATGGGGCCGCCCGGAAGGCGACGACCGTGCCCTGTTCGAACAGCTCTGCCTCGAAGGCTTCCAGTCCGGCCTCAGCTGGCGCACCATCCTGAACAAACGCGAGGCTTTCCGCCGCGGCTTCGCCAATTTCGATCCGGCCAAGGTCGCGCGGTTTGGTGAAAAGCAGGTGCAGGCCTTGCTGGCCGATGCCGGCATCGTGCGCCATCGCGGCAAGATCGAAGCCGTCATCAACAACGCCCAGCGCGCGCTGGAAATGATCGAACGCGAAGGCTCGCTGGGCGCTTATCTGTGGCGCTTCGAGGCGCCTGCGGGGGCACCGTCCACGCTGGGCGCGTCTACGTCAGAACAATCCGACGCCCTGTCCAAGGCGCTCAAGAAACTGGGCTGGAAGTTCGTCGGCCCCACCACGGTCTACGCGTTCATGCAGTCGGTCGCCATGGTCAACGACCACCATCCCGACTGCTATTGCCACAGCCTCAGCGAACGCGCACGCAAGGCGTTCAAACGGCCGGCGTGACGGTCGCCGCGCCGGGTATGCAATAACGCCCTTCGCGATAGGCCCAGCTGGGCCACAGGGCGTGGGCCAGCGCTTCGGCAGCCAGGTCCGGGTCCAGCGGCACCGGCGCGTAGTCTTCCGGCGCGGTGTAGCGGTACTGCACCGGCGTCTTGTTGGGGGCCATCACCAGCAGGTCGTTTTCCTTCAGGTAACCGTAGGTGTTGTCGTACTGCATGATGGCGCGGCCCGGCGTGCTGCGGGTCAGGTCGTGGCCGATCATGGGGTGTTCGGTGTCCACGCCCATCAGCGACAGCAGGGTGGGGGCCAGGTCGATCTGGCTGATCAGCCGGTCGTCGCGGCGGGCTTCGATGCCGGCTCCCAGGATCACGGCGGGAATATGGAAGTGGCGCACCGGCACCAGGCTGGCCCCGAACACGCGCGAATCGTGGTCGGCGGCAATCAGGAAGACCGTGTTTTCCCAGTAGGGCGCATCCTTGGCCCGCTCGAAGAAGCGGCCCAGCGCCCAGTCGGCATAGCGCACGGTGTTTTCCACGGTGGCGGGGTTGCCTTCGGTCTGGATGCGGCCCGCCGGGTATTCCCACGGCGAATGGTTCGACACGCTGAACGCCAGGGTGAATGTCGGCTGGTCGCCGTCTTCGCGCAGCAGGCGGTCAAGCTGATTGAACATGTCTTCGTCCGAGGCGCCCCAGGTGCCCACGAAGGCCGGATCCACGAAGTCTTCGCGGTCGACGATCTGCTTGAAGCCGTTGCCCAGGAAGAAGCCCTTCATGTTGTCGAAGTGCGACTCGCCGCCATAGATGAAGCGCGAGTGGTAGCCATGCCGGCCCAGCAGGTCGGCCAGCGAGAAAAAACCGCGTTGCGAGCGCGGCAGCTTCAGCACGGCCTGGGCCGGGGTGGGCAGAAAGCCGGTCACCACGGCTTCCAGGCCGCGTACCGAGCGGGTGCCGGTGGCATAGGCCCGGGTGAAGGTCCAGGCGTCGCGCGCCAGGGCGTCAAGCTCCGGCGTGAGGTTCATGCCGCCCAGGCCGGCGCTGTACTGTGCGCCCAGGCTTTCTTCCAGGATGATCACCAGGTTCAGTGGCCGCGCCGTCTTGCGGGTGGCGGGCTGGCGATGCAGGCTGGGGTGGTCGGCATGGGCGGGCGGATAGGGCAGGCCGGCCTGGGTCAGCACGCGGCGGTGCATGTCGTCTTCGTCCATGCCGCCGTACACGGCAGAGGCCGACTTTTCATTCTTCATGCTGTAGACGGCATAGAACACGTTGTAGAGCGAGTTCAGCGCCAGGGTATTGAGCATGCCGTCCGAGCTGTAGGCCACCGATGACGGGTTGATGGGCCGGTGGCCCAGCGTGCCGCGGATGGCCAGGATGACGGCGGCCAGGATGGCCAGGCTGGCCAGCGGCATTTGCCACCAGGCCAGTTGGGGGTCGGGCGTGGCGTGGCCGAAGAGGGCATAGGCGCCCCAGCCGATCAGCGCCAGCGCGCCGAAGCCGCCCAGCAGCGCGGCCTTGTAGCCGCGCCACAGCATGCCCGACACTTCGCGCGGGTGTTTCAGGTATTCGACGAACAGCCGGTTGGGCCGGGTGTCGTATTCCAGGATGAAGGGCGGCGTGGCCACTTCCAGGAAAGCCAGCAGGATGAAGGCAACCAGGTACCAGATGCCGGCGGCCGTGGCGGCAAACGGCAGATGGCCCAGCCAGGGCGACAGTACCGCCGGCAAGGCAGCCAGCACGCAGATCTGATGGGCGTCGATGCGCAGGCCGCCGAGCAGCAGGGGGGCCAGGCCGCCCGCGTTGCGCACGCGCTGCCATTGCCAGGCGGCCAGCGCCAGGCGGCTGAGTGTCAGCAGCGCAAAGGCCGCCACCACGAAAATCAAGCTCGAATGCCGCATCGGGCCTCCAGGTAGTACTGCCGTCCGTCCCGGCCGGGATCGCGGGATCGGGTTGATCGCGCATTGGAACAGGGAGGGCGTCGAAAATTCGGTAGGGATTATTCCGTTCGGCGGCGCGAAAAACCGGATGCGGACCGGCTGCTTTGTAACTTTTGCCGACCGCGCGCTCTATGACACTGAAAAATCCGCACACATTATGAGGCCGGCAAGCTTAACCTGCCCGGCCGCGCGCGCTACCCTTGAGTTAATTAGGGCCGGGGCATCGGCGCCCCGGCGACAAAGGCAAGGTGATAACGATGACGCGCAGAACAAAAATAGCGGTCGGGATTGCCGGGGGGCTGGCCCTCCTGGTCGTGGTGCTGGGGGTGGTGATCGCCAATTTTGACTGGAACCGCGCCAAGCCCATGATCAACGAGCGGGTCACCGCGGCCATCGGCCGCCCCTTTGCCATCAATGGCGATCTGAGCGTGCAATGGACGCGAGAGCCCGACGAAGGGGGCTGGCGCGCGTGGGTGCCATGGCCGCACATCGTCGCCAACGACATCAGCGTCGGCAACACCGAATGGGCCAAGGCGCCGCAGTTCGCCACCTTGAAGCGCGGCGAATTCAGCCTGTCGCCGCTGCCGTTGCTGAGCCAACGCGTCGTGATCCGGCGCATCCAGCTGACCGAGCCCGCCGCTGATCTGGAACGGTTGGCCGACGGCCGCGCCAACTGGATTTTCACCCTGCCCGAATCGGGCGAGCCATCGCCCTGGGTGCTGGACATCAACGAGATCGGCTTCGACAAGGGGCGGGTGGGCTATGCCGACGCGATGCTGCAGGCCGACCTGACCGTGCTGGTCGATCCCCTGGGAAAACCGGTGCCGTTCGCCGACGTGGCCGGGGCGTCCTTCGCCGCGCAAGATGGGGCGGCCCCAGCGCCGCGCGACTATGTCTTCGGCTGGAAAGTGGACGGCAAGTACAAGGGGCTGGCCACCAAGGGCGAGGGCAAGGTGGGGGGCATGCTGGCCTTGCAAGACCCCAGGCAGCCGTTCCCGGTGCAGGCCGACGTGGCCATTGGCGGCACCAAGGCGTCGGTGACCGGCACCCTGACCGATCCGGCCAACCTGGGGGCGCTGGACCTGCGGCTGAAACTATCGGGCGGGTCCATGGCGCAGCTGTATCCGCTGACCGGCGTGACCTTGCCGGACACGCCGCCGTATTCCACCGACGGCCATCTGGTGGCCAAGCTGCGCAACGCCGGGGGCGCGGTGTTCGACTACCGCGATTTCAATGGCCAGGTGGGCAATAGCGACCTGCACGGCGACGTGTCGTTTTCGCTGGCCGCGCCGCGCCCCAAGCTCACCGGCAAGCTCTCGTCCAGGCAACTGCGCATGGCGGACCTGGGACCGCTGGTGGGGGTGCCTTCCGGCAAGGCGGCGCCAGCCCAGGACAAGCCCAAGGACGCGCCAGCCAAGCGTGCCGGCGGCAAGGTGCTGCCGGACCAGGCCTTTCGCACCGATCGCTGGCGCGACATGGACGCCGACGTCTCGCTGGAGGCCGGCCGCATCGTGCATGACGCCAAGCTGCCCCTGTCGGATCTGTCGGTGCACGTGGTGCTGCAGGACGGGCAATTGACACTGGACCCGCTGCGCTTCGGCATGGCGGGCGGCACCATGGCCGCGACACTGCGTCTGGACGGCTCCAGGGCGCCCATGACCGGTCGCGTGGACATGCATGCGAGGCGCCTGCGCCTGAAGCAGCTGTTTCCCGCCACGGAGTCCATGCAGAAGACGCTGGGCGAAATGAACGGCGACCTCGCCCTGTCGGGCACTGGCAATTCCGTGGCTGCGCTGCTGGGTACGGCGTCCGGTGACGTGAAGATGCTGGTCAACGATGGCGTGATCAGCCGCAGCCTGATGGAAATCGCGGGCTTGAACGTGGGTAACTACGTCGTGTCCAAACTGTTCGGCGACGACGAGGTCAAGATCAATTGCGGCGCCGCCGACCTCGAAATGAAGAACGGCGTGATGACGCCGCGCGTCTTTGTGTTCGATACCGAGAACGCCCTGATCAACATCACGGGCCCCACCGACTTCAAGAACGAGAAGCTGGACCTGGACATCACGCCGGACAGCAAGGGCTTCCGGATCTTCTCGCTGCGCTCGCCCTTGTACGTGCGCGGCACGTTCGGCTCGCCTGACGTGGGCGTGCACGTGTTGCCGCTGGCCGCGCGCGGCGCGGGCATGGTGGCGCTGGGCGTGATCCTGACGCCGGCGGCGGGCCTCCTGGCGCTGATTGCGCCGAGCACGACCGACGACAATTCCTGCGCCACGCTGCTCAAGCAGATGCGTGTGCCGCCCAAGGCGCCAGCGCCGGCGCCCGCCAAGGGCAAGTAGGGCGGGCCGCGCAAAGCGGCCGGCGTGCCGGCCGTTTTGCGCGCGCAAGCCGTCAGGCCGGTTCAGCGCGGCAGCGCCATCCTTGCGCCGTCCGGCGCCTGCTGGTCGGCAATACAGACCGCATTGCGGCCATGGTTCTTTGCGTAGTAGAGCGCGCGGTCGGCCTGCTGGATCACTTCATCGAGCGTTGCTCCGTGCAGCGGATACTGGGCCACGCCGGCCGACAGGGTGATCGGCGCGGGCAGGCCGGCCGCCGCGTCCAGCTGGGCCAGCTTCAGCCGCAGCCGCTCGGCGGTGGCCACGGCCGCCGCCAGCGGGGCGCCCGGCATCAGCATCACGAATTCCTCGCCGCCGCTGCGGGCAACGGTATCGCCGCTGCGCGAGCCTTCGGTCAACAAGGTGGCCAGGGCCTGCAAGGCGCGGTCGCCGGCTGCGTGGCCATAGCGGTCGTTGATGTGCTTGAAGTGATCGATGTCCATGGCCACGATCGACAGCGGCGTGTCCGCGGCCTGCAGCAGCGCCATCGCCTCGTCCAGGCCGCGGCGGTTCAGCAGCCCGGTGAGCGTGTCGGTGGTGGACGCGCGGCGCAGGTCGCGAATCTTGTGCTGGATCGACGCCAACCCCATCAGCAGCGCGCGCTTGAGCTGCGAGGCCTCGAAATACCACGACCGCACCTTGCGGATGCGTTCGGTCGAGTCGGGGTCCTGCATGCGCTTGGCGATGCTGGCCAGTTCCCCCAAGGGGCGGGCGATCCAGCGCGACAGCAGCCACAGCAGCACGATGGACAGCAGCAGCAGGGGCAGGGTGTTGCGGGCGGTGGCCATCAGCAGGTCGTTCAGCGGCAGCAACGTGCTGGCCACCGGCCGCTGCGCGATGATGGTCCAGCCCGTGCTGGGCACCGGCGCGTAGCCGGCCAGTATCTCGGCCCCGTCCGTGTCGGTGAAGCGCAGCTCGCCGGTTTCGCCGCGCAGCGCCGCGCCGAGCTTGGCCTTGTCGGCGGACATGTGGCCCAGGCGGCTGCGGTCGGGGTGGTAGATCAGCGTGCCGTCGCGCGCCAGCACGTACAGCAGTGAATCATCGCGGTTGAAATGCTGGCCCAGCAGACGGTCCAGCACATTGTCTTCGTGCAGATAGAGCGTGCCGGCGATATAGCCCAGGTAGCGATAGTCGCGTGAAAAGATCGGATGGGTGTACAGGATCAGCCAGCGGCCGGTGCTGGCGCGAAAGGGTTCGCTGATGAAGGGCCGCCGGGTGGTCAGCGCGGTCCTGGCTGCGTCGCTGGTCATCCGCTGGCCCTTCAACTGCGGGTACGAGGGCGACACGGCTTGCACCATGCCGTCCGGCGACACCACGAAGCTGGAATTGAAATGCCCCAGCTGTTCTTCCTGGCGGCGCGTTTCCGATACTGCGAGCTCGGGGTGGGCCTCCATGTCGGCCAGCACGTCGGCGCTGAAGGCCAGGTGACGGCGCAGGTCGCCCAGGAAGTATTCGGTGGTGGCGGCCAGCTTGGCCGCATAGACCCGATTGCTTTCCAGCGCGTTGTGCAGCAGCAGGTCGCGCTGGACGAGATAACTGGCATGCAGGCCTGCCGCGAGGACCAGGAAAATCGACAGCAGGCTGACCCACAGGATGAGGCGCCGGAGGTCGATGCGGAACATGGGAGATCCCGTCAGGAAGCTGCGCGGCCTGGGGGCAGGCCGGAAGGGGGCATGCCGCCTGTGAGCGCATCCCAGGCGCACATCGCCTGTCGCGCCACGGCCTGCAGGGTCTTGCGGCTGGCGCCGTCGCGCGCCTGGATGGACATTCCGTGAAGGATCGTGGTGTAGAAAGCGGCCAGACTTTTCAGGTCGGCCCCTGCGGGCAGTTCGCCAGCGGCCGCGCCGGCGGTCAAGCGGGCCAGGATGCGGCCTTGCATCTCGCGGCGGCTGTCGCCCAGGAAGGCGCCGACCCCAGCAGCGTTGCAGGCGCCCGATGGCGCACCCAGCACGATCAGGCAGCCGGGCGGAGCGCCCGGCGCCGTGAAGCGGTCGGCGGCGGCCATCAGCATGCCTTGCACGGCGTCGCGGGCAGTGTCGGCATCGGTCAGCGCGCGGCGCGAGGCGGCGCCGTCGGTGTCGCGATAAAGCTGCACCGCTTCACGAAATAGTCCTTCTTTTGAGCCGAATGCGCCGTAAAGGCTGGGCGAGTTAATGCCCATCGCAGCCGTCAGATCGGCTAGCGATGCACCTTCATATCCCTTCGACCAGAACACTTCCATGGCCTTGCGCAAGGCCTGGGCTCGGTCGAAGTTCCGGGGGCGCCCACGTTCTGCCATGGGGCGCATTTTACTCGCGAGCGATATTTTGTGTTGATCGATAAAAAAATCGTTGACGGCCGAGTCGAGCCGATGGATGATATTTGTATTGATCAATACAAATTAAAGGATGACCCCATGCAGAATCTGAACGGAAAGGTGGCTTTCGTGACCGGCGGCAGCCGAGGCATCGGCGCGGCGATCGTGCGGCGCCTGGCCGCGGATGGCGCGAATATCGCATTCACCTACGTCAGCGCCGCGTCCAAGGAAGCAGCCACGGTGCTGGTGCGCGAACTGGAAGCCGGCGGCCGTCGTGCCCGCGCCATCCAGGCGGACTCGGCCGATCCGGCCCAGGTCCGCCAGGCGGTGGAGCAGGCCATTGAACAGCTGGGACCGGTGGACGTGCTGGTGAACAACGCCGGCATCTTCCTGGCCGGTCCGCTGGACGAGGTCACGCTGGAGGACTACGACCGCACGATGAACATCAACGTGCGTGCGCCTTTCGTCGCGATCCAGGCCGCGCAGGCGTCGATGCCGGACGGCGGTCGCATCATCAACATCGGCAGTTGCCTGGCCGAGCGCTCGGGGCGGGCCGGCGTCACGCTGTATTCGGCCAGCAAGTCGGCGTTGCTGGGCATGACCCGCGGGCTGGCGCGAGACCTGGGCGCCCGCGGCATCACCGTCAACGTGGTGCACCCCGGCCCCATCGACACCGACATGAACCCCGCCGACGGTGACCACGCCGCCGACCTGGTGGCGGTGCTGTCGTTGCCGCATTACGGCGAAGTGCGCGACATCGCCGGCATGGTCGCTTTCCTGGCCGGGCCGGATGGGCGCTACGTGACGGGGGCGAGCCTGGCGGTGGATGGCGGCTACGCGGCATGATGGGCAAGGCATGGGCGTTGCGGCGAGGTCGCAACGCCTTCGTCGACCGCGATATTTGTGGTTGATCAGCGACTGACTTGCACAAATAAAAAAAGCTCCCTATAATCTTGCTTCTTCGCAGTTCACACACATCAAGACGCGACGGCAACAGCGCAAGCCAAGCCCGGGCAAATTGAAGTGAATGAATGTGCAGGGCTGTTAGCTCAGTTGGTAGAGCAGCGGACTCTTAATCCGTAGGTCGAGTGTTCGAGCCACTCACAGCCCACCAGAATTCAAAAAGCCGTTGACGATGCAATCGTCAGCGGCTTTTTTCATTTTTGGTCGCTTGGGTGCCGGGCGGCCCCCATCGAATCACGGGGCTGAACCGCAGGGCTGAACCGCAGGGCTGAGCCACAGGACTGAACCACGGGGCTCATTCTGATTCCTTAGAAATCTCCCGCCATCGTAATCGCCCGGGCCTTGGCCTGTTGGATGGTGTCCGGCGCCAGGGCATCCCAGGTGTGTTCCACCGTCAGGCTGCGGACCTCTTGCACGCCGATGAACTTCAACCAGAAGTCGATGTAGTCAGCCTGGTGCGTGAACCCGGGGCTGCTCGCGCCTGCGCCCTGATCGTGGCTTTGTCCGCGTACATGGATCACCAGCGCGCGCTCGATCTGCAGCATGGGGCCATAGGCCTGGCCGTTGAAGGTGAACAGCATGTTGCGCTGGCTGACGAGGTCGATCAGGTGTTTGAGCTTGTAGGGGTAACCGAAATTCCACATCGGCACGCCCACGACGATCCGGTCGGCTTCCTGGAAACGCCTGGCGAGTGCTTCGATGCGCGCCCAGGCCGAGGATTCGACATCATCCATAGGCGCGTGGGACACACGCTTGTATTTGGCGCCGATCGTCCGACTGTCGAAGTCGGGCAAGTCCTCTTCCCAGACGTTCAGCGTATCGACTTCAAGCGACGGGCAGGCCTGGCCGCAGGCGTCGATGAACGCGTTGGCGATGGCAATGGACGCGGATTGTTCGCCGCGGGGGGAAGACACGATGTTCAGGAGACGCATGCGAGGTGATCCAAACGACCAGTGTGAGAGATGCCGTGGTCTGACACGTGCGCTGTCAGACGTCCTACGCAACTGGCATCTCAGATTTTTACGATTTCAATTGCAGTTGCAATCATTGGTGAGGCAATTCTATCGCCTTCCGATGTAATTGCAAATGCAATTATTGAGTGCCACGGCCAGGCAAGCGGCGCATTAACCCAAGCCTTAAGGATGGTTGCACCCCAGCTAAACCACGTCGCGCACAGGCCTCTCTATAGTGACGGCATCGATTTCCTGGAGTGCCGTCATGTCCGTTGTTGCCTCGCCCGCCGCCTATCCCCGCGCGGTGTTGTTCGATCTGCTGACTGCTTTGCTGGACTCCTGGTCGGTCTGGAATGCCGCGGCAGGTTCCGAGGCCCGGGGCCGGGCCTGGCGGGCCGAGTACCTGCGCCTGACCTATGGTTGCGGCGCCTACCAGCCGTACGAACACCTGGTCGAGATGGCGGCCCGGGCCGTTGGCCTGCCGGCCGATGCGCCGGCGGCGCTGGAAGCCGGCTGGGATGGCCTGCCAGCCTGGGACGGCGCGCGTGAACTGCTGCAGGCGCTGCGGCCGCATTGCCGGCTGGGCGTGGTGACCAACTGCTCGCAGCGCCTGGGCCAGCGGGCGGCGGCGTTGCTGGGGGTGGATTGGGATGTGGTGGTGACCTCGGAAGAGGCGGGTTTCTACAAGCCAGACCCGCGGCCGTATGTGTTGGCATTGGCTCGGCTGGACACGCCTGCCTCCCAGGCGGCGTTCGTCGCGGGGTCGGGCTACGACCTGTTCGGCACCAGCAAGGTGGGGCTGCGCACCTACTGGCATAACCGGGTCGGCCTGGCGTTGCCGGAAGGCGCCCCGGCGCCGGAGGTGCAGTCGCCGCGATTGGAAGCCGCCGTGCCCTGGCTGGCCCGCTTTCAGACAGACGCGCCGGTGCGTTGATCCCGGCCAGGAAAACAGGCTGGCGACGGCTGCCATTGCCTCAGCCGCGGTACAAAATGTTGCGCGCTGTCCGCTGACACGCGCGGCATGACTGGACGTAACATGATTCTTGCTGCCGGCATCCGCCGGCGCACCGACAGGATCGTGGAGGTTGTCATGTACTCAAGAACAATACTCAAGCGTATCGCTGTAGTTGCCGCATCAGGGGCGTTGATGGCGGGTTGCGCCACCCAGCAGCAGACCAATACCGCGGTGGGCACGGGCGCGGGGGCCGCTATCGGCGCAGGCATCGGCGCCCTGATCGGCCACGGGACGGGCGCTGCGGTTGGCGCCGGCATCGGTGCGGTGGCCGGCGGATTGGTCGGCTACAACTGGAAGGTGGTCAAGGATGACGTCCAGCGTTCGGGCGCGTCCTCGCTGGGCATCGATGTGGTCGAGATGCCGGATGGGAGCCTGAAGGTCAACATCCCCAGCAACGTGTCGTTCGATACGGACAAGACCGACCTCAAGCCGGCGCTGCTGCCGGTGCTGGACAGCGTGGCGCGTTCGCTCAACCAGCATCCCGAACTGCGGGCCAAGGTGGTGGGCCATACGGACAGCACGGGCGCACTGGCGCACAACCAGACGCTGTCGGTGAATCGCGCGCGCAGCGTGACGGACTACCTCTCGCGCCAGGGCGTGGCAGCGACACGCTTGTCGATCGAAGGCCGTGGCCCCAACGATCCGATCGGCGACAATGCCACCGCAGACGGCCGCGCACTGAACCGCCGGGTCGAGATCTACCTGTACGCGGTCAAGCAGTAAGGCCGCTTGGCGGGGCCAGGGAGCCTGGGGCGAGCCCTGTGCGGGCAGCCGGTCCTGGCACCTGGCCCCGCCTATTTTTCTGGAGTTCACCATGAGCATGTTTCCCCCTGCGCGTATCGGCACCGACATCGCGGTTGCCGCACTGTCCGGCTGGCAGGCCGTGGCCATGCGCGATGCCATCGAGAAGCGGTTTCGCTTCGCCAATTTCAACGCGGCCTTCGGCTTCATGTCTCGGGTGGCCATGTTTGCTGAAAAGCTGAACCATCATCCCGAATGGACCAACGTCTACAACCGGGTGGACGTGATGTTGACCACGCACGACGCGGGCGGCGTGACGGAACTGGACGTGCGCATGGCGCAGTTCATGGATGAAGTCGCTGCACAGATGGGCGCGACCGCGCCGAAAGCGGCGTCGTAGCCGCGGCATTCGGAAAATGCGCGGCGCCAAAAAGAAAACCCGCCGACAGGCAGGCGGGTTTTGCTTGAAGCCTGGGGCCTCAGTTGCGCACGTAGTAGATGCGCATGGCTTGCTGCTTCTGGGCGCCGTCCATGACGCGCAGCACCACGACCTTGGGGGTGAAGCCGTCGGGCAGCTTCAGTTGGCCCAGGGCGTAGTCGTAGCGGTCGACATTGAGTGACGGGCCTTCCGGCGTGATGGTGGCGGCGCGGCCGTTGGGGTAGCTGCCGTCGATGGAGAAGGTGAGCGTGCCCTTGAAGGGCGCGCCGGTGCGTTCTTCGCGCATCACCAGCACCTGGTAGTCGAGCTGGCCGGGTTGGCGCTTGAAGGTGGCCGAGCGGATGCCCAGGTTGCCGCCGCGGGGATCGGGCGGCATGGCGTCCTGGAACAGGACCAATTCCTTGTTCTGGGTTTCCAGCTTGGCGCGGGCCTCGGCCAGGTCGGCGGTGAGCTTTTCGTGACCGGACTTGTTGGCGTCGCGCTGTTGCGTGGCTTCTTCGAGCTGGCTTTGCAGACGCTGGTTCTCAAGCTTGGAGGCGCTGAGTTCGCTGTGCAGCTGCTCGGATTGCTCGACGGTCAGGCGTTGCGGGCCGTAGTTGGTCTGCAGGAAGAGCACGCCGCCCGCGCCCAGGGCGATGCCCACCAGCAGCAGGACCAGCCAGCGCGGCATGCGGCGCGTGCGTTGGCCGGGTTGGTATACGGAGGGCTTGAATACGGCCCGTTGCGATCTTCCGAACATCCCCATTCCTAGAAAACTTCCTGTGTGGTGCCGGGCTGCGCGCTGCGCGCGCGAGCCAAAGCGTCAGAGAATACCCGGTTAACCCGGGGCGTTGGGCGCGCGGACAAGCCTCGTTGCGCACCTTGATATTGTGAAATATGTGGACATTGGTCGGAATTCAAACCGGGCGGGCAGCGAGCTGCGCGTCAAGGTCGGCCAACCGTTGGGGGGTGCCGACGTCTGTCCATCGGCCTGTATGACGTGCGCCGCGGACCTTGTCCTGTTCCATGGCATGCCGGAGCAGGGGGGCCAGTTTGGCGGTGGTGCCGGGGGCAATGCCCGCGAACAGGCTGGGATGGTAGACGCCGAAGCCGGAATAGGTCAAACGGGGTTCGCCGTGGTCATGCATCCGGCCATCGGGTTCCAGCACGAAATCGCCCGTGGGGTGGTGCGCCGGGTTGTCGACCATGAGCAGCCAGGCGCTGTCCGCCGGCAGGCGGGCGGCCAGGGCGGGGGCGGTGGCCACGTCCCAGTCACACCAGATATCGCCGCTGATCACCAGAAACGGGGCCGGACCCAGCAGCGGCAGGGCCTGGGCGATGCCGCCCGCCGTTTCCAGGGCGGTGCCTTCCGGCGAATAGCGGATGCGCACCCCGTAGGCCGCGCCGTCGCCAAGCGCGCGTTCGATCTCGTGCCCCAGCCAGGCATGGTTGATCACCACGTCGCGGATGCCGGCTGCGGCCAGGCGTTCCAGGTGCCAGACGATCAGTGGCTTGCCGCCGACCGGCAGCATGGGCTTGGGCAGGCGGTCGGTCAGCGGGCGCATGCGCTCGCCGCGGCCCGCGGCCAGGATCATGGCCCGCATCAGAAGGTGTACCCGACGCTGACCTGGCGGTCGTCCAGCTTGTCCAAGAGGCGCAGGAGGGGGGTGAAGACCCCATAGCGCTGGGCCACCTGGCGCACGTAGCCGTTCACGCGGGGCATGTGGGCCAGGTAATGGGCCTTGCCGTCGCGGTGGTTCAGGCGCGCGAACACGCCCAGGATGCGCAGGTTGCGCTGCAGGCCCATCCATTCGTAGGCGCGGTGGAACTCGGCGAAATCGGCGTCCACGGGCAGGCCGGCGGCGCGCGCCATTTCCCAGTAGCGGATGGCCCAGTCCAGTTGCTGCGGCTCTTCCCAGGTGGTGCGGGCGTCGGTGACCAGCGACGCCAGGTCATAGGTGATGGGGCCGGCCAGCGCGTCCTGGAAATCGATGACGCCCGGGTTGGGGCCGTATTGCGGCTGGTCGCAGACCATCAGGTTGGGCGAATGGAAGTCGCGGTGCACCAGCACGGTGGGCTGGTTGCCGTTGCTGGCGGACAGCAGGGCGAAGATCTTTTCCAGGGCCAGGGCGGTCTTGTCGTCGATCGTGACGCCATGGTGCTTCTGCACGTACCACTCGGGGAACAGCTTGAGTTCATCGGCCAGCCGGGCGGTGTCGTAGGGGGCCAGGCCGGTGGTGGCCGACTGTTGCAGCCGCACCAGCGCGGCCAGGGCATCGCGGTACAGCGATTGCAGGCGGGCGTCGTCCAGGCCCTCCTGGATGCGTTGGTAATAGGTCTGCTCGCCCAGGTCGGACAGCAGCAGCAGGCCCTGGTCCAGGTCTTGCGCCAGCACGGCGGGCACGTTCAGGCCGGCATCGCGCAGCAGTTGCCCCACGTGCAGGAACGGGCGGCAGTCTTCGTGCTGGGGCGGGGCGTCCATGACAATCAGGGTGCGGCCGGCGGCGTCCAGGCGGAAATAGCGGCGGAAGCTGGCGTCGGCAGAGGCGGGGCGCAGCGAGTCCAGCGCCAGGCCCAGCTCGGCGGGCAGGCCTGCCAGCCAGGCGCGGATCTGCGCCAGGCGGGAGTCGTGATCGTTTTTCAAGGAAGATCCGTGTCAGAAGGGCAATATTGCTGAAATTTGGGTTCCGCGCACATAAGGCTGGGCGTCTGGCGCGGCTTCTCTATAATACCGGCTCGTTTCCGTTAGCATTGGCCCTTCTTGGGCGCCAGTGCCTGGTTCCCCCATCGTAAAAAAGGGCTGTTTTCACTCGTGCGCAAGGTTCGGTGGTTGATCCTATCTGCTATCAGCGTCGCCGGGGCCGCTCAGGCCCAGGGCAGCCAGGGTTCGGCTCCCTCGTCGACGTCGATCACCGCGGCTCCCGAGCTGCGCACCTCCCCCGGGCTGCGGATGCACCGCCTGCCGGACGGGAACATCCCCGCCTACATGGAGGCGGACACGATCGAAGGTGATCCGGATTCCGACCTGACCCTGACCGGCGCGGCGCAAGTGCGCCGCATCGACGGCGTGATCAAGGGCGACCGTATCAATTACCGCAAGGACACGGGCGACGTCGACGTCCAGGGCAATGCGCGCATGATGCGCGACGGCACCCTGGTGACCGGTCCGAACGCCAAGTTCAACGTCGACAAGTATTCCGGCGAAGTCGAAAAGCCGAACTTCTGGCTCGGCGCCACCGGCGGCTTCGCCGTGGCGGACAAGGCCGACATCTTCAGCAAGTCGCAGATGCGGCTGCACACGGTGACCTACAGCGGCTGCGCTTGCGAGACGCCGTCCTGGTACATCAAGGCCAACACGGTCGACATCGACTTCGACGAAAACGAAGGCGTGGCCCGTAACGGCGTGCTGTATTTCAAGGATGTGCCGATCCTGGCGTCGCCCTACATGACCTTCCCGGTCAAGAAAGAGCGCAAGTCGGGCTTCTTGATGCCCACGTACGGCACTACCAGCAAGGGTGGCTTCGACTTTTCGTTGCCTTACTATCTGAATATTGCGCCGAACTACGACGCCACGATTCAGCCGCGTTACTTCTCCAAGCGTGGTTTGCAGATGGGGGGTGAGTTCCGTTATCTGGGATCGGCACTGGGGTCCAGCTATGGGGGCGCCATTTATGGTGCATATCTACCTAACGACAATGTTACGGGCGATGACCGCTGGATGTACTGGTGGCGTCACCAGCAACTATTCTCCAATGGCTTTTACGCCGATTGGGACGTGGCCAAAGTATCCGATAACGACTATTTCCGGGATATTTCGCAGTTGGGCCTGAATCAGGCGTCGACCACCTACCTGCCGCAGCGCGCGCGCGTGGGTTGGGCATCGAACTACTGGAGCGCCTATGCTCAGGTCTATAAATACCAGACCTTGCAGGATCCCAATGCGCTGCTGACGCCGCCGTACGACAAGGAACCCGAACTATTCCTGCGTGGCGCGCGTTATGACTGGGGCGGCTTCGACTTGGACTGGACTTCGACGGCGGTTCGCTTCAGCCAGCCGCTCTTTCTGGGCAAGCGAAATGGTCCCAACGGCGATCGCCTGCAGACCTATCCTACGGTGTCTTACCCCATC
>PJUB01000362.1_pt1 | contig 21318 bp, 17 predicted proteins | sample 1512141 | NCBI WGS metagenome assembly PJUB01 (sample SAMN08177677, study PRJNA422409) | Soil metagenome, whole genome shotgun sequencing project. | isolation source: Soil enriched on filter paper: alkali lignin treatment | place: USA: Madison | collected 2015-01-15 | reverse complement strand
GCGTCCGGCCAGCTGTTCCTGAACCTGTCGGGCTCGGCGCTGATCCACTACTGGACGCTGTGGGGCGACGAAATGCCGCTGCGCCTGCTCAAGGATTGCACGCTGGCGCCGTCCAGCATCATCGTCGAGCTGACCGAACAAGACCCGCTGTCCGAACACATGGCCACGCTGGGCAGCGCCTTTGCCTGCCTGCGTGAATACGGCATGCGCATCGCGCTGGACGACTACGGCGTGGGCAATTCGAACCTGCAGCTGTGGTCCGAAATGCAGCCCGACCTGGTCAAGATCGACCGCTATTTCTTCAACGGCATCGGCCACGACGACCGCAAGCAGAACATGGTGCGCGCCATATTGAAGGTGGCGCAATACCTGGGCACCGCCATCGTGGCCGAAGGCATCGAGACCGCCGAAGACCTGGCGGTGGTGCGCGACCTGGAAATCCGCTACGCCCAGGGCTGGCTGCTGGGCCGTCCCGACGAGGCCCTGCTCACCGAGTTGACCCCGCCCCTGCGCGACTCGCTGCGGGTGCGCACGCCGGCCCCGCTGTCGCAGCGCTCGGCCGGCGGCACCGCGGCCAGCCTGCGGGTGGAAGCCCCCGCCGCCCTCCTGACCAAACACACCAACGACGACGTGCACCGGCTCTTCATTGAACACAAGAGCCTGCACGCCGTGGCCGTGGTCGACGGCGAAAACCGCCCCGTCGGCATCATCAACCGGCGCGATTTTTCCGAGCATTACGCCCAGCGCTATACCCGGGAACTGTTCGGCCGCGACGCCTGCTCGACCTTCATGAACGCCGAGCCGGTGCTGGTGGACCTGGACGTGTCCATCGACCAGTTGAGCCACGTGCTGATCTCGGAAGACCAGCGCTACCTGATGGACGGCCTGATCATCACCCGCGACGGCCGCTACGACGGCCTGGCGACCGGCGAAACGCTGGTGCGCTCGGTGACGGAAATGCGCATCGAGGCCGCGCGCTACGCCAACCCGCTGACCTCGCTGCCCGGCAACATCCCCATCAGCCGGCACATCGCCACGCTGCTGGACGATGCCGCCGACTTCACCATCTGCTATGGCGACCTGAACAACTTCAAGCCGTTCAACGACGTCTATGGCTACTGGCGCGGCGACGACATGATCATGCTGACCGCCGACGTCATCAAGCGCCACTGCGACCCGCTGCGCGATTTCGTGGGCCACGTCGGCGGCGACGACTTCGTGGTGCTGCTGCGCAGCCCCGACTGGACCGACCGCATCCAGCGCATCATCGCCGAATTCAATGAGCGCGCCATCGACCTGTACGACGACCAGGGCCGCCGCAACGGCGGCATCGAAGCCGAAGACCGTTACGGCGTGCCGCGCTTTTTCCCGTTCGTGACGCTGGGGGTCGGCGCGCTGACCGTCACCCCTTCCCTATGCGAGCGCATCCGCCCGGAGGACATCGCGTCGGCCGCTGCCCATGTCAAGCACAAGGTCAAGCATGGGAACCTGTCGCTGGTGACCGAGCGCTACAGCGGCGCCGCCCTGCCGCAGCTCGACCGCTGATCCCTGCCCGGCGGCCTGCTGCGCCGCCTCGGCGATCTGGAACACCGACACCGCGCGCTGCAGGCCTTGCGCCTGCAATTCCAGCGCGGCGGCCGCGGCGGCGGTCTGCTCGACCATGGCCGCGTTCTCCTGGGTCGTGCGTTCGATATCCGCCACCGCATCATTGACCGACGCAATGCCGGCGGCCTGCTCGGCCGTGGCGCTGGAGATCTCCGCCACGATCTGGGTCACCTTGTCGACCGAGGCCAGCATGTCGCGCATGGTGTCGCCGGCCAGGTTCACCTGGCGCACGCCCGCCTGCACCCGCGATGCCGAATCCTCGATCAAGCCCTTGATTTCCTTGGCCGCCTGCGCGCTGCGCTGGGCCAAAGAGCGCACCTCGCCCGCCACCACCGCAAAGCCCTTGCCCTGCTCGCCGGCGCGGGCGGCTTCCACCGCCGCGTTCAGCGCCAGGATGTTGGTCTGGAAGGCAATGCTGTCCACCACGCCGACGATCTCGCCGATGCGGCGCGCGCTGTCGGCGATACCTTGCATGCTGGTCACGACCTCTTGCACCGCCTGCCCGCCGCGCTGGGCCAGCTGGGTGGCGCTGAGCGCCTGGCGGCTGGCCAGGTCGGCATTGCCTGCCGTCATCTGCACCGTATGCGCCAATTGCGTCATGTTGGCCGCCGCTTCCTGCAGCGAGCCGGCCTGGCGCGCCGTGCGGTCCGACATGTCGGCCCCGCCCGCGGCGATCTCGCCCGACCCCGTATGGATTTCCTCGACCCCGTGGCGCACCGAGGCCACCGCCGCCGACAGCCCCGTCTGCATGCGGCGCATGGCCGAATACAGCACGCCGATCTCGTTATCGCCATGCACCGCGATGTTGCCGGTCAGGTCGCCGTCGGCGATGCGGTCGAAATGCGCGCCCGCCTCGTTCAGCGGCCGCAGGATGCGGCGCCGGAACGCCAGCCGGATCAGCACCGCCAGCACCAGCACGAAGGCCAGCACGGCCGCCGCCACCACCGTCACCCGCTGCATCGTCTGGCTGGCGCCGGCCACGGCGGCCTGCCCCTGCTCGCGCGCATAGGCCTGGTAGGCGTCCGCCTGCTTCACATAGGCGGCGCCCGTCACCGGCAGCACCTTGTCCACCAACCGGTTCACCTCGATGCCGTTCCAGCCCTTGATGGCCTTGAACATCGGCGCCAGCGTCTGGTCGGCAAACGCCGCGTTGGCCGCCAGCGCCTGGTCGAACAAGGGCGCGCCCTGCACGCTGGTGTCCGCATTGGCGCGCAGCCGCGCCAGGCTGGCCGCCGCCTGCTTGAGCAGCGCGTCGGCGTGGGTCAGCGACTGGTCGCGGGCTTCTTCCAGCCCGCCTTCCATGGCCGTCTTGGCATCCGTCAGCGCGGCGCGCGCCTGGAACAGGCGGCTGGTCATGTCCGAGAGGTCGCTGGCGCGCTCGATGCTGCCGCGGCCCAACGCCTCGATATCGGCCCGGTTCTCGCGCAGCACGGCGATCCCGGCCGCCGCCGCCAGCGCGAACAGCGCCACAAACACCGCGAGAATCGCCGAAACCGCCGTCGTCACCCTGAGATTTTTCCGCATATCCATCCGTCTGTTGCATCGCCACATAGGCGTAACGGGCCGATTATGGGGATGCAGTTTGGCAATTTCTTGACACATCCCCGGCCCCGCATGACAAACGCCGGTCACACAAATGCGCTTTTGCGAACAGAAACCCCGTATTAATGAATGGTGAATTGGCAGGCGCGGCCCCTTGCGGCACATTCGATGCTGTACCGATTCATTCATAGCCCCCTACGACTCATGCCCGACGCCTCCCACGCCTACCAGGACATCCGCGAAGCCGTGCGCGACCTCTGCGCGCAATTTCCCGCTGAATATTTCCGCAAAGTCGACGAAGAACGCGGCTACCCCGACGCCTTCGTCCGCGCGCTCACCGAGGCCGGCTGGCTGGCCGCCCTGATCCCCCAGGAATACGGCGGTTCCGGCCTGGGCCTGACCGAAGCCTCGGTCATCATGGAAGAAATCAACCGCAGCGGCGGCAATTCGGGCGCCTGCCACGGCCAGATGTACAACATGGGCACCCTGCTGCGCCACGGCTCCGAGGCGCAAAAGCGCGAATACCTGCCGCGCATCGCCGCCGGCGAGCTGCGCCTGCAATCCATGGGCGTCACCGAGCCCACCACCGGCACCGACACCACCAAGATCAAGACCACCGCCGTGCGCCGCGGCGACCGCTACGTCATCAACGGCCAGAAGGTCTGGATCTCGCGGGTGCAGCATTCCGACCTGATGATCCTGTTGGCGCGCACCACCCCGCTGGACCAGGTCACGCGCAAGTCCGAAGGCATGTCCATCTTCCTGGTCGACCTGCACGAGGCCGTCAAGCACGGCATGTCGATCCGCCCCATTCCCAACATGGTCAACCACGAGACCAACGAACTCTTCTTCGACAACCTCGAAATTCCGGCCGACAACCTCATCGGCGAAGAAGGCAAGGGCTTCAAGTACATCCTGGACGGCCTGAACGCCGAACGCACCCTGATCGCCGCCGAATGCATCGGCGACGGCTACTGGTTCGTGGACAAGGTCACCGCCTACGCCAAAGAGCGCATGGTGTTCGGCCGCCCCATCGGCCAGAACCAGGGCGTGCAGTTCCCCATCGCCCGGGCCCACATCAACGTCGAAGCGGCCAGCCTGATGCGCTACGAGGCCTGCCGCCTGTTCGACGCCCACCAGCCCTGCGGCGCCCAGGCCAACATGGCCAAGCTGCTGGCGGCCGACGCGTCCTGGGAAGCCGCCAACGCCTGCCTGCAGTTCCATGGCGGCTTCGGCTTTGCCACCGAGTACGACGTCGAACGCAAATTCCGCGAAACCCGGCTGTACCAGGTCGCGCCGATCTCGACCAACCTGATCCTGTCCTACGTCGCCGAACACATCCTGGGCTTGCCCCGTTCCTTCTGACCATGACCGCCGACACCCGCTCCCTCAGCGCCGAACTCGCCGCCTTCGCGGCCAACCTGCGCTTCGAAGACATTCCCGCCCCGGTGCTGCGCCGGGCCGAAGACCTGCTGCTGGACTGCCTGGCCTCGATCCTGGCCGGCGCGTCGGCTCGCCCCGTGTTGGCCATGGACCGCTACGCCGCCGCCATGGGGCCGGCCGACGGCCCCAGCGAGATCCTGATCAACCGGCGCCGCACCTCGCCCGTGTTCGCCGCCATGGTCAACGCCGCGGCCGCTCACGTGGTCGAGCAGGACGACGTGCATAATGGCTCGGTGTTCCACCCGGCCGCCGTGGTGTTCCCGCCTGCGCTGGCCGTTGCCCAGGCGCTGGGCAGCTCGGGCCGCGACCTGCTGGTGGCCGCCGTCGCCGGCTACGAAGTCGGCATCCGCGTCGGCGAATTCCTGGGCCGTTCCCACTACAAGATCTTCCACACCACCGGCACCGCCGGCACCCTGGCCGCCGCGGTCACGACCGGCCGCCTGCTGGGCCTGTCGCCCGAGGCCATGCTGCACGCGCTGGGCTCGGCCGGCACCCAGGCCGCCGGCCTGTGGGAATTCCTGCGCGACGCGGCCGATTCCAAGCAACTGCACACCGCCCGTGCCGCCGCCAACGGCATCGCCGCCGCCTACCTGGCCCGCGAAGGCTTCACCGGCGCCCGCCACATCCTGGAAGGCCCGCAGGGCATGGCCGCCGGCATGTCCCGCGACGCCGACCCCACGCGCCTGACCGACCGCCTGGGCACGCGCTGGGCCCTGGGGGAAACCTCGTTCAAGTTCCACGCCTCGTGCCGCCACACGCATCCGGCAGCCGACGCCCTGCAACAGGTGCTGCGCGACAACCACCTTGCCGAAGACGCCATCGACCGCGTGGTCGCGCACGTCCACCAGGGCGCCATTGACGTGCTGGGGCCCGTGGTCGACCCGCGCACGGTGCATCAATCCAAGTTTTCAATGGGAACGGTGCTGGGCCTGATCGCCCGCAAGGGCCGCGCCGGCCTGCCGGAATTCGACGCCGCGCTGGACGACCCGGCGGTCGCCGCCTTCCGCGCCCGCGTCACGATGGAACTGGACCCCGAGGTCGACGCCGCCTATCCGCAGCGCTGGATCGGCAAGGTCACCGTCCACACCCGCGACGGCCGCACCCTGCACGGCCGCGTCGACGAACCCAAGGGCGATCCGGGCAATACCCTGTCGCGCGATGAAATCGAGGCCAAGACACTCAGCCTGGGCCGTTACGCCGATGCCGCGACCGACGCGGAACTGCGCGGCCTGATCGGCGCGATCTGGAATCTGGAAAAAGCGGAACGGATCGGCGCGCTGCTGCCGTAACCGCCATCCTGGCGTGGCCCCCTGCCGCGATGGCGTCGCACGGGGCCCGAACCCGCCCGTTATGCAACGGGATGGCCGCCCACCCGGGCGCCATCCCGCTTCGTGCTTCAGCCGCCCAGCGCCGCGCGCTGTTCGCGCACCAGCCCGGCGATGCCGCCTTCGGCCAGCGCCAGCATGGCGTCCAGCTCGGCGCGCGTGAACGTGGCGCCTTCGCCCGTGCCCTGCACTTCCACGAACGCGCCGCTGCCCGTCATGATGACGTTCACGTCGGCGTCGCAGGCCGAGTCTTCCTGGTAGTCCAGGTCCAGCACCGCGCGGCCATCCACCAGGCCCACCGACACGGCGGCGACGGCGTCGCGGATCGGGTTCACAGCCAGGTCGCCACGCTGCATCAGCAGCGCCACGGCATCGGCCGCCGCCACCCAGGCGCCCGTGATGCTGGCGCAGCGCGTGCCGCCGTCGGCCTGCAACACGTCGCAATCCAGGTGCAGCGTGCGCTCGCCCAGCGCGCGCATGTCGAACACCGCGCGCAGGCTGCGCCCGATCAGGCGCTGGATTTCCTGGGTGCGGCCGCTTTGCTTGCCGCGTGCGGCTTCACGATCGCCGCGCGTGTGCGTAGCGCGCGGCAGCATGCCGTATTCGGCGGTGACCCAGCCTTCGCCCTTGCCCTTCAGGAAAGGCGGCACCTTTTCCAGCACGCTGGCCGTGCACAGCACGTGGGTGTTGCCGGCCTTGACCAACACCGAGCCCTCGGCATAGCGCGTGAAACCGCGCTCCAGGCTGAACGGCCGCAGTTCGTCGACGGCGCGGCCCGACGGGCGGGCGATGGCAGGGGCAGTGGTCATGGGCAAGACTCCAGTCAGATTCGATTGGCGGCATTGTACGGGTAGCGTGTCACTGCAGGCCCCGCGGCCCCAGCGGCGTGCGCGTTTGGAGTATCCTGCCGCGATATACGGGCTGCATATACCCGCCCCCGCCCCGGTGGGCCGGCGGAACCGGCGCGGCCCGGCCCCAAAACAGCAAAAGGAAACCCACACCATGATCCGCAGCATGACCGCCTTCGGCAACGCCCGGGCAGACCTGGAACAAGGCACGCTGGCGCTGGAACTGCGCAGCGTCAACAGCCGCTTCCTGGACCTTTATTTCCGCCTGCCCGACGAGCTGCGCCACGTCGAGACACCGCTGCGCGAACTGCTGACCGCCCAACTGGCACGCGGCAAGGTCGAGATCCGGGTGTCCTACACGCGCAACGTCAGCACCGACCTGTCCAAGCTCGAACCGGCCTGGCTCGAGACCCTGGCCGAACAGCTGCAAGCCGCACGCCGCGTGCTGCCCGACATCGCCGCGCCGCGCCTGGTCGAGCTGTTCAACTGGCCCGGCCAGCGCACCAACGACGCGCTGGACCCGCAAGTCTGGGGCGCCGCCTGCCTGCAGGCCGCCCAGGAAGCCCTGACCCAGTTGCAGGACGGCCGCGCCCGCGAAGGCGAGCGCCTGGCCGGCATGATGCGCGAATGCGCCGACGGCGTCGCGAACATCGTCGAACTGGTCCAGAACCACCTGCCCCAATTGCTGGCCGACCACCGCGACAAGCTCGCGTCCAAGCTGCGCGAAAGCGTCGAATCCGCCTTTCCCGGCGGCTTCACCCACATCACGGGCGCCGAACTGTCCGAACGCCTTTCCCAGGAAGCCAACCTGTTCGCCCTGCGCATCGACGTCGCCGAAGAACTGTCGCGCCTGCGCTCGCACCTGGAAGAACTGCGCCACCTGCTCATCGACGGCGGCGGCAAGGCCACGGGCAAGAAAAACGCCGGCAGCGCCGGCAAGCGCCTGGACTTCCTGTTCCAGGAAATGAACCGCGAAGCCAATACGTTGGGTTCCAAGGCCGGCAGCATGGAAGTCACCCGCGCCGCCATGGACCTGAAGCTGCTGATCGAACAGATGCGCGAGCAGGCGCAGAACATCGAATAGCGCGGCAAGGCGCCCCGCCGCCAGGCTGGCGGCGGCCAAACCGCCTGCCTGCCCGGCCACCACGCCGGGCGCCTCCCCTCATGTCACGCTGGCGGCTGGCCCGCCACGCACAGCCGTGCCCGTTCGGGCACGGATCAATCCGCCAGTTCCTGAAAATTCAGAATCTTCCAATGTTCGAGCGCACTGAATCTATTTAGTGTGCGCTATTGGCCGTTGCCTGGCATTCCGATTCGCAGTCATCTTCCTCGGTCCCAGGCATCGCCAGATTCGTTCGCGTTCAAGCAAGGCTTTGACAGTACCCGTTTCCACGTCGCCATGTCGCCCAGGAAGGTATGCCATTGAACTTCAAGCAACTTATCGAACACAGGGCCGCCCAAACCCCAGATCGTCTGGGATATCGCTTTCTTCCCTCCGATCGGGACGAAATGTGTCTGACTTACGGGCAGCTTGCCCGTCGCGCGTCTTCGTTAGCCGACGAACTACGGCGCCTCGTTCCTGCCGGCCAGCGCGCGCTGCTGCTTTACCCCGCTGGATTCGACTTCATCTGTGCCTTCTTTGCCTGCCTGCTGGCGGATGTCGTCGCTGTCCCTCTTCCTGTGCCACAAGCCGATAACGGCACCGAGCGGCTCGAGCACGTCATTCGGGATTGCTCTCCTGCGATCATCCTGACCCATTCCGGCATCCTCACAAGGATCCAGGCCTTGCTGCCCCCGCCACTGCAGCAAACCGTGGTGGCAACAGATGTTCAACCAGATTGGCGACATGCCGCGGTGTCACCCGACAAGGCGGATGCTTCGCTGGCATTGTTGCAGTACACCTCGGGCAGCACCGGCCGCCCGAAAGGCGTGTGTGTCAGCCACGAAAACCTCCACGCCAACCTGCAGCAGATCGAACGGGCGTTCGGTCATACAAGTGACAGTCGAGGCGTGATCTGGCTACCCCATTATCACGACATGGGACTGATCGGCGGCGTCTTGCAGCCCTTGTTCGTCGGCTTCCCCGTTACCCTGTTCAGCCCTATCGCATTCGTCCAACGCCCGGTCCGGTGGCTTCAAGCCATTCACACCTATCGAGCGACGACCAGCGGCGGACCGAACTTCGCCTACGACCTGTGCGTCCACAAAGCAGCCAGCCTGGCCGATCAAGACCTGGACTTGAGCTGCTGGACCGTTGCCTTCAATGGTGCCGAGCCCGTCAAGGCCACGACGCTTGACGCATTCGTTTCGGCATTTTCCCCTGCTGGCTTCAGGCGCTCCGCCTTTTTGCCTTGCTACGGGTTGGCCGAAGCCACGCTATTGGTCACCGCGTCTGAACGAAACTCGGAGCCCGTTCTGGCCACCTCCCCCCATATGGCCACCTCCGCCAACATCGAGTTCACGGTTGATGGCGGCAAACCCCTGGTGTCCTGCGGCGTGGCAGCGGCAGGCGTCTCCGTACACATCGCCCCGGTAGATGGCAGCGGCCACAGTGCCCCGGGAGAAATCGGCGAAATCGTGGTCCAGGGGCCGAATGTGTCCCGGGGTTATTGGGACGCTGTGCGAACGCCGCCATCAGGGCCTCACGTTTCACCCCTGCGCACGGGAGACCTGGGATTTCTGCTCGACTCTCGACTGTACGTCACCGGCCGGCTGACCGACCTGATCATCCTGCGAGGCAGGAATATTTTTCCCGAAGACCTCGAAGCCACCGCTGAAAGGGCCGAACCGAGGCTCGCCCGCGAAGGCTGCGCGGCATTCTGCGTTCAAACCCCCGGCGCCCACGAAGTGGTGCTGATCCAGGAGGTGAGCCTGCGCACCTTGCGAACCGTCGATATAAACCAAGTGAGTCAGCGCGTCTCATTGCGAATCCTTGAGCAGCACGGTATTCGCATCGATCGCTTTCTCCCCGTAAAGATTGGCAGCCTTGCCCGCACCAGCAGCGGAAAGGTCAGCCGTTCGGCTACCAAGCAGCTGTATCTGGATAACAAACTGCACGCCCTCCCGACACCCGCGGACCATTGAGGACAAAAACGATATGACCAAGATACGCATCGACAATCCCGCCTTGGCGCGCATGCAGCAACGCACCGCGCTTGCCACACTCGTAATTCCGTCATTGGGCGCCATACTTGCCAGCTATTGGCTGTTCACACGGGGGATCGGCACCGTTACCCTCGTCGTTCTGGTCGTCTTCTATCTCCTGACCACAGCAGGATTGACCGTCGGGTTCCATCGGCTGTTCACGCACAAGTCCTTCAAACCTTGCGCTCCAGTCAAGGCGGCGTTGGCAATTCTAGGCATGATGGCCGCCCAAGGCCCTGTGCTGTTCTGGGTCTCCAGCCATAGACGTCACCATGCATTCAGCGACACGAACGAAGACTGCCACTCGCCCTGCACTCACGGCAACGGCGTCCTGGGTACGGTGAAAGGCCTGCTGCATGCTCATTTCGGCTGGATGCTCAAGGCCGAAGTCACCAATGTCACCCAGTTCGCACCGGATATCTTGCGCGATCACCTCATCATGAAGCTGAACCGACACTACACGGCATGGGTGCTCCTCGGCCTGGCTATACCCGCTGCAATAGGCGCCATCAGTCCTGGCGGTTGGGCCGGCGCAATAGAAGGCTTGCTCTTCGGCGGCCTGTTCAGAATTTTCTTTGTGCACCAGATTACATGGGGGCTCAATTCCTTGAACCACGTATTCGGACGACGCCGCTATCACAGCAACGACAACAGCCGAAACATCGGTTGGCTGGCGCTTATCACCATGGGCGAAGGGTGGCATAACAACCACCATGCCTACCCCAGCGCCGCACGCTTCGGACACCACTGGTGGGAACTTGATCTGGGCTATTCCCTGATACGCCTGTTCCAGCGCCTGGGTCTATGCACTGAAGTCTGCCTGCCCGACCGCGAGGCCATCGCCAAAAAACGGATTCACGCTTCGTCCAACGCCCTCTGAGGTTCCTCATGCCTATCCATCAAGCGTCCATCGACCCGGTTGCATCCCACAGCGTCGTCACCCATGCGCAACTGGAAGACTGGCTCATCGCCTACATCGCCAATCTTCGCGGCATGAAAAAGGAACGAATTTCGCGCAATGTCGTCCTGACCAAGTACGGCCTTGACTCTGCCTCGGCCGTGGCCCTCAGCGGGGACCTTATGGACTGGCTGCGCTGCGACATTGATCCCACCCTGCTGTACGAGCATCCCACCATAGAAAAGGCGGCCGCGTATGTCATGGCCGGACTGCCGGAGGAACGCCGTGGCTGATACGATCCGCACCGCCCAACCCGCCCTGGGTGCCTCCGAGGCCGCCATCCAGGCGCACTATGACATCAGCAACGATTTCTACGCGCTTTGGCTTGACCCATCAATGGTTTACTCGTGCGCGCTTTGGCATGTCGACGACGATGCCACGTCCCTGCAGCGTGCTCAACAACGCAAACTCGATTTTCATCTCGAGACTTGCGCCGCCATCGGCAAGAAGCGGCTGCTGGACATCGGCTGCGGCTGGGGGGCCCTGCTCGAGCGCGCCGTTACCCACTACGGCGTTGACCAGGCGGTTGGCCTGACCTTGAGCCAGGCCCAGGCAGACTGGATTGCGCGTTCCACGACCGCCAATCTGGCGGTGTCCCTCGAGAGTTGGGTTGACCATGTCCCGACAGCTCCCTACGACGCCGTCGTCTCGATAGGCGCATTCGAGCATTTTGCCAAAGTGGGACTCACCTCATCCCAGAAAATCGACGCGTACCGACGTTTCTTCCTGTGGTGCCACAAGCACACCACCAACGACTGCCTGTTATCGATACAGAGCATCGTCTATGAAAACTATGACGAACAGAATCCAAACCCTTTCGTCGAGGAGATATTCCCCGAATCCGAGCTACCTCGCCTTTCCGAGATACTGGCAGCATGCTCCGGCTTGTTCGAAATTACCCGACTGCAAAATGATCGCGCGGACTACGCCAGAACGTTGCAGACCTGGTACAGGAACCTGCGGGAACGCCGGAACGAGGCTATCTCGATGGTCGGAGAACAGGTCTACAAGAAATACGAGAAATACCTGGGCGTGTTCGCCGTGGGGTTTCATCGCGGCACCGTCAATCTGACACGCTTGGCGGCGCGCAAGATCAATGCGCCGGTCGTCAACCGATGAACCGGACAGGCGCGCGGCTCAAGTGCGGGCTTGCCCGCCCTGGCCATGTCCACGTCTGGACAATCCGGCTGTTGCGCGGCTATCTTCCCGCGGCAGTTCTTTCCCGGCACCTCAACTACCGTGAACAGGCACTGGCCCGCACCTACCGGGATGCCTCGGCCAAGAGGCAATACCAGGCCAGTCGCTATGCCGTCCGAAAGCTTGCCTCCTGCTATGCGGCTGTCGCGGCAGGCACTCTTGTGTTGAGCCGTGGTGGCCTGGGCCAACCACTGTTGAAGCGACCTCGAGGCCGTAATGGCACTCTCCTGCACCTGTCGATTTCCCACAGCGAACGGGCTTTCGCGCTGGCTTTCTCGCGTCACGCCAGAGTGGGGGTTGACATCGACACGACCGATCACCCCCCCGCGGTATGGCGCAACCTGAGCCGCCATTTCCGCTCCTCCGAACACCGCTTTACTCAACCGCTTCAAATGATCGAGTGCTGGACCCGCAAAGAAGCGCTGTTGAAAGCGCTGGGTTCAGGGCTTGGTGGCTTGCCTCTTCTGCCTCCCCTGCCTGAACGCGCAAGCACGGTGCGACTCGCCCAATCGCGTTGGCACGTCACGTCTTTACCCACCTTCAACGGCTGCGCAGTCGCGTGCGCAACGGACGGCCCGTATGGGCGCCTGTCACATTTCACCCTAGGCTCGCTCAACGCACTCAAACGGATACGCTGATGCAACTTCATTTTCTCCGACTGGCATTCAAACTGCTGAACCTGGTGTCCCCGCGTCTAGCCGCGCGGTTGGCGGTTTCCATTTTTTATACACCCCGTCGTTACCCGGCCTCGAATTGGGAACAAGCCGCCTTGTCCGCCGGCCGTGACGACCAGTTGCTATTCGACGGCGAACCGTTGGCCGCTACGATCTGGGGCGACAACGGCCCGACAGTGCTGCTGGTTCACGGTTGGCAAGGTCGTCGAGGTCAGTTGGGGAAAATCGCCTTGGCGCTGATGGCCGAAGGATTCAGGATCGTTACAGTGGACGGCCCCGCCCATGGCTCCTCGACCAAGCGGCGAACGACCCTGGTCGAATTTGCGCAAGCGGTTGAAATTGCGGCAGACCGATATGGCCCGCTGCATGCCATTGTCGGCCATTCGTTTGGCGCTGCGGCAAGCGCTATCGCACTGCGTAAAGGTGTCCACGCGCGATGCGCGGTCTTGATTTCATGCCCATACTCCTTGCGTCATGTCGTTCGCGGCTTCGCCAGAATTGTCGGCTTGCCCAATCGATCGCATGAACAGATGTATCCCATCATGCAACGCCTGCATCGTTGCCCGGAATCTGATCTGTCTTTCGACACCATCGGCCCTGAGCTGCAACTGCCGTGCCTATCCATTCATGATGCCGCCGACAAGTACATCCCGGTCTCGGACGGTGAAAAAGTCTCGCGCAGCATCGCTCAGGCGAAATGGATCCGCACCCAGGACCTTGGACACATGCGTATCCTGCAAGCAGAAGCGGTTGTACAACAGGTTACCGATTTCGTTGTGCAGGCCCGGGATAAGCCAAGCTTCTCAGTGCTGACTGCTCAGCCAACGACATGACTGATGCTCAAGTGGAAACGCTCCACCTCGCGCTAGGACTGGTCCTATTCTGCTTGGGAACCATGCTGGGCATTCCTCATGGCCGGTCCAAGGGCCGGGGCGACGCCAAGAACACCGAGCTCTGGCGCATCGCCCACTTGTCCACCTGTGTCGGCGGCGCGTCGTTGCTGGCCTTGGCGGTAGCGATGCCTCGGCTGTTCGCAGACCAGGCGATTTATGTCCTTGCGCCGTTCACGCTGTCGGCGTACGGCTTTTTCATGGCCTGCACGCTGAGCGCGTGGTTCAACACGTCATGGGATGATGACCGCGGCAATGCCAGAACGGCGGCGGTCTATCGTCTGCAGATACTGGCGTCGCTGCTCGCGTTGGTGGCCGTGGCTGCCTCGTTCGGCCTGCTCGCGTGGCGCTTGCTGCGTTAGACGGGCGGGCCGGTCATTCTCAGTACCGATCGGCCTTTCAGGCACCATCACCCACGACAGGCAAGGTGTGATAAGGTGACGCCGCGGCTATGGGAATCCTTCCTTCTAACCTGAACACCTAGGGTTCCCGCTTTCCGCATTGCGCCTGCCTTCGGCAGGCGTTTTCACGTGGACATGCATCATGAACCCGATCTATCTGCGCCGCCGTCACCGGCTCTTGCTGGGCAAGCCCCCTGCGCCTGGCAGCGGGGCCGATTCGTCTTCCCGCCCCGTGACCGCCGTCGAACTGGCCGCCATCCAGGCGCAGGCCGAGGAGCTGGGCTATCTGCTGTCGGACGCGGTGTTGGCCCGCCTGCAGGCGTGGCCCTTGCCGTCCGTGACGCTGTTCGGACGCCAACTGTTGAAGGTGCTGCGCGAAATGACGGGCGCGCACCGCCAGTACCGCCCGCTCTACCCGGATTTTCCGAAACAGGTGCAGGACCTGAGCGATGCGCAGCGCTATCTGGATGCCATCACGCACTACGTGACCCTGCGCCGGATGCCCGGCGACGGCTCCGACCGCCCGCCGCTGTTCCATGGGCGTGAGCCGCAGATCATTGAATTGGGCGAGGCCGCCGAATGCGAAGCCATCTTCACCCAGTTGGCCGCATCGGCCACCTCGCTGTCCGAGACGGATCGCAATGACCTGGCGTGGTACGTGAAGCAATATCGTGCGGACATCTTCCGTTTGATGCCGGCGAAGATTCCGTTCAAGGAGACGCTTGCGCTGGTCTGCGGCCACCTCATCCGGCACGTGCCGGGCCCCGCCACGGACGCCTTTCTGCATGACCGGCTGGACACCGCCACCGACGTGCTCCGCGTCGCGGTGGCCCTGGCGGACGGCGATGTGTCGCTTGCGCTTCCCACGCGCTTTGCCTCCCTTGCCCGCGCCCGGCGCAAGCAGTTGCTGGCGCTTGTAGAACGTCACCCCAACGCAGCACAGGACATGCCGCGCTGGAAAGAGCGCTGGAAGCGCCTGGGCGAAGTGCTGCACCCCGGCGAATACGCCGACCGCTTCCCGGCTACGGCCGCCGCCTTTGCCCAGCTGCGCAGCGGCCGGCCCCCGGCCACCTTCAACAGCGCGATCGAAGCCTTGCTGGCCGCCGGTCAGACGGAGGACGCCGCCCAGCGCCTGGCCAGCCGTCCGGGCGAATTCGCGCGCCGGCTGGACCATCTGCTGCGTACCGCGGCAGACCCGCAGTCGATACTGCAGGGCTTTGCCCGTGTCGTCGACCAGGTGCCGACTCCGCTGCTGCTGCAGCTGCATACCCACGCGACGCACCGCGACGCGCCGGCCTCGCTACGCTCGTTCTACCCCAAGGGCGAAGTGGCCAAGGTATTTGCGACGGCGGACGCCCGCGCGCCGCTGCCCGACGGATCGGCCGCAGCCCTTGGCGACCTGTGCCAGGCCACGCTACTCAAGCGGTTTGCCACGCTGGCGCCGTTGGGCGACTGCTATCTGGACCCGGCGCTGCGCGATCACGTGGTGCCCTTGGCTCAACGCGCCGCGTCGCGCAGCCTGCGCACACTGGCACGTGGCAGCAGCCTGCCCTTGCCCGACGCTGACTTCGTCAGAATGTTCCTTTGGTGGAAGAACGGCAGGGGCCGCGCCGACGTCGACCTGTCTGCCGCCATGTTCGGCCCCAATTTCGACTTCATCGACGCGCTGACCTACTACCGCCTGCAAAGCTACGGCGGCTATCACAGCGGCGATATCGTCGACGCGCCGCAGGGTGCGGCTGAATTCATCGACCTGAACCTGGAACGTTTGCGCGGCCGCGGCGTACGCTTCGTCGTCATGGTGCTCAACAGTTTCACAGGCCAGCCGTATTGCGACCTGCCCGAGTGCTTCGCCGGATGGATGGCCCGCCATGACGCAAATTCGGGCGAACCCTTCGAACCGCGCACGGTCATGGATCGGGTCGACTTGGCGTCCAATACGATGATCAGCCTGCCGCTGGCGCTGGACCTGCACGCCGGGCGCATCCGTTGGATGGATGTGGCGCTGCGCGAACAGCCCCGGCTGAACAATGTGGCCAACAATCTGTCCGGCGTGTCGCTGATGCTGCGCTCGTTGATGACGCGCCCCCAACCCGACCTGCATACGCTATTCACGCTGCATGCCCAGGCGCGCGGCCGGATCGTGGACGACGCGCAGGCAGCGCGAACTGTCTTTGGCGTGGACGGGGGCATCACCCCTTTCGACATCGACCGTATCCGCGCGGAATTCCTCGTATAGCGCGCCCGCGCCTGGTCAGCGCGGCGCCGGTTCCCCGCGCAAGGCCGAATCCAGGTATGCGCTGCGCGCCCTGGCGTCCGGGAAGGTCATGTCCTTGTAGCTCACGAAGCGCGAACCCTTGGCCAGCCGGTAGCCCAGCCAGATCAACAGGAACAGCGGAATGCCGATGTACGTGGCGGCGACGCCACCCCAGTCGATGCGCTGCTCCAGGAAAGCCTGGTAGTTCTGGCCCAGCGTGATGATCAGGCACAACGCGAACGCGAAGATCGGGCCGAACGGGAAGAACGGCGACACATAAGGCAGATCGGCCAGGTTGCGGCCCTGCTTGACGTAGCCGCGGCGGAACCGGTAGTGGCTGATGGCAATGCCCAGCCAGGCAATGAAACCGGTCATGCCCGAGGTATTGAGCAGCCAGATATAGACGGCCTTGGGGCTGAACACGAACGTGAAAAAGCACAGCGCCGCCACCACCGTCGTGGCCACCAGCGCCCACAGCGGCACGCCCGAGCGCGACACGCGGCCGAACACGGCCGGCGCCTTGCCGTCGCGCGCCAGGCTGTAGAGCATGCGGGTCGCCGCGTACATGCCGGAATTGCCGGCCGACAGCACCGAGGTCAGCACCACCGCGTTCATGATCGAGGCCGCGGCCAAGAGGCCGGCGCGCTCGAAGATCAGGGCGAACGGACTGACGCTGATGTCGGTGACTTCATTGCGCAGCAGGTGCGGATCGGTATAGGGAATCAGCAGGCCGATCACCAGGATCGCCGCCACGTAGAACAGCAGAATGCGCCAGAACACCTGGCGCACGGCGCGCGGCAGGTTCTTGGCGGGGTCTTTCGATTCACCGGCGGCAATGCCGATGAGTTCGGTGCCCTGGAACGAAAAACCCACCACCATGGCCACGCCGATCAGCGCCGCGAAACCGCCTGCGAAAGGCGCGTCGCCCACCGTCCAGTTGGCCACGCCGCCCGTTTCGCCGCCCCGGATGATGCCCAGCAACATCATCACGCCCATCGCCACGAAGGCCAGTACCGCCACCACCTTGATCAGGGCGAACCAGAATTCGGCTTCACCGAAGCCGCGCGCCGACAAGGCATTCAGGCCGAAGGTGATCGCCAGGAACAGCGCGCTCCAGTACACCCCGGGCACGTCCGGAAACCAGTACGCCATCACCAGCTGCGCGGCCACCAGGTCCACCGCCACGGTGACGGCCCAGTTGTACCAGTAGTTCCAACCCAGCGCGAAACCGAAGCCCTCTTCCACGTAGCGCGCGCCGTAGGTCGAGAACGACCCCGACACCGGCATGCTGGCGGCCAGTTCACCCAGGCTGGTCATCAGGAAATAGACCATCACGCCGATCAGCACGTAGCCCAGCAGCGCGCCGCCGGGGCCGGCTTGCGCGATGGTGGCGCCCGAGGCCACGAACAGGCCGGTGCCGATGGAGCCGCCCACCGCGATCATCGTCAGGTGGCGCGACGACAAGGTGCGGCGCAGTTCGGACGGCGCGGGTGTCGCCGCCTTGCCGCCGCTCGGGCGCGAGTCGTGTTCCGATAATGCCAAAGTCGAGTTCCTTCAGTGGGAAAATGCCCCGCCGGCCGGGTGGCGGGGGCCCGGGGTTTTCCCGGCAACGGCGGAGCATAGCGCAACTGCCCCCGGTCGGCGAAATCCCCAGGGAAATGTCACTGCAGAAGTTCATTGCACCTGAGATCTGGTTCAATGATGTTCACGGGCCGCCCGGGGCGGCTGCGGTGTTCTCCGGCCTGTTATTTACTTGCCTGGCGCGTCGCCACCGATCTTCCTGGCCGTCAGCGTCACGGTGAAAAACTCGTTACGCTTATCGGCCGAAACAGTATCCAACTGATTATTTCCATAATCAGAATGTTGCCCATTCCTGAATCGAGGGTAATACCCTTTCCAGAAATAGCGCACCTGTGTACCGCCCGCGAGCACTGTTTTGGCAGGCAGCTCGGCGACGAATCGCGTATCGGCGATGTCCCCCCGCGCGCCCAAAGCGACGCGGGCGGATGTCAATACCCAATGGCATACCCCGCGTCCGTAATAGTCCTCATCGAGCAGCATGTCGGCATACACGGTGCCCACGTACTCGGTGGCGGACAGACGGGAAAGGCGGAACGGTTCGTGGCTGGACAATGACGGCACGTGGCCGGACAGGGCATTGGATTTTCCACAGCGGGCGCCATTGCTGGCGTCGAACTGCGCCGTGCCCTCTACCACCGCAAACGGCGAGTTGCCGTCGGTTGCGCTTGAGAGATCGGATGCATTGGCAAGGGTGAGCCGTATCTCATAGGCCTGCGTCGGAGCGGGGTTCAGCTTGCGCAGCGGCGGCTTTCGCGCGTTGGAATCAGATCCGCACCCGGCGGCGACCAGAACGACCAGCGTCGGCAATGCCCAACGCAAGGCCGGCGACGAGAGATAGCGAATGGCGCGCGACAATGTCGATGTTTCCTATGCTAACTATTGTTGACTCAACGATGGGCAAGCGATTCGTCCGGAATCGCTGCGCCAAGGCGGCTATTGGAACGCCGTCTCCATGAAGGTACGCAATTTTCGCGAATGCAGGCGTTCGGGCGGCATGTCGCGCAGGCGCTCCAGCGCCCGGATGCCGATTTCCAGATGCTGGTTGACCTGGCGGCGGTAGAACGCGCTGGCCATGCCCGGCAGCTTCAGCTCACCGTGCAGCGGCTTGTCGGACACGCACAGCAGCGTGCCGTAGGGCACGCGGAAACGGAAGCCGTTGGCCGCGATGGTGGCCGATTCCATGTCCAGCGCAATGGCGCGTGACTGCGCGAAACGCTCGACCAGTTCGACGTGATCGCGCAGTTCCCAGTTGCGGTTGTCGATGGTGGCCACCGTGCCGGTGCGCATGATGCGCTTGAGGTCCCAGCCGGACAGGCCGGCCACTTCCTCCACTGCCTGCTCCAGCGCCACCTGCACTTCGGCCAGGGCCGGCACCGGCACCCAGGTCGGCAGCTCGGCATCCAGCACGTGATCTTCACGCACGTATCCGTGGGCCAGCACGTAATCGCCCAGCCGCTGCGAATCGCGCAGGCCGGCGCAGTGGCCCAGCATCAGCCAGGCATGCGGGCGCAGCACGGCGATGTGGTCGGTGATGGTCTTGGCGTTGGACGGCCCCACGCCGATGTTGACCAGCGTGATGCCGGAGTGGTCGCCGCGCACCAGGTGGTAGGCCGGCATCTGCGGCAGGCGCTGGCCCTGCCCTTCGTCGGCCGGCGCCGATTCGCCGCGCCGGGTGATGCGGTTGCCGGGTTCGACCAGCATCTCGTAGTCTTCGTTGCCGCTGGCCATCAGGGCGCGGGCCCGGGCGCAGAACTCGTCGACGTAGAACTGGTAGTTGGTGAACAGCACGAAATTCTGGAAGTGGCCGGGCGCCGTGGCGGTGTAGTGCTGCAGGCGGTGCAGCGAATAATCCACGCGCTGCGCCGTGAAGGGCGCCAGCGGCTTGGGTTCGCCTTCCTTGCCGCGCCACGAACCGTTGACGATCGCGTCATCGGTGACGGCCAGGTCGGGCACGTCGAACAGGTCGCGCAAGGGGCGCTTGAGGGCCTCGAGGTGCTCGCCTTCGACATAGGCGCCTTCCGGAAAGGCAAAGTGCAGCGGAATCGGGGAGTCGGACTCGCCCACCTCGACCGCCACGCGGTGGTTCTGCAGCAACTGGCCCACCTGCTCGATCAGGTAGTCGCGAAACAGGGCCGGCTGGGTGACGGTGGTCTGGTAGATGCCCGGTTCGGCCACGTGGCCGTACGACAGGCGGGTATCGATGGGATCGTAGGTTTCGACGACGATGCGGATGGCCGGGTAATACGCGCGGGCCCGTTCGCGGCCGTTGCCGGGGCCCTTCAGGACTTCACGGAACGCCGACCGCAAAAAGGCCGTGCTGCGCGCGTAGATTTCCACCAGCCGGTCGACCGCCGCCACCGCGTCATGGTAGGGCTCGAAAGGAATCGCCTCGGGCCGGTTCATGGAGGACAGGGGGTGTACTGCGTTCATCATTGAGCTTTACTCCGCTTTCTTATCTATCTTGTTTTAAGCGGCCGCTCTCGGCAATCAAGCCGGAAGAGGCCGATGCCGACGATTATGCACGACCCCGGGGCCGTATGAAGTGTCATATTCGCGCGCGTCTCGATGCGTGGTCACCGCAGCCGGCATCGCCACCGCAATAGAAACAATATATCATTCTGTTTTTCCGGTTTTTTCGGCCGGGTTGATCCGCCCGCTTTCCCCGCCCCCGCTTGCGCGTTTCCTCATCCATGCCGCCGGCCTTGCGCCCCCGACCACGCAGCCCCCATCCCATCGCCCGATGGGCGGTGCTGTCGTGGCTGTGCGCCTGCCTGCTGCTGGCGCCGTTGGGCGGTGTGCGCCACGCGCTGTCGCACCTGGGCAGCGGCCCGGCCTCGGCTCAACACGGCCTGTCGCTTGCGCGGCTGGATGCCAACTCTGCCGGCTCGGCCCGCACGCCCGGCCCCGCCACCGCGCCAGACGACGCGCATACCGCCGACCCGCTCGGCCACTGCGATCTCTGCCATATCTGGGACCTGCTGGACGCCACCTTGCCGGCGTCCTTCCCCCTCATCGCCGGCACGGCGCCGCGCATTGCGCCGGCCCCGTCCACGCTCCGCGGCACCACGCTGGCCGCCGGCAGTTGGTTCCAATCCCGCGCGCCGCCCGCCGCGACTTGAAATCCCGCACGCCCGATTTCAACCGCCGCCCGCTTGGCCGGCCCCCAGGATTGCCATCATGCCTTTTGCTGCTGCCCCGGCAGGGACACGCTTGTCCCTGCGCGCCCGCAACGCTTCTGCGTTGGACGTTGCTTTGCCGAACCGTTTCTCGTCGGCCCGTTCTTCTCTCGCCCTCGCCCCGCTGGCCGTCGCCTGCCTGCTCGCCCTGCCCCAGGCCACCCACGCGCAAGCCGCCCCGGACACCACCACGCTGTCCCCCGTCGTCATCACCGCCAACCCCCTGGGCAGCGAAGCCCTGGCCTCGCCGTCCACCATCGTGCAAGGCCTGGACCTG
>PJUB01000360.1_pt1 | contig 21384 bp, 17 predicted proteins | sample 1512141 | NCBI WGS metagenome assembly PJUB01 (sample SAMN08177677, study PRJNA422409) | Soil metagenome, whole genome shotgun sequencing project. | isolation source: Soil enriched on filter paper: alkali lignin treatment | place: USA: Madison | collected 2015-01-15 | reverse complement strand
TGTCGGTGTCGGGCATCGGCGGCCACCGCAAGCCCTTCGGCAACCTGCTGCCCTACGTCGACCACCTGCCGCACACCTACGACCGCGAGCACATGGCCTACACCCGCGGTCAGCCCGACTGGGGAGCACACCTGGCCGACACGCTCGAGCGCATCGTGGCGCTGCACGATGCGTCCACCATCGCCGCGGTCATCGTCGAGCCGGTGGCCGGATCCACCGGCCTGCTGGTACCGCCCAAGGGCTACCTGCAAAAGCTGCGGCAGATCTGCGATGCGCACGGCATCCTGCTGATCTTCGACGAAGTGATCTGCGCGTTCGGCCGAATCGACGGCGCCTTCGCATCGGCCCATTTCGGCGTCACGCCTGACCTCATCACCAGCGCCAAGGGGCTGACCAACGGCGCCATTCCGATGGGTGCGACGCTGGTGCGCCAGCCTGTCTACGACGCCTTCATGCAAGGCCCGGACAGCGCCATCGAACTGGCCCACGGCTACACCTACTCGGGCCACCCGGTGGCCTGCGCGGCCGGACTGGCCACGCTGGACATCTTCCGGCGCGAAGGCCTGTTCCAGCGCAGCCGCGAGCTATGGCGTTACTGGGAAGACGCCGCCCACAGCCTGAAGGGCCTGCCCCACGTGGTGGACATCCGCAACATCGGCCTGCTGGCCGCCATCGAACTGGCGCCGCAGGACGGCAAGCCCGGGCAACGCGGCTTCGCGGTGCACCAGGCCTGCCTGGAACGCGGCTGCCTGATCCGGGCGGCCGGCGACACCATGCTGCTGTCGCCGCCGCTCATCATCGAGCGGGCGCAGATCGACGAATTGTTCACCGGGCTGTCGGACGTGCTGCGCGCCGCGGCCTGAGGCCAGCGCCCGGCGGCACGGCCCGCCTGCCTGACAACACCCACGCCGTGGCGACGGCGTGGGCAACTGCGCACCGCTCAGCCCAGGTGGCGCGTCACGGCCTCGACCACGCGGCGCACATCCTCGGCGGACACGTCCAGATGGGTCACCAGGCGCGTCGGGCCACCATAGACGGCGCGCATCATGATGCCGTCGGCGGCCAGCGCCGCGGTCAGCGCGTCGCAGCGCGCCGGTTCGAATTCCGCGAACACCATGTTGGTGTCCTGGCTCAGCACGCGTACTCCCGCGATGCCGCGCAGGCCCTCGGCCAATTGGCGTGCATTGTCGTGGTCATCGGCCAGGCGGTCGACGTTGTGCTCCAGCGCATACAGGCAGGCCGCGGCCAGCACGCCGGACTGGCGCAGGCCGCCGCCCAGCATCTTGCGCCAGCGGCGCGCGCGGGCGATCAAGTCGGCGCTACCCACCAGCACGGACCCGACGGGCGCGCCCAGGCCCTTCGAAAAGCAGATCGAAACCCAGTCGAACGGTTCGCACATCTCAGCCAGCGGCTTGCCGCTGGCGACGGCGGCGTTGAAGACGCGGGCGCCATCCAGGTGCGTGGCCAGGCCGTGTCCGCGCGCCCAGTCGGTGGCCGCCCGGATGTAGCTGGCCGCAATGAGCTTGCCGTGGAAGGTGTTCTCCAGCGCCAGCAAACGAGTACGGGCAAAATGCGGATCGCCTTCGGGCTTCAATGCCGCGGCCAGTTTTTCCAGGGGCAGCGAGCCATCTTCGGCATGCTCGATGGGTTGGGGCTGGATGCTGGCCAGCACGGCCGCGCCGCCGCCTTCGTACTTGTAGGTGTGCGCGAGCTGGCCCACCAGGTATTCATCGCCGCGTTCGCAATGCGCCATCAGCCCGGCCAGGTTGCTCTGCGTGCCGGACGGGAAGAACAGGCCGGCCGCCTTGCCGGCGCGCTCGGCCACGGCCTGCTGCAAGCGGTTCACGGTCGGGTCGTCGCCCATCACGTCATCGCCCAGCGGCGCAGAGGTCATGGCCTGCAACATGGCCGGGGTCGGCCGGGTAACGGTATCGCTGCGCAAATCGATCATGAGACATCCTCGGATAGGAAACGGAATTCGTAAAAGACGGGCGGGTTCAACGGGCGCGCGCGGCCGGCGCCGCGCGGCTCACCACGAAGATGCCGGCCAGAATCAAGGCCATGCCGCCCAGCTCGGCCACCGACGGGCGTTCGGACAGCACCGCCCACGCCATCAGCATCGCCACCACGGGCACGCCCAGGCTGGACAGTCCGGCAATCGACGCCGGCACCCGCCGCACCACTTGCAGCCACAGCAGCCAGCCCGCCGCGGTGGCAATCAGCACGATGTAGGTCATGCCGGTCCAGAGCTGCCAGCCCCACTGCGCGGGAATCTGCGGCACCAGCAACGCCACCGGCGTCACCGCCAGCCCGCCGAACAGCATCTGCCACGCGGTGAACGTCATCACATCCGGCGCATGGCGGTCGAACATGCGCTTGGACAGCACGGTGCCCACGCCCCAGCACAGCCCGCTGCCCAACCCCAGCAATACGGGTTTCAGGTCGCCCAGGCCATGCCAGGGTTCGATGAACAGCACCAGTCCGATCGCCGCCAGGCCGATGCCCGCGCCATGACGCGCCGACGGCCGCTCGCCCAGCAGCCCCCAGGCAAACAGCACGACCCAGAACGGCATCGTATAGGCCATCAGCGACACCTTGCCCACGCCGCCGGACACCAACGCGGTCTGCACGAAGCCCTGGAACCCGGCGGTCTGGGTCAAGCCGATCAAGAGGGTCAGTTTCCAGGGCGGCATGGCCAGGGGCCGGCGCGTGGCGATCACCAGCGCGAATAGCACCAGCGCGCCCACCACATAGCGCAGCGCCACGAAATCGAAGGGGCCGATGTAAGGCACGATCAGTTTCATCGCGATCCAGCTGCCTGCCCACACGAGGATGGTGCTGAACATCAGGGCAAGCCCTGCGCGATCGAAACTGCTGCGGCTCACGGCGGCGTCTCCGGTAAAAGCATTGAAGGGGAACAAAACGACGATGCCCATACCGGCAAACCGGTATGGGCATCTCGCATTATGCTCCCGCGGCGCGGGATCGGCCCGCGCCGTCCGGAAGGCGGACGGCGCGCGCCGTTTACAGCGGCTTGGACAACTGATCCAGGATCGCCGGATTTTCCAGCGTCGAGACGTCCTGGGTCACTTCTTCGCCCTTGGCCACCACGCGCAAGAGGCGCCGCATGATCTTGCCGGAGCGGGTCTTGGGCAGGTTGTCGCCAAAGCGGATGTCCTTGGGCTTGGCGATGGGGCCGATTTCCTTGGCCACCCAGTCGCGCAGCGTCTTGGCGATGGCTTGCGCATCGGCGCCTTCGGGACGGGCGCCCTTGAGCACCACGAACGCCACCACGGCCTCGCCGGTCGTGTCATCGGGCCGACCGACCACGGCGGCTTCGGCCACCAGCTCGTGCGCCACCAGCGCCGATTCGACTTCCATGGTGCCCAGGCGGTGGCCCGACACGTTCAGCACGTCGTCGATGCGGCCCATGATCCAGAAGTAGCCATCCGCATCGCGCTGCGCGCCGTCGCCGGCCAGGTAGTAGCCGCGCAATTCGGGCGGGAAGTAGCTCTTCTTGAAGCGTTCGGGGTCGCCCCAGATGTTGCGGATCATGGCGGGCCACGGACGCTTGATGACGAGAAAGCCGCCATTGCCCTGGTCGACGTCGCCACCGGTTTCGTCCACGATGGCCGCGGCAATGCCCGGCAGCGGCAGCGTGCAGGAACCAGGCTTGGTGGGCGTGGCGCCCGGCAGCGGAGTGATCATGTGGCCGCCGGTTTCGGTCTGCCACCAGGTATCGACGATCGGGCAGCGCTCGCGGCCGATGTTCTTGTGATACCACATCCAGGCTTCGGGATTGATGGGCTCGCCCACCGTGCCGATGATGCGCAGGCTGTCCAGGTCGAACTTGGACGGATGGGTTTCGGGCGCCGCCTCGGCCGCCTTGATCAGCGAACGGATCGCGGTCGGCGCCGTGTAGAAGGTGGTGACCTTGTGGCGCGCGATCATGTCCCAGAAGCGGCCGGCGTTGGGGAACGTGGGCACGCCTTCGAACACCACTTGCGTCAGGCCGGCGGCCAGCGGGCCGTAGGTGATGTAGGTGTGGCCGGTGACCCAGCCCACGTCGGCCGTGCACCAGTAGACGTCGTCCTTGCGGGCATCGAAGGTCCACTTGACGGTCAACAGCGCCCACAGCAGGTAACCCGCCGACGAATGCTGCACGCCCTTGGGCTTGCCGGTCGAACCGGACGTGTACAGGATGAACAGCGGATGCTCGGCATTGACCGGCACCGGTTCGCAGGTGTCGGGCTGGCCGGCTTCGACATCGTGCATCCAGAGGTCGCGGCTGTCGTTCCATTGCACCTTGCCGCCGGTGCGGCGGTAGACGATGACCTTGCGCACGGCCTCGCAGCCGCCCATGGCGATGGCTTCTTCCACGGCAGGCTTGAGCGGAATGGTCTTGCCGCCGCGCACCTGCTCGTCGGCGGTGATGACCAGCGAGGCGCCCACGTCGACGATGCGCTCTTGCAGGCTCTTGGCCGAAAAGCCACCGAACACCACCGAGTGCGTCACGCCCAGGCGCGCGCAGGCCTGCATGGCCACCACGGCTTCGATCGACATGGGCATGTAGATGATGGCGCGATCACCCTTCTTGTAGCCCAGCGCGGCAATGCCGTTGGCGAAGCGGCACACGCGGGCCAGCAGTTCGCGGTAGCTGACCTTGTTGACCTTGCCATCGTCGGTTTCGAAGATGATGGCGGTCTTGTCGGCGTTGCCGTTGGTCAGGTGCACGTCCAGGCAGTTGGCCGAGACGTTCAGTTCGCCGTCGCCGAACCAGCGATAGAACGGCGCATTCGATTCGTCCAGCACCTCGGTGAACGGCTTGGTCCATTGCAGGTTGTCGCGGGCCTGGCCGGCCCAGAAGCCGTCGAAGTCCTTTTCGACCTGCGCACACAGCGCGTTGTAGGCGTCCATGCTGGGAATCGCGGCGCCTTGGGCCGCGCGCTCGGGCGGCGGAAAGACCCGGGTTTCTACCAGTACGGACTCAATAGCATTCGACATGATCTTGTCTCCAATCTGTGATTCTGTTGTTGATGCCGTTTTCTTTTATTGCCCACTCGCAACCGTATCGCCACGCTCTTACGGGCACCTTACGCAAAATGCGGGCCAGAGCCCGCATCACCGCAAGCGTGCAACCGCCGGCCAGGGCGGCAACGGCATCGACAACCTGACTGCGCAAACGCAAACCCACCGGACGCCGCGCACTGCAAGGCGCGCGGGGCAACGTCCGGAACTTCATAAGAATATCAGTTGCGGCGAACGGCCGTGGCGCTAGGCAACACGCCGTGCCAGGCCGCGCGCCATGTCCACGCGCGACAAAAGGATGAGGCCGCCCACGAAGAACAGTCCGGTCACCAGGATGGCCAGGCGGTGGTTGCCGTGCGTGAGCCAGGTGACCAGGCCGTAGGTCAATGGCCCGATGACGGCGGCCAGTTGCACCGCGAAGGTCCAGAGCGAGAAGAATTCCGCCAGGCGTCCGGCCGGCGCCAACGCGCCGGTCATCGCGCGGCCCGCGCTTTGCGTGGTACCCATGCACAGGCCCGCCAGCGTGGCGGCCACCCAGAACACCGGCGCCGTGACGGCGGCATAGGCCACCAGCACCATCACGATCCAGCCGCACAAGGTGATGGCCAATGCCGGCTTGTGGCCGATGCGGTCCTGCACGTAGCCGAACGAGAACGCGCCCGCGGCCGCGCCGATATTGACGGTGAACACCAGCAGCATGATCTGCGGGGTGCTGAAACCCATGACCTCGGACGCGTACACCGCGGCCAGGGTGATGACCACCGAGATGCCTGCCTGGTAGCAGGCGATGCACATCAACAGGCGGCGGAATTCGGGAAAGTGCTGGCCGGTTTCGCGCCACGCGAACGCCAGGCGCTTGAAGACGTCCAGCGCCTCTTTGGGTTCAGCCAGCGGCCTGGCACGCTCGCGCAAGAGGAAAAACGACGGCAACGCCGCCAACGCGAACACGGCGCAGGTCACCAGGATGACCCGGGGCACGAAATGCTGGGCGTCCAGGCCATTGGCTTCGGACAGCGTCACCACCCACAGCGACAGGCCCAGCGTGAGCATGCCGCCGCAGTAGCCGAAGCTCCAGCCCCAGCCCGACACCCGGCCCAGCGCCGACGGCCTGGCCAGCTCGGGCAGAAAGGCCGCGACCATGGATTCGCCGATGCAATAGCAGTAATTGGAGACGACGATCGCCGCCAGGGCCAGCCAGACGTCGCCCGGTCCCGCCTGGGTCAGCACCAGCGTGGCCGCCACGCAGCCGGTGGTACTGGTGTAGAGCAGGCGCCGCTTGGCGGCACGGGCATCGGCCCGCGCACCCAGCGTGGGCATGGTCAGCATGATGAGCAGGTAGGACAGCGACAGCGCCGCCGTCCAGGCCAGCGTGGACCACGGCGCACGGCCGGCGACCACGCCAACGAAATAGGTGCTGAACACCGCCGTGAGAATCACGGTGGTGTAGCCGGAATTGGCGAAGTCGTACATGGCCCAGGCCCAGACTTCGCGCTTGGCCACGCCGGGGTTCAGCGGACCGGAGTCCGCAGCCCCGTCGGCCGGCGCGGCAAGGCCGGCGGGCACCTGGCCCGCCGGCGGCTGCCGCGATTCTTCTGGGTTCACAGGCCCAGCGCGGCGATGCCCGCCTGGGCGATCTGGGCGTCTTCGGTGGACTTCACGCCCGACACGCCGACGGCGCCGACCACCTGGCCGTTGGCGATCACAGGCACGCCGCCTTCCAGCATGCCTTCGATCAGCGGTGCCGACAGGAAGGAGTAGCGGCCGTTGTTGATGATTTCTTCGTAGACGCGCGATTCGCGGCGGCCCAGGGCCGCGGTCTTGGCCTTGGCCGGCGCGATGTGCGAAGAGATGGGGGCGGCGTCGTCCAGCCGCAGCATGCCCAGCAGATGGCCGCCATCGTCCGACACGGCGATGGTGACCGCCCACTTGTTCTGCAGGGCGTGTGCTTCGGCCGCGGCCAGGATTTTCTTGACGTCTTCGGCGGTCAGCACGGGTTTGGTGTTCATTGCAGCGACTCCTTGATCTGTTCCAGGGCGGTGGGGTCTTCGATGGTGGTCAGGTCTCCGGGGTCGCGACCTTCGCAGACGGCGACGATCGCGCGGCGCAATACCTTGCCGGAGCGGGTCTTGGGCAAGGCGCCCACGAACCGGATCCGGGCGGGCCGCGCCACTGCGCCCAGCTGATCTTCCACCAGCCGCATGATATCCGCTTCCAGCTGCTTTGCGCCCTCGGATGCGTCCGCCATCGCGGGATTCTTCAGCACGGCGAAGGCCATCGCCACCTGGCCCTTGAGCGCGTCGGCCACGCCCACCACCGCGCATTCGGCGATGCCGCTGTGGCTGTTGACCGATTCCTCGATCTCGCGCGTGCCCAGGCGGTGGCCCGCCACGTTGATCACGTCATCGGTGCGGCCCAGGATGAACCAGTAGCCGTCCGCATCGACCAGGCCCCAGTCGAAGGTGGAATAGACCTGGCGGCCGGGAATCGACGTGAAATAGGTCTGGACGAAACGTTCGTCGTCGCCCCAGATGGTGGACATGGCGCCGGGCGGCAACGGCGGCACGATCGCCACCACGCCTTTCTCGTTGGCGCCCAGGTCTTCGCCGCTGGACTCGCTGACGATGCGCGCATCGAAGCCATACACCGGAAACGACGGACTGCCATAACGCGTGGCCACCTTTTCCACGCCCGGCTGCGCCGACAGGATCGGCCAGCCGGATTCCGTCTGCCAGTAGTTGTCGATGATGGGCTTGCCCAGGCCTTCCGAAATCCATTGCGCCGTGGGCTCGTCCAGCGGCTCGCCCGCCAGGTACACCGCCCGCAGGGTGGACAGGTCGTGCTTCTTGAGCAGCGCCGGGTCCTGCCGCTTGAGCACCCGCACTGCCGTGGGGGCCGAAAACAGCGTGTTGACGCCAAACTGCTCGACCAGCCTCCACAGGACAGCCCCGTCCGGACGCACCGGCGTGCCCTCGTACAGCACGGTCGCCTGCCCGCCGATCAGCGGCCCATACACAATATAGGAGTGCCCCACCACCCAGCCGATGTCGCTGGTGCAGAAGAACGTGTCGCCGGCGCGGCCGTTGAACAGGTATTCCATCGACGACGCCAGCGCCACGGCATAGCCGCCCGTGTCACGTTGCACGCCCTTGGGCTTGCCTGTCGTGCCGGACGTATACAGGATGTAACTGGGTTCGGACGATTCCAGCCAGGTCACGGGCACGTGCACCCCATGCTGGGCGGCGCGCAGCGTGGCGTAGTCCAGGTCGCGCCCCGCCACCGGCTCGAACGGCGCCAGGCCGCGGTCGAACACGACCACCGAGGCCGGCGGCGTCTTGCACAGGGTCAGCGCCCGGTCCAGCAGCGGTTTGTAGGGCACCACCTTGCCGCCGCGCGACCCGCCGTCGGTACACACGATCACTTTGGGCGCGGCATCGTCGATGCGCTGCGCCAGGTTGACCGAGGCGAATCCGCCAAACACCACCGAGTGCACCGCGCCGATGCGGGCGCAGGCCAGCATGGTGAACACGGCCTCGGGCACCATCGGCATGTACAGCAGCACCCGGTCGCCCCGGCCCACACCCAGGTCGCGCAGCATGGCGGCGGCGGCATTGACCTCGTCGTAGACGTCCTGGCGCGTGTAGATGCGTTCGCGATCGACCTCGGTCGACACCCAGATCAGGGCCGGCTTGTCGGCCTGGGTGGGCAGCCAACGGTCCACCGCGTTGTAGCAAAGGTTGGTCTTGCCGCCCACGAACCACTTGGCGAAGGGCGGCCGGGAAAAGTCCAGGACCGACTCGAATGGCGTCTCCCAGTGCACCCGGCTGGCCTCCTCGCGCCAGAACGCATCACGATCGTGGACCGAGCGGTAATGGAAATCCCTGGTTTTTTGCATTTTTGTCTCCTGTTATTGTGCATACGCCTTAAGGCTGATTGCTTTCTTTTTGAATCCTTCGGTCATTTTGGTGGGCAAACCTTGCACCAGGCTTGCCCCAGGTCAAAAAATTCTGCCACGCGTCTACGCCTCACGCGCGCCGGGCTGGTTACAGTAACGAACCAGTCTTAAAAGTTTGGTAGAATCCCCGCGAAGTTGTGACAACATATCTGTTGATTCGCTGCTTTATTCCAGCTATTCAGGTGTTTTTTAGCGTTTTTGACGCTTTATTGCTTCTGATCTGCGAAAAAGTGGCAATCATCCCCAGGCGAATGCATCGACACTCCAAAAGCGCGCGACTGAATTCATCCACTGGCCAAGCACACCGCGGTCTGCGTTTGCTGGCGCTGATGGCGTGCATCGCGGGTCTGGCGGGTTGTGCAGGCACTCATCAAAAGTCCACCGCCTATTCGTCCGAGATCGATCCGTACGAAACGGAATGGGTCGCCACCGCCGATGACCCCATCGGCATGCTGGTGGTACAGAAATTCAAGCGTGACCGCCAGCGCACCCAATCGGGCGTCAACAGCGACAACGCCATGGTCAGCGAAGCCCTGAACTACCTGGGTATCCGCTATCGCTTCGGCGGCAGTTCCCCCGATACCGGTTTCGATTGCAGCGGCCTGGTGGCCTATTCCGCCGAACGCTCGCTGGGCCTGAAACTGCCCCGCAACGCCGCCGAAATCGCCCAGCAGGGTGTTTCTGTCGACAAGAACGAACTCAAGGCCGGCGACCTGGTCTTCTTCAACACCATGGGCCGCCGGTATTCCCACGTGGGCATCTACCTGGGCGACGACCGCTTCGTGCACTCGCCCAGCGCCGGTGGCGTGGTGCGTGTCGAAAACATGACCATGGCGTACTGGACCAAGCGCTACAACGGCGCCCGCCGCCTGGACAACAGCCTGATGGCCTCGGCCCGCGCGGCCAACTGATAGCCCCGGTGCGGCTAGCGTCGCACGACGCGCCGCCTCGCGCCATCCCCCCAAACAGCAAAACGCCGCCGGACTGTCCAGTCCGGCGGCGTTTTTCATTTCTCTTCGCGGCCGTGGGGCCGCAGGCCGTTTCGGCCTCCCCAGTTTTTCTGTGTCCGCGGCGGCGCGGCAAGCCGTCAGTGGACAGCGGCCCCCGTGCACAGGCCGCACTGCTGCAGCGCCTGCTGCATGCTGCACACCGAACGGCGACAAGCCACGACCCGGATGCCGCCGCGCTGCGCCGCATTGCGGAACGTTTTCATGACGTTATGGCCCAGGAAGTCGGTCAGCAAAATGACCAGCTGGGTGCCCGAGGGCAGTTGCAGCGTCTTCTTCTGATGCGAGGGGTCACGGCCACTGATGTGGTGCGTGATCGAAATATTGTGTCCTTTAAGCAGATCCGGAATGTTGCCGAGCCTGTCGGCGCCCACTACCACTGCACTCAATCCTGCCGTCATGTTGAACCTCACTGGGTCGTTGAGACTGAATGTAATGATAATGATTCCTATTTTTTAGTCAACTTAAATGAGATCAGTTCTTATTTAATTATTTTTATGAGCTCATGGGAACGCATAGGAAGACCCCCGCTCCCCCCTTCCCCGAGACGCCTGCGCAGCCAAAAAAAACGCGGCTCCCGCAAAGGGCCGCGCTTTGTCCCAGGGCCTCCAAAGCCGGCCACGCCTACTTGGGCGTGCCCTGCACCGCCTCGGTCACGACCGCGCGGGTCAATGATGGCGCCAGCATTTCCAGGAAGGTATAGACGTAATCGCGCAGGAACACACCGGCCTTCACCCCCACGCGAGTGGTGTGCGTGCCAAACAGGTGCCCGACGGGCAGTCCCACCAGGTTCGAATCGCGCCGCGGGTCGTAGGCCACGCCGGCGATGATGCCGATGCCCAGGCCCACATCCACGTAGGTCTTGATCACGTCGGCGTCGATGGCCTCCAGCACGATGTCCGGATGGATACCCTGGTTGGCGAAGACTTCGTCGATCGTGCTGCGGCCGGTAAAGGCACGGTCATAGGTCACGATGGGGAATTCGGCCAGTTGCGCCAGGGACAGGCGCTTGGCAGCGCTGGAGGTCAGTTCGGCAAGCGGATGGTCGGGACGCACTACCACCGTGTGTTCCCAGGCATAGACAGGCAACGTCGCCAGGCCCGGGGTCAGCGCCAGGGATTCGGTCGCCAGCGCCAGGTCGGCCTGTTCGTGCAGCACCATTTCGGCCAGTTGCGCGGGGCTGCCTTCAGCCAACGACAGATGCACCTTGGGGAATTGCTTGCGGAACGCCGGAATGACGCGCGGCAGCAGGTAACGGGCCTGGGTGTGGGTGCAGGCGATCACCAGGCCGCCTTCGTCGCGGCGGGCAAATTCATCGCTGACTTTCTTGAGATTGTCGACTTCGCGCATGATGCGGTCGATCACCTGCGAAACCGCCAGGCCGGGCTTGGTCAGCCCCTTGATGCGCTTGCCGTGACGTTCGAAGATCTTGATGCCGAGTTCATCCTCGAACTCGATGATCGCCTTGGACACGCCCGGCTGGGAGGTATAGAGCATCCGGGCGGCTTCGGTCAGATTGAAGTCGCGCCGGATGGTTTCGCGCACAAAACGAAATTGCTGCAGGTTCATGAATTGGCCCCTGATAGACGGACCAATTATAAGTAATAAGGACGCCTTGTTATATGACTTATTGATATAAGCTTAGGCGCAAGGCGTCCCTCTTTCAGCGCATCGAGATCGTCGTGTTCACGGTCTTGGCATGGGCCGACCAGCGCGCGGTGACCGTCTTGGTCTGGGTCCAGAACTGCACCGCCTGCTTGCCATTGGGGCCCAGGTCGCCGAGCTTCGAGCCGCGCGAACCGGTAAAGCTGAACCAGGCCACCGGCACCGGGATCGGCACGTTGATGCCGACCTGGCCGACGTCGATGTTGTTCTGGAAGTAGCGCGCCGCGCCGCCATCCTGCGTGAACAGCGCCACGCCGTTGCCATTGGGGTTGCGGTTGACGAATTCCACCGCCTCTTCCAGCGTTTCCACGCCCACCACGCACAGCACCGGCCCGAAGATTTCCTCGGTGTAGATGGTCATGTCTTCGGTCACGCCGTCGAACACCGTGGGACCCACGAAGTTGCCCTGCTCGAAGCCCGAGACCTTCAGGTTGCGGCCGTCCAGCAGCAGCTTGGCGCCTTCGTCCACGCCCTTCTGGATCAGGCTTTCGACGCGCTTCTTGGCGTTGGGCGACACCAGCGGGCCCAGGTCGGCCGCGCGGTCCATGCCCGAATTGACCTTCAGCTTCTTGGCGCGCTCGACGAAATCGGGCAGCCAGTTGCGGGCATCGCCCACCAGCACGGCCACCGACGAGGCCATGCAGCGCTGGCCGGCCGCGCCGAAAGCGGCGCCCACCAGCTGGTTCAGCGCCACGTCGGGATCGGCGTCCGGCAGGATCACGCAGTGGTTCTTGGCGCCCATCATCGACTGGCAGCGCTTGCCCGCGGCGGAGGCGCGGTTGTAGATCTCGGTGCCCACGCGGGTCGAACCGATGAACGACACCGCCTTGATGTCGGGATGCTCGCACAGGCCGTTGGCCGTATCCGGGCCGCCATGGACCACGTTCAGCACACCCGGGGGCAGGCCGGCTTCCAGGGCCAGTTGGGCCAGGAACAGCGAGGCGGTGGGGTCCTGCTCGGACGGCTTGAGCACGAACGTGTTGCCGCAGGCCACCGCGATCGGGAACATGAAGCAAGGCAGCATCACGGGGAAATTGAACGCCGTGATGCCGGCGCACACGCCCAGCGGCTGGATCAGGGTGTAGACGTCGATGCCGGATGCGGCGTTCTCGGCATATTCGCCCAGTTGCAGGTTGGCGATCGAGCAGGCGTGCTCCACCACTTCCAGGCCACGGCCCACTTCACCCTCGGCGTCCGGCAGGGTCTTGCCGTGTTCGCGGGTAATCATCTCGGCCAGCTTGCCGGTGTTGGCGCGCAGCAGTTCCTGGAATTTCAGCATGACGCGCATGCGCGCGCCCTGCCCGCTGTTGCGCCAGGTCTTGAAGGCTTCCTTGGCATTGGAGACCGCCAGGTCCAGCTCTTCGCGCGTCGCGAAGGGCACCTTGGCGACGACCTCTTGCGTGGCGGGGTTGATCACGTCACGCCATTCGGTGGTCTTGGACTGCACGAGCTTGCCGCCGATCAATAGCGGAACGCGGGGGACTTCACTCATTTGATGCTCCTAACACTGCTTTATCGATGCGGATGGAATCCGCGTTCAGGGTTCTTTGCGGGCAGCGCCGGCCGGCCCCTGGCCGGCCGGCGCCGACGCGTCCTACTTCTGTACCAGCGGGCAGGTCGAATCGGCCAGCGGCTGGAAGGCCTCGGCGGCCGGAATGGTGGCGACCAGCTTGGAATAGTCCCAACCACCCTTGGATTCGGACGGCTTTTTCACTTCGTACAAATACATGTCGTGAATCACGCGGCCGTCGGGGCGGATCGACGCATTGCGCATGATCGGGTCCTTGATCGGCAGCTCGCGCATCTTGTCGGCCACCACCTTGCCGTCGGTGCTGCCCGAAGCGGCGACCGAACGCAGGTAGTGCAGCACGCTGGAATACACGCCGGCCTGCGTCATGGTGGGCTTGAGGCCGCGGAAGGCCTTCTCGAAACGCGTGGCCCATAGGCGCGAGGCATCGTCGTAATCCCAATAGAAGCCGTCCACGTACGACAGCCCCTGGGCGCTTTCCAGCCCCAGCGCGCGCAGGTCCGACAGGAAGATCAGCAGCGACACCAGCCGCTGCCCTCCCGCCACGATGCCGAACTCGCGCGCCTGCTTGACCGCGTTGACCGTGTCCTGGCCGCCGTTGGCCAGCGCCACGACCTGCGCCTTGGAACTTTGCGCCTGCAACAGATAGGAAGCGAAGTCGGGCGCGTTCAGCGGATGGCGCACGCTGCCGGCGACCGTGCCGCCCAGCGCCTTGACCGCCTTGGCCGTGTCGGCTTCCAGCGAGTGGCCGAAGGCATAGTCGACGGTGATGAAATACCAGGACTTGCCGCCCGCCTTGACGGTGGCCTTGGCGCCCCCGGCGGACTGCGAATACGTGTCGAACATCCAGTGGAAACCGACCGGCGAGCACTCTTTGTTGGTCAGCGCCGTGGTGGCCGGGCCAGAGAACATCACGACCTTGTTCTTTTCACGCGCAATGCCCTGCACCGCCAGCGCCACCGCGGAGTTGGTCAGGTCGGCGATGGCGGTGACGCCGTCGCGGTCGAACCATTCGCGCGCCTTGGCCGCGCCCACGTCCGCCTTGTTCTGGTTGTCGGCCGAGACCAGCTCGATTTTCATGCCCTTGCACTCGGCCGCCAGGCAATCGTCGATGGCCAATTGCGCCGCGGCCACCGAACCTGCCCCGCCCATGCCGGCATAGGTGCCCGACATGTCCGTCAGAATGCCGATCTTCACCGGCGGCTTGTCCGCCGCCTGCGCCTGACCTACCAGCGCAGCGCCCAGACACAAGCCTGCGGCCAGCCCGCGTACGTGCAATTCCATGGATTTGTCTCCTGAGTTTTATGCGTTATGGCGCCGTCTTTGCGGCCTGCGGTCCCCAGGAGCATTGCCCTAGGGCCTGCCGACCCAGTGTAGATGTGTGAAAATCAACAAGCAACACTAGAAATGCACATTCCTTGTGCATCAATGCACAATCAAGATCGGGGCGAAAAACGTGCTGGATTGGGACAGCCTGCGGTATTTCCTGGAAGTGGCGCGCACCCAGCGGGTCAGCGCGGCCGCGCGCAAATTGGGGGTCGAACACACCACGGTGTCACGGCGCATCCGCGCGCTGGAAAGCGAACTGGACACTCTGCTGTTCGAAAAATCGCGCAGTGCCGGCTTCGTGCTGACCGAAGACGGCCAGCGCCTGTTCGTGCACGCCGAGCAGATGGAAAGCACGGTGCATACCGCCCGCGAGAACCTGTCGGGCATCGGCCAGGCGCTGTCGGGCCACCTGCGCATCGGCGCCACCGAGGGCTTCGGCAGCTATGTGCTGACGCCGTTGGCCGCCGACTTCCAGCGACGCTATCCGCACATCACCCTGGACATCCTGCCCGTGCCGCGCTTTGTCAGCCTGTCCAAGCGTGAAGCGGACCTGGCCATCACCATCGAACGCCCCCAGCGCGGTCCGTACGTCTGCAGCAAACTGTGCGACTACACTCTGCGCCTGTATGGCACCCCGGGTTACCTGGCACGCCACCCGCCCATCCAGAGCCGCGCCGACCTGGCCGGCCACAGCTTCATCGGCTATGTCGACGAACTGCTGTTCAGCGAACGCCTGCGCTACCTGGAAGACCTGCTGCCCGCGAGCCGGGTGGTGTTGCGCAGCACCAGCGTGGTGGCGCAGTACCACGCCGCGCTGCAGGGGCAGTCGCTGGCCATCCTGCCGTGCTTCATCGCCGCACAGGACCCGCGGCTCAAGCCTGTGCTGGAAAACGAAGTGGAGATCACGCGGTCGTTCTGGATGTACTGCCACGAAGACCTGCGCAAGCTCAAGCGCGTGACGGTGCTGTGGGAATTCATCCGCAAGTCGGTGCTCAAGAACGCCGACCTGCTGGCCGGCAAGCGCGGCACGATGAAGTACCTGCCGTGAACCCGGCCCGCGCTGCGGCGGCGTGCCGGGGCAGGAGATCGCCCGCGCCATTGGGCGCGGGCCCCAGCCTTAGCTGGTCTTGGGCGCCTTGACCCGCAGGCGGCGCATCAACAGGAAGGCCGTCAGCATGGCCACGATGATGTGGATCGCGAACGTGCCCACGCCGAAGCTGAGCTTGCCGTTGGAGATCCAGGCGCGCGACAGGTTGATCAGGTTCATGTACAGCAGGCCCACCAGGCCGGCGATGAGCAGGTCGCCCGAACGGCCCAGGCGCGGATTCACCGCGCCCAGCGGAATCGCCAGCAGCGCCAGGTTCAGCGCGGCCAGCGGCAACGAGATCCGCCACATCACCTGCGACCAGCTGCTGGTGGTGTTGTCGGCCATCAGTTGCGGCGTGGTGCGGGCCTTGGACGAGCGCTCGGCGGCGGCGCGGGCCGAGGCGACCGGATCGTCGCCGCCCTTGCTTTCCAGGCGCAGCCCGTACTTGTCGAAGTGCACCAGTCGAATCTCGGGCGTGCCGGGTTTGAGGTCGTAGCGATGGCCTTCGCCCAGCACCAGGAAGCGGTCGCCGTTGGGCAGGGTTTCGCTGTGGGCGCTGGCGGCGGTAAGCACGCTGAGCCACTCGGGTCCGTTTTCGCGGGCAAACACATTGCCCAGCTCATCGGTAGGCTTGGCCGGGTCTTCGGCGAAGAACACGCGGTTGCCACCGGCGGATTCCGCGAACTGCCCCGCCGTGACCTTGGACAGGTCCGAGCGCTGCTCGAAGCGTTCGTGGTATTCGCCGATCTGGCGGTAGGCCCAGGGCGCAGCCACCAGCGTCAGTCCCGCCACCGCGATGGCCACCGGCACGGCAACCCGCAGCACCGGCTTGAGCCAATCGGCCAGCGACAGGCCGCTGGCGAACCACACCACCATTTCGGATTCGCGATAGTTGCGCGTGACGGTGGTGAGCACCGCGATGAAGATCGACACCGCCAGGATGGTCGGCAGGGCCGTGATGGTGGACAGCGCGGCCAGCACGAGCACGACGTCCGCCCCGATGTTGCCGCCCGCCGCTTCACCGAGCAGGCGCACGAGCAGCACGCTGAGCCACACGATGAGCAACGTGGAAAAGACAACGCCAGCGTGACTGGTGATCTCGCTGACGACAGAGCGTTTGAATAGAGACATGGGAGAATATGCGGGATAATCGACCGCATCATACAGACGCACACGGGAAACCCTCATGGAATTTAGCACACAGACCACCGCTTCCCTGCACCAGATCAAAACCGCCGCGCTGGCGATCGGGGTCTTTGCCGACGGCGTATTGAGCCCCGCCGCCGACCTGATCGACCGGGCCTCCAACGGCGCCGTGCGCGCCGTCGCCAAAGCCGAATTCCGCGGCCGCGCCGGCGCCACCCTGGTGCTGCGCTCGCTGCCGGGCGTGACCGCCCAGCGCGTGGTCCTGGTGGGCCTGGGCAAGCAGGACGAATACTCGGCCCGCGCCCACGCCTCGGCCGAACAGGCCTTTGCCGCCGCCTGCGTGTCCGCCCAGCTGACCGAGGGCGTCTCGACCCTGGTCGCCAACCCGATCCCGGACGTGGCCGTCATCGCCCGCGCCCGCAGCGCCGCCATCGCAGCCGGCAGCGCCACCTATCACTACGACGCCAGCTTCGGCAAACCCGACCGCGACGCCCGTCCCAAGCTCAAGAAGATCGTCCAGATCGTCGAACGCGCCGACGCCAGCCAGGTCCAGAAGGGCCTGCGCGAAGGCGCCGCCATCGCCAACGGCATGGAACTGACCCGCACGCTGGGCAACCTGCCCGGCAACATCTGCACCCCCACCTACCTGGGCGACACCGCCAAGAAACTGGCCCGCGAGTTCAAGTCCATCAAGGTCGAAGTGCTGGACAGGAAGCAGGTCGAGGCCCTGGGCATGGGGTCGTTCCTGTCGGTGGCCCGCGGTTCCGAAGAAGCCTTGCGCTTCATCGTCCTGCGCCATGCCGGCAAGCCCGCCGCCAAGAAGGGCGCCAAGGCCGCGCAAGGCCCGATCGTGCTGGTCGGCAAGGGCATTACCTTCGATGCCGGCGGCATCTCGCTCAAGCCCGCCGCCACGATGGACGAAATGAAGTACGACATGTGCGGCGCCGCCAGCGTGCTGGGTTCGTTCCGCGCCCTGGCCGAACTGGAACTGCCCCTGGACGTGGTCGGCCTGATCCCGGCCTGCGAAAACCTGCCCAGCGGCACGGCCAACAAGCCGGGCGACGTCGTCACCAGCATGGCCGGCCTGACCATCGAAATCCTGAATACCGACGCCGAAGGCCGCCTGGTCCTGTGCGATGCCCTGACCTACGCCGAACGCTTCAAGCCGTCCACCGTCATCGACATCGCCACCCTCACCGGCGCCTGCGTCGTGGCCCTGGGCCACGTCAACACTGGCCTGTTCACCAAGGACGACGCCCTGTCCGACGCCCTGACGGCCGCCGGCCGCCAGTCGCTGGACACCGCATGGCGCATGCCCATGGACGACGCCTACCAGGAACAGCTGAAGTCCAACTTCGCCGACCTGGCCAACATCGGCGGCCCCCCGGCCGGCGCCGTCACGGCCGCCTGCTTCCTGTCGCGCTTCACCAAGTCGTACCGCTGGGCCCACCTGGACATCGCCGGCACCGCCTGGAAAAGCGGCAAGGACAAGGGCGCCACGGGCCGTCCCGTGCCGCTCCTGATGCAGTTCCTGCTGGACCAGGCTTGATCGCCCTGCGACGGAACCCGGGATGACGCGCATCGACTTCGCCTTCGGCGCGCCGGACCGCTTGCGCATGGCCTGCCAGGTCGTGCGCAAGCGCTACCTGGCAGGCCAGCGACTGGTGGTGTACTGTAAGGAAGGCTCGCGGCTGACCGCCTTCGACCGCATGCTGTGGGCGTTCGACGACACCTCTTTCGTGCCGCACGTGCTGGCCAACGATCCCCTGGCGGCCGAAACGCCGGTCGTGCTGACCGCCGGCGATCCTGGCCAGGCGATGCAGCCGTCCGCCGATGGCCAGGCCCAACCCTGGCTGCTGAACCTCGACGACGACTGCCCGCCCGGCTTCGACGCCTTCGAGCGTCTGCTTGAAATCGTCTCGGACGACCCCGACGACAAGCAAGCCGCCCGGCAGCGCTGGCGCACCTACGTCGGGGCCGGCCACACGCCGCAAAGCCACGATCTGAGCCGGCAAGCGGCCAGCAACTGACCGTCCGTACACCCGCGCCGCCCCGCCCGGCGGCGCCTCTCCCTCGGGAGCCCCCATGCCCCACCCCACCGACCCCGGCATCCCCACCCTGACCCAGCGGGCAGAACCCACCCTGTCGCCCTCCGCCTCCCGGCCCGACGCCCCCGTATTGACCGAGGTGGCGCAAGACCGCGCGCGGGCTTATCCTGACGAAGCGTTCCCGGTGTTGACCGACGTGGCCGAATCGGCGGGCTTGAACGACTGGCCCGCGGACGACTTCCCGCTATTGACGGCCACTGCCGAATCAGACGATTTCCCGCTGCTGACCGAAGCGGCCGACCTGCCCGCGGCGCCGGATGCCGACCGGCCCGCCATGCCCGCTGCAAGCCAGGCGGCAGTGCAAGGCGAGCTACCCGCACAAGCGTCTCCGGCGGTCGTGCCGCCACAGGGCGCCGTGTTGGCCGCGCGCCTGCAAGCGGAAGTCGAACAGGCCATGCGCCAGGCGCTGGCCGACGCCATCGAGCAGATCCAGGCACGCATGGACGAAGAACTACCCCGCATCGTCGCCCGGGTCCTGCAGGACGTACGCCCCGGTTGAAATCCGGCCTTCCGCCCCCATTACGGGACTACACTGCCCTCCACCTGTCCTAATTCCTCCAAAAACTGGATTCTTCAGGGAACTGTAAGGTATCCTTGGCATCTAAGCCTTCTAGGCAAATCAATTTCTGCCGTACACAGGAGTCCTCCATGAACGAATATCGTCCGTCCCCCTTTAACCGTTCCGGCACCATCGCCGGCGCGCCGGGCGAGGTCGCGCGCAACCAGGTGCTGCGCAACACCTATTGGCTCCTGGCGCTCTCGCTGATCCCGACCGTGCTCGGTGCTGCCGTCGGCCTGTACACCGGCATCAACCGGGTCATGGGCGCCAGCCCCGGCCTGTCCGCCATCGTGTTCCTGGTGGGCGCGTTCGGCCTGATGTTCGCCATCGAGAAAAACAAGAACAACTCGCTGGGCGTCGTCCTGCTGCTGGCCTTCACGTTCTTCATGGGCGTGATGCTGTCGCGCCTGCTCGGCTTCGTGATGGGCTTCAGCAACGGCTCGCAACTGGTCATGACGGCCTTCGGCGGCACCGCGATCGTGTTCGGCACCATGGCCACCCTGGCCACCACCATCAAGCGCGATCTGTCCGGCCTGCAGAAGTTCCTGTTCATCGGCGCGGTCGTCATCCTGGTTGCCGCCCTGGCCAACATCTTCCTGCAGCTGCCTGCGCTGATGCTGACCATCTCGGTGCTGGCCATCGTCATCTTCTCGGCGTTCATGCTGGTTGACCTGCAACGCGTCGTGAACGGCGGCGAAACGAACTACGTTTCCGCCACGCTGGCCATCTACCTGGACGTCTACAACGTCTTCTCGAACCTGCTGATGCTGCTGGGCATCTTCGGCGGCAACCGCGAGTAATCGCGCGCTGCCTACCGGCAAACAAGGGCCTGCATGAAATGTGCAGGCCCTTTTTCATTGGAGCTTGCCATGTCCGACCGCCGCCGTTTCCTGCAGGCCGCCGCCTGCGCGCCCTTGCTTGCCCAGCCGTGGGCGGCCCATGCCCTGAGCACCAAGCGCCCCATGCGTGTTCGCGAGATCTGGTCGTCGGGCGAAATGCTGCCGGCCATAGGGCTGGGTACGGCCGATACCTTCAATGTGGCACCGTCGGATGCGGCCGCCATGGCGCCGTTGGCCCAGGTGCTGGACTCGCTGCTCGAGGCGGGCGGCAAGCTGATCGACACCGCCCCCAGCTACGGCCAGGCCGAGGCCGTCACGGGCGCCCTGGTGGCGCGCAAGCCGGACATGCGCAAGCAGGTCTTCCTGGCCACCAAGATCAGCACCCAGGGGCATGAGGCGGCCCGGCGCCAGATCGAACACTCGCAGCGCGCGCTCAAGACCGACAAGCTCGACCTGATCCAGGTGCACAACCTGATCGACACCCGCAACCAGTTGGCGTTGCTGCGCGACCTGAAACAGCAGGGCGTGACGCGCTACATCGGCATCACCCACTACACCGATTACGCCCACGACGAACTCACCGAACTGGTCGAGCGTGAAAAGCCCGACTTTCTGCAGATCAACCTGTCGGTGGGTGCGCGCAACGCCGAAAAGCGCCTGCTGCCGGCGTGCCTGGCCAATGGCGTGGCCGTCCTGGTCAACCGCCCCTTCCAGGACGGCGCCCTGTTCCGCCAGGTCAAGGGTCGGCCCCTGCCCGAGCTGGCAGCCGAGATCGGCTGCGGGTCCTGGGCGCAGCTTTTCCTGAAATTCGTCATCAGCCACCCCGCCGTCACCGCGGTCATCCCCGCCACGTCCAAGCCGGCCAACATGGCCGACAACCTGCTGGCCGGCTTCGGCCCGCTGGCGAACGACGCCCAGCGCGAACGCATCGCCGCCTTGCTGGCCTGACGCCATGACCCTCCAGGCCGGCCCCTGGCGTCACCGGATGGCGCAAGCGCTCGGCATCCGCGCCGATGAACTGGCCCCGGCCGCGTGCGGCTTCGCCTTCTTCTTTTTTCTCTTCTGCGGCTATTTCATGCTACGGCCGATCCGAGAAACGCTGGGCATCCAGGCCGGCGTGGACCAGTTGCAATGGC
>PJUB01000358.1_pt1 | contig 21394 bp, 16 predicted proteins | sample 1512141 | NCBI WGS metagenome assembly PJUB01 (sample SAMN08177677, study PRJNA422409) | Soil metagenome, whole genome shotgun sequencing project. | isolation source: Soil enriched on filter paper: alkali lignin treatment | place: USA: Madison | collected 2015-01-15 | reverse complement strand
CATTTCAACCTCCCGCAGAACAGCCGGATCCTGCCAAAGGGACGTGTTATTTCTACATCGGATTAAAGGATGGTTTATGTCCCGATCGTCATAGAGCCATTCCTGATCTTCGAGCAGATTGCGTCAAATCGCTTAGCGGCTGCTTTCGAAATGAAGGAAAAACAGCAAGATGGTTGAAATCCATAGAGAAACTCAGCTCGGACGAGAATTTCTCCGCAATGAATTTATGTCAGCTCAAATTCGCATATCACGATTTACTTCAGAGCGATATTGAAGCGCAATCTGATTCAGATGAATTTTTGCGGCGATATTACGAGAAAGTTGAAAAAACCCTCACGCGGATGAGCTCTGGGCATGCCATCGTACTACTTACGATTACACGCCTGGTTGATACGGTGCAGGAGAAAACTTTAGTCCTCTTAGATGAGCCGGAGAGTCATCTTCATCCGCCCTTGCTATCAGCATTTATTCGTGCTCTAGCAGACCTACTTCATGATCAAAATGGCGTGGCCATAATTGCTACACACTCGCCCGTAATATTGCAAGAAATTCCTCGCTCTTGTGTATGGAAAATATTTCGATCAGGAAAAAGCATCACCCAAGCACGTCCAAGAATAGAAACTTTTGCCGAAAACGTCGGCATGCTGACTAGCGAAGTATTCAGTCTGGAGGTAGCACGCTCGGGCTTTCACTCTCTCCTGGAAGCATCAGTTCGATCAGGATTATCGTTCGAGGATATTCTCCATCGATACAACAACCAGCTAGGAATAGAAGGCAGAGCCATATTAGCCGTGCTTGTCGCGCAACGAGATGAGAAACCGATGCAATGATGCGCCTAAACGACCCACCCAGCAATTTCGATACCACACTCACCGAATGCATAGATGGCATTACGGGCAATAAAGAACTGAAAACAAGAATCGAATTCGCCAAACCAGACTTAATCGAACAAGGGGTGGCCTACATCAAGGCTGGGCAAGCAGGCGAGCTCTTTAGATTTTCACCGATTGGTACAGCGACCAAAGATCCAATAGTCGTAGGAAAATTAGCCAAATCGGAGTTAATAAATTTATATGAGTATTACTTTAGAAATGAAGCAAAGGCATCGCGAGCGACCTATGACAAACTCCTAAATTCTGCACGTGAACAATGTCCATTTTGTGGAGGCATTGGAACTCCGAGGAATTTAGATCACTTCTTGCCTAAAGCTTATTTCCCGCAATTCTCAACTTTTCCGCACAATCTTGTTCCCTCCTGCAGAGACTGCAACATGGACGGGAAAGCAGAGTCATTCGCCAAGAGAGCAGAAGATCAACTTATACAACCCTACGTGGATGATGATCGTTTTTTTTCTACGCAATGGATTTCTGCAAGGTGCAGTTTAGACTCTTCGAACAATCCCACATCTATTCTCTATTATGTGGCACCGCCTCTAGATTGGAATCATGTAGATAAGAGCCGGGTACAGAGACACTTTGATGATTTTGGCCTAGCAAAACGATATGCTGTAAAAGCAGCTCAATTGCTTGATACCATCTTGAATCAAATTAAAGAGCTGCAGCGCCTAAATCTTTCCAGCGACGTAATTCGTACTGCGATCCTACTGCCTGGGCTCAACGGTGCACCGTTTGTCAATCATTGGCAAAGAGGAATGTTCCAAGCCCTTGAGGACTATCTCAGCAGTATTAATTCTTCACCTAATAACGCCCCTTCTAAATCTGTTTAGCATTATTTTCCATAAATTTTTAATACATCCGATATCGGATTCTAAAAAAAAGGCTGCAATGCACATTGCAGCCCTTCTATTAACGGTTGAGGTGATTAGTCTTTGCGCACTTGCGCAATCAACCCATCCAACTGCCCCAGCATCGTCTCAATCTCCTCACCCGTCACGTTCAACGCCGGCATAAAGCGCAGCAGATTCGGACGCGGCGCATTCAACAGCAGACCCGTCGGTGCCAGATTCCGCGCAGCCTCAACAATCGCCGGACCATCATCGCGATCCATCACCAGCGCACGCAGCAACCCCATCCCACGCTCGCCCTTCATGCCGTACTTAGCCGACAAGGCCAGCAACCCTTCCGACAGCTGCTTCGCACGCGCATTGACCGACTCCATGAAGCCAGGCGCAGCCAACGCATCAAACACCGCCACACCCACAGCCGCCATCAACGGATTGCCGTTGTACGTGCCGCCTTGGTCCCCATGCGAGAACACGCACACTTCCTGACGCGCCAGCAAAGCCGCCAGCGGCACGCCGCCGCCAATGCCCTTGGCCAGCGTCATGATGTCCGGCACCACGTCGGATTGCTGGTAAGCGAACATCGTGCCCGTACGGCCCATACCCGTCTGCACTTCATCCACAATGAACAGCAGCTTGTGCTCATCAGCCAGCTTGCGCAGGCCCTGCATGAATTCCTTGGTGGCGGGAATAACACCGGCTTCGCCCTGGACGGGTTCCAGCATGATCGCGACGGTCTGGTCGTCGATCAACGCGCGCACCGATTCCAGATCATTGATCTCGGCCTTCGGGAAACCTTCGACCTGCGGCGCGAACATCTTGTCCCAGCCCGGCTTGCCCGACGCGGACATGGTGGCCAGGGTACGGCCGTGGAAGCCGTGGTTCATGGTGATGATCTTGTAGGCGCCTTTCTTGTTGACCTGGCCCCATTTGCGGGCGAGCTTGATGGCGCCTTCGTTGGCTTCGCCGCCGCTGTTGGCGAAGAAGACGCGGTCAAACACCGACGCGCCGGTCAGGCGCTGGGCCAGCTCGATGGACGGCAGGTTGTAGAACGCCGGGGACGGGTTCATCAGCAGCTTGGACTGCTCGAGCAGGGCTTTCTGCATTTCCGGGGCGCTGTGGCCCAGGGTGTTGACGGCCCAGCCCTGGACGAAGTCCAGGTATCGCTTGCCCGCGTGATCCTCCAGCCAGGATCCCTGGCCTCGCACGAACACGAGGTCCGGGCGGGAGGTGATCTCCATGAGGGCGTTGACGTTGAACTGGCTGAATTCCATGGCGGTTCCTGCGGATTGAGAGAACAGGGGTTGAAAAAGGGTGGGAAACGCTAAAAGGTGAATTTAGCACCGGCGGGGGAATGCTATCGTGACGCACCCCCAGCCGATCCGCCCCAGGGCCGCCCCAAAAGGGCCGCCAGCGCGGGGCTCTCTATTTTATGCAACAGGCGCGGCCCTGCGCGGCGCCTTCTGTCGCTTTTTACTGACCGATCATGACAAGAATTCTTTCCAGTCTCGCTGCCGGCCTGGTGCTGGCCGCGGCCGCGACCGCGGCGCATGCCGAGTATCCCGACCGTCCCATCCGCCTGATCGTGCCTTTCCCGCCGGGGCAGGCCACCGACATTTTTGCCCGCGCCCTGGCCGAGAAGCTAGGCACGGCGCTGAAACAGCCCATCGTGGTGGAAAACCGTGCGGGCGCGGGCAGCAATATCGGCATGGAGCAGGCCGCGCGTGCGACGCCGGACGGCTACACGCTGGTGATCGCGGGCTCTGCTGCGGCGGTGAACCAGACGCTGTACAAGACGATCAACTACAGCCTGACGAACGATTTCGCGCCGGTGTCAGGGGTGTTTTCGGTGCCGCTGATGTTCCTGGCGACGCCGGCCTCGGGCATTACGTCGCTCAAGCAACTGGTGACGCAGGCGCGCGCCAATCCGGGTGAGCTGGCCTACGCCAGCGCGGGGATCGGCGGCACGCAGCATCTGTCGGCCGAAATGTTCAAGGCGGCGGCCAATATCGATATCCGCCACATTCCGTACAAGGGCAGCGGCCCGGCGCAGGCGGATTTCCTGGGGCACCAGGTGCCGCTGATGGTGGACTCGGTGACGGCGGGCCTGCCGCACGTGCAGAGCAAGAAGGCGGTGGCGCTGGCGGTGACGACGGCCAAGCGCCTGCCACAGCTGCCGGACGTGCCGACGGTGGCGGAAAGCGGTTATCCGGGGTTTGAGGCGATCGGCTGGGCGTCGGTGCTGGCCCCGCGCGGCACGCCGCCGGCGGTGACGAACTACCTGAGCCAGCAGATCGGCCACGTGCTGAGCACGCCGGAAATGCAGAAGTTCTTCCGCGACCGCGGTGCTGAACCGATGCCGCTGACGCCCGAGGCCACCGGCAAGTTCATTGCCGGCGAGGTCGACAAGTGGGGCAAGGCCGTGAAGCAGTCCGGCGCGCAGGTGGACTGACAGCGCGAGAAAAAGGGCCGGTCGCTGGCGCTTGTTTCAGGGGCGCGGCGACCGGCCTGCCCGCCAATGTCGCGGCGGGTCCAGTCATCAATATGACGAGCTGCGGCCGCATGACGTGACGTCGGGCCTCGGCCGCCGCCCGCCCAGCCTGCAGCGCAATGCTGCGGCTGCCGCCGGATCAGGTGTTGTCTTTCACGGTGGTGGTGGGGCCGTTGGTCTTGACGGACGCAATGCCGTTGTCCCGGGCCGAGGTGCTGGAATACATTTCGCTGCGGCCGATGGTCTGGCCGTTGGATGCGGTCAAAGTGAAATAGGGCGAGTTGTCGGATGCCATCTTGCGCTGATAGCGCGCATCGATGGGCGAGTTCTGCTGCACCGACCGAATGCCTTCCTGGGCACTGGTCTTGGTGGTGTAGCGCTCGCTGGTGAGTATGACTTCGTGGTTCGCGGCTTTCAGGTTGAACAGATACTGGTCGCCGCTGCGCTTCAAATCGTAGTAACCACTCATGGAGATCTCCGGTCAGGGGATGGATTCAGGAATTGGCCAATACTGCGATGCGTGCATCGTGAACGCCGGGCCATCGTAATGTAAGTGCCGCCCCGGGGAAATAGTGGCCGCGTTCCAAACCGGTGCGTGCAACGCCCTGAGACGACGCGTCGCGCACCAATCGGGTGCACGATCAGGGGCCTGCTTCCCCCCGCCTACGGCAGCGCCGAAATGGCACGGAACTTGCTTTTCCAGTTTTGTATACCGAATTGGTGTGCAACGCTGAACCCCGTCCGGGGACGGCGCGCCCTGGAGAGTTCCTCATGAAGCGTAGAACCCTGTTGCTGTCCCTTTGCGCCGCCGCCAGCCTGTTGGCCGCGCCGCTTTCGCATGCCGACACGCTGGACGACATCGTCAAGAGCGGCACCATCAAGATCGCCGTGCCGCAGGACTTTCCGCCATTCGGGTCGGTGGGCTCGGACATGAAGCCGCTGGGCTACGACATCGATACCGCCGCGCTGATCGCCAAACAGCTGGGCGTGAAGCTGGAACTGGTGCCGGTGACCAGCGCCAACCGGGTGCCGTATTTGCAGACGCGCAAGGTGGACCTGGTGATTTCCAGCCTGGGCAAGAACCCCGAACGCGAGAAGGCGATCGACTTCTCGGACGCGTATGCGCCGTTCTTCAATGGCGTGTTCGGCCCGGCGGACCTGAAGGTGGCGTCGGCCGCGGACCTGGCCGGCAAGACGATTGTCGTGACGCGCGGCGCGGTGGAAGACATCGAACTGACGAAGATTGCGCCGCCTACGGCCACGCTCAAGCGCTATGAAGACAACAACGGCACCATCACGGCCTTTCTGTCGGGCCAGGTGCCGCTGATTGCGACGGGCAACGTGGTGGCCGCCGCCATCCTGGCGCGCAACCCGCCCAAGAAGCCCGAGACCAAGTTCCTGATCAAGGATTCGCCCTGCTACATCGGCCTGAACAAGGACGAGCCGAAGCTGCGCGCCAAGGTCAACGAGATTCTGGCGGGCGCCAAGCGCGACGGGTCGCTGGCGGCGATTTCGAAGAAGTGGCTGGGCGCTGATCTGCCCAAGGATCTGTAAGGCAGGCGCGAGCGCCGGGGCGCCCTGATGGCTTACCAATTCGACTTCGCTTCCATGCTGGACTACACGCCGGTGCTCATCAAGGGCATCGGCGTGACGGTCGAGCTGATCGCCTTTGGTGCCGTGGCCGGCGTGGCGCTGGGCATCGGCTGCGCCTGGGCGCGCACGCAGGGCCCGCGCTGGCTGCGCGCACCGGTGACGGCGTATGTAGAGGCAGTGCGCAACACGCCTTTCCTGATCCAGCTGTTCTTCGTGTTCTTTGGCCTGCCGTCGCTGGGCATCCAGCTGGGCGAGATGCAGGCGGCCTGCCTGGCGATGGCGCTGAACCTGGGCGCGTACAGCGCCGAGATCATCCGCGCGGGCATCGATGCCACGCCCAAGGGCCAGTACGAGGCCGGTGCCAGCCTGGCGATGACGCGCTGGCAGGTGTTCCGGCACATCGTGCTGAAACCCGCGCTGGCGCGCATCTGGCCGGCGCTGTCGTCGCAGATCGTGATCGTGATGCTGGGGTCGGCGGTGTGTTCGCAGATCGCGGCTGAAGACCTGACGTTTGCGGCGAACTTCATTCAGTCGCGCAATTTTCGGGCGTTCGAAGTCTATTTCGTCACCACCGGCATTTACCTGGCGTTGTCGGTGCTGCTGCGCCAACTGCTGCACATGACCGGCAGGCGGCTGTTTCGCAAGGCGGCGCGATGATCGAGTTTTCAACCTGGGACATTGTCCGCAATCTGTTGCTGGCCGCGCGCTGGACCGTCGTGCTGTCGCTGGTGGCGTTTGTGGGCGGCGCGCTGATGGGGTCGCTGGCGCTGATGATGCGCACGTCGCGCGTGGCGCTGATGCGGCGCGTCAGCTGGGCCTACATCGAACTTTTTCAGGGGACGCCGCTGCTGATGCAGCTGTTCCTGGCGTTCTTCGGGCTGTCGCTGGCGGGCATCGAGGTGCCGCCGTGGCTGGCCGCGGGCGCGGCGCTGACGCTGTGGTCGGGGGCCTTTCTGGCCGAGATCTGGCGCGGCTGCGTCGAGGCGATTCCGAAAGGGCAGTGGGAAGCCTCGGCCAGCCTGGCGCTGGGCTACGTGCAGCAGATGCGCTATGTGGTGCTGCCGCAGGCGCTGCGCATCGGCGTGGCGCCCACCGTCGGCTTTGCGGTGCAGATCGTCAAGAGCACGGCGCTGACCTCGATCATCGGTTTTACCGAGCTGTCCAAGGCCAGCACGGTGATCACCAACGCCACCTTCAGCCCCTTCACTGTCTATGCCTGCGCCGCGCTCATTTACTTTGCGCTGTGCTGGCCCCTGTCGCGCCTCAGCCTTTTGCTGGAAAGGAAGTTGCATGCCCCTCATCGCCCTTGAAGACGTCCGCAAGAAGTTTGGCGACAACGAAGTCCTGAAAGGGGTGACGTTGCGCGTGGAGCCTGGCGAGGTGATCGCCATCATCGGCAAGAGCGGCTCGGGCAAGAGCACGCTGCTGCGCTGCGTGAACGGGCTGGAACAGATCGACAGCGGCGCCATCATGGTGGCCGACGCGCAGCTGGGCGACGACGAATTGCGGTTGCGCGCCTTGCGGCTCAAGGTGGGCATGATCTTTCAGCAGTTCAACCTGTTTCCGCACCTGACGGTGGGACGCAACGTGATGCTGTCGCCGATGGTGGCCAAGCGGCTGCCGGAAGCGCAGGCGGCCGACCTGGCGCGCGCCATGCTGACGCGCGTGGGGCTGGGCCACAAGTTCGATGCCTGGCCCGAGGAATTGTCGGGCGGGCAGCAGCAGCGCGTGGCGATTGCCCGCGCGCTGGCGATGCAGCCGCTGGCGCTGCTGTGCGATGAAATCACGTCGGCGCTGGACCCGGAGCTGGTCAACGAGGTGCTGGCGGTGGTGCGCGAGCTGGCCGCCGACGGCATGACGCTGCTGATGGTGACGCACGAAATGCGCTTTGCGCGCGAGGTCTGCGACCGCGTGGTGTTCATGCACCAGGGCAAGGTGCACGAAATCGGCCCGCCCGAGGAACTGTTCACGTCGCCCGCCACGCCGGAACTGCGGCAGTTTCTGGGGATGACGGATCTGGCGCGATAGCCAGGCGTCCGGCGCCGACGCATCGCGGCGCCGGCCCCAGGCAACCCGGTATCAGCGCGAGAAGCCGCGCGCCGAGATTTCCCAGATGTCTTGCACGATGCCGTCGCGAACCACCACCAGGCCGTCGTGCAGGTTGAAGGTGGGGTCGACGTGCGACGGCACCAGCAGCAACGTGTCGCCCAGCGCGGGGGGCTGCGTGCCTTCGGCGACGCGCACCACGCCGTGCTCGTCGTTGATGGCCGCGTACTTCAGGCCCGGCGTGCCGTGGATTGCAGGCGGGCCGCATTCGGCAGTGGTGGATTTCAAGCCTGCGTCCAGGATGACGCGGTCGGGCGCGGGCGTGCTCATCACGGTGGACAGCACGAACAGGCTGTTCTTGAAGGTGAGCGGGCCGTCCCATTCATTGGCGCCGTAGTCGCCGTCCATGAACGCGTACGACCCGGCCTGCAATTCGGTGAAGACGCCGCTGGCGGCGTCGAATTCGGCGCTGCCGGTGCCGCCGCCCGTGATGGTGTCGCAGGCGATGCCGCTTTCACGCAGCAGCAGCTGGTACGACGCGGCGATGCGCGCGGCCTGGCGGCAGACGTCGGCGCGTTCCTGGCGGGTGCGGAAATGCTGCACCGACCCGTGATAGGCCTGCAGGCCGGCGAATTCCACGCCCGGCAGCGCCCGCGCCTGTTGCGCCAGCGCCAGCACGGTGGCGTCGTCCGCGACGCCGCAGCGGCCCTGGCCGACGTCCACTTCCACCAGCACGTCGACCTGGGCGCCGGCCGCGGCCATGGCTTGCGAGATCTGCGCCAGGTTGGCGGCATTGTCGACACAGACGCTGATCTTGGCCACGCGCGCCAACTGGGCCAGCAGTTTCAGCTTGGCGGGGCCGACGACTTCGTTGCTGATGTGGATGTCGCGGATGCCGGCAGCCACGAAGGGCAGGGCCTCGCTGACTTTCTGGCAGCAGATGCCGCGCGCGCCCAGCGCCAGTTGGCGCAGGGCGATTTCGGGACATTTGTGGGCCTTGGCGTGCGGGCGCAGCGCGACCTCGTGGCGGTCGGCCCAGGCCTGCATGGCGCGCAGGTTGGCCTCGAACGCGGCCAGGTCGAGCACCAGGCTGGGCGTATCGACGCTGGCCAAGGGGTCGCCCACCTGGGCGGGCGGGGGCAGCGCGATGCCGCGTATGACTTCCTGGGACATCTGGAAACTCCGTTTTCTGCTGTGCGAGAGAAGTCGCCACCCCCAGGTAAACGATAGCCCTGCAAGCATTGGCTGGGGGGTGCCGCCATGCCAGAATTTCACCACAAATAGAGCCCCTCACGGCGGGCCCGCGACAAGCGGGCCTTTTGCTCGATAGAGGGGCCAGGTCACGAAACGGCAACGCAGCGCAAAGCATGCCCCTTATCGAACCCTGGAGAAGCTCGCATGAAATCAAAAAGCTGGATCACCACCCTGGCCCTGGCGTTGTCCCTGACGGCCGCGGCCGGCACGGCGCAGGCGCAGCAGTTCTTCCGCATCGGCACCGGCGGCACCGCCGGCACCTACTACCCCATCGGCGGCATCATCGGCAACGCGGTGTCGCAGCCGGGCAAGCTGATCGCCACCGCGGTGGCGTCCAACGGGTCGGTCGCCAACATCAACGGCATCATCGGCGGCTCGTTCGAAGCCGGCTTCACGCAATCCGACGTGGCGTTCTGGGCCTATAGCGGCACCGGCACGTTCGAAGGCAAGCCCAAGGCGCAAGACCTGCGCCTGATCTCCACGCTGTATCCGGAAAGCATCCACCTGGTGACGCGCAAGGGCGCGGGCATCAAGGGCGTGGCCGACCTGAAGGGCAAGCGCGTGTCGATGGACGAACCCGGTTCGGGCACGCTGGTCGACGTGCGTCTGATCCTGGGCGCCTATGGCCTGACCGACAAGGACATCAAGGCCGAATACCTCAAGCCCAACCAGGCGGGCGACAAGCTCAAGGACGGCGGGCTGGACGCGTTCTTCTTCGTGGGCGGCGCCCCCGCCGGCGCCATTGCCGAACTGGCGTCCACCGGCGGCATCGAACTGGTGCCGCTGGTGGGGCCGGAAATCGACGCGCTGCGGGCCAAGCAGGAATTCTTCACGCCTGACGTGATTGCCGCCAACACGTACCAGAACGTGCCCGAGGTGAAGACCATCTCGGTCAACGCGCAGATGGTCACGTCGGCCAAGATCCCCGAGCAGACGGTGTACGAGGTCACCAAGGCGCTGTACAGCGACGCCACCCGCAAGACGCTGGATTCGGGCCACGCCAAGGGCAAGCTCATCACGCGCGACAACGCGGTCAAGGGCGCGGGCATTCCGTTCCATCCGGGCGCCGAGAAGTTCTACAAGGAAGTGGGTCTGCTGAAGTAGTCCGCGGTAGTCCGCGAACGCAGTCCGCGCACCGCAAGCCGCGATCAGCAGGCCTGGGACCGGACTGCAACACCCCGCGCGCGTTGCCGCGCGGCGTCTGGGCAGGGCCATGCGGCCCTGCCCGCGCAGCCCTTGCCGAGAACCCTGGCCATGGAAATCGACCACCAGAAAACCCAGCAGTTGGCGGAAAAGTACGATTCGGAAATCCGCTTTCGGCCGCTGGACAAGACCGCCACGTGGATCGTGTCGGGCCTGCTCGTCACGCTGTCCCTGTTCCACTACTACACCGCCGGCTTCGGCCTGCTGCGCGAAGCCACGCACCGCGGCGTGCACCTGGCCTTCGTGCTGAGCCTGATTTTCCTGGTGTTCGGGTTTTCCAAGGCGCACTACCAGCGCGAGCCCCGTTCCACCTGGTACGCGCCGGGCGGCATTCCGCTGTATGACTGGGTCATTGCGGTGGCGCTGGCGCTGTCGGTGCTGTACATCCCGTACATCTTCGAAGACCTGGCCTTTCGGGTGGGCAATCCGCTGCCCATCGATGTGTTGATGGGGTCGATCCTGTTGATCGGCCTGCTGGAAGCCACGCGCCGCGCGATGGGCTGGCCGCTGCCCATCATCGCGCTGGTGTTCATGGCCTATGCGATGTTCGGGCCGTATTTTCCGGGGCTGTTGCAGCACGCGGGCAACACCTGGCCCCAGATCGTCAACCATATGTACCTGACCAGCCAGGGCGTGTACGGCGTGGCGGTGGGCGTGGTGGCGACCTACGTCTTTCACTTCGTGCTGTTCGGCGTGCTGGCCACGCGCATCGGGCTGGGCCAGCTGTTCCTGGACGTGGCCTCGACCATTGCGGGGCGTTATGCCGGCGGCCCGGCCAAGGTGTCGGTGTTTGGCTCGGCCATGTTCGGCATGCTGTCGGGCTCGTCGGTGGCCAACGCGGTGACCGTGGGCTCGCTGACGATTCCGGCGATGATCCGCATCGGCTATCCGCGGCATTTCGCGGCGGGGGTCGAGGCGGCCAGCAGCACGGGCGGGCAGATCACGCCGCCCATCATGGGCGCGGCCGCTTTCCTGATGATCGAATTCCTGGGCATTCCGTATCAGCAGATCGCGATTGCGGGCATCTTCCCGGCGTTTCTGTACTTCTTCGGCATGTTCATGCAGGTGCACTTCGAGGCCAAGCGCGAAGGCCTGCGCGGGCTGACCGAAGCGGAAATGCCCAAGCTCAAGCAATCGTTCAAGATGCGCTGGCCCACGCTGATTCCGCTGTTCCTGCTGATCGGGGTGCTGGCCAGCGGCCGCACGCCGTACCTGGCGGCGTTTGCCGGCATCACGGGCTGCATCGTGGTGGGGCTGCTCAATCCGTTCCAGCGGCTGCGCCTGCGCGACCTGTACGAGGCCTTCGAGACCGGCGCGAAATACGCGCTGGCGGTAGGCGCCGCGGCGGGGACGGTGGGTATCGTGATCGGCGTGGTGACGCTGACCGGCGTGGGCTTCAAGATCTCGTACATCGTGATCGCGGCCTCGCAGGCGCTGGCCGGCGGTGCGGCGATGTTCATTCCCGATGCGCTGGCCGACATGCAGTCGCTGACGCTGATCGCCGCGCTGATCATGACGGGCGTGGTGTGCATCCTGATGGGTTGCGGCGTGCCCACCACGGCCAACTACCTGATCATGGTCGCGGTGGCCGCTCCCACGCTCGTGCAGCTGGGCGTGCAGCCGATTGCCGCGCACTTCTTCGTGTTCTATTTCGGCATCCTGGCCGACATCACGCCCCCCGTGGCGCTGGCGGCCTACGCGGCGGCGGGCATGGCGGGCAGCGATCCATTCAAGACCGGCAACACCGCGTTCAGGCTGGGCATCACCAAACTGATCGTGCCGTTCGTGTTCGTGTTTTCGCCGTCGCTGCTGATTTCGGTGCAGGGCTTCACCTGGTACGACTTCTTCGTGACGCTGTTCGGCTGCATGGTCGGCCTGGTGCTGCTGTCGGCGGCGTTCTCGCGCTACATGCTGGTGGGCATGAAAAGCTGGGAACGCTGGCTGTGCACGGTGGGCGCGCTGCTGACCATCATTCCGGGCCTGGCAAGCGGGCTGGTCGGCCTGGTCATCTGCATACCGGTGTTCATCCGCCAGCTTGCCCAGCTCAAGCTGCAGGCCGCCCCCAAGGCGGCCGAAGGAGTGGGCCCTTGAGGGGGACGCAAGGGGTGGGGACGTTAAAAAGGGGCAGACCCTCAAAGGCTGCCCCTGGCGTAGGGGAATCGCTTATTTTGTCAGCATCGGGGCGCAGAATGTGTGACTGTAGCGGGCCGGCGACGGCCCGCGCCATTCCGCCTTTTCGCCGGTTGCCCGGCTAAATAAATCAGCGTAAAGTAAAATTCATGTTTGCTGGTCTGCCGATATGCGGGCCGACTGTGCAAACAGGCACAAAACTGCGCCATATGTTCGATATCCTGGTTTATCTGTACGAGAATTACTACACGCCGCAAGCCTGTCCCGCCGCTGACGTGCTGGCCAAACGGCTGGCCGCTGCCGGGTTCGAGCACGAAGACATCGACGATGCGCTCGGGTGGCTTTACGGCTTGGCCGAAACCACCGAACGTTGCGTCGATCTCGCCCAGGCGCCCACCACCGGCACCCGGATCTACACCGATAACGAATACCAGCAGCTGGGTTCCGAATCCATCGGCTTCATCGCCTTCCTGGAATCGGCCGGCGTGCTGCCCGCGCCGCTGCGCGAGATCGTCATCGACCGGGGCCTGGCTTCGCCGGAATCGCCGGTGCCGCTGTCCAAGATCAAGATCATCGCCCTCATGGTTCTCTGGAGCCAGGAAGCCGAGATCGACAATCTGGTCCTGGAAGAGCTGCTCGACGAAGACGGCGTGCGCTTGCTGCACTGAACGGCAGGCGCCGCCCCGCGGCGGGTTCTGTTTTCCGACGGCGCCGCGTGCCTTTGCGCGCGGCGCCTTCACGTCTGCTGCCGGGGCTGGCGTGACCCGTAACGTCCGCCGTCCCGCGCGCCATCATGTCGTCTCAACCCCGTTGATCCCCACCGCCGCACCGTGACCTACATCGGCCGCTTCGCCCCCAGCCCCAGCGGCCCGCTGCACGCGGGATCGCTGGTGGCCGCCCTGGCCAGTTGGCTGGACGCCCGCGCCCACGAGGGCCGCTGGCTCTTGCGCATCGAAGACGTGGACACGCCGCGCACGGTGCCAGGCGCGGACGAATGCATCATGCAGCAACTGCGGGCGCTGAGCCTGCATTGGGACGGCGACGTCATCTGGCAATCGCAGCGCGGCGACGCCTACCAGGCGGCCTTCGAGGCGCTGGAGGCCCGCGGCCTGGTCTACGGCTGCGGCTGCACCCGCCGCGAAATCGCCGATTCCGCCCTGCGCGGCCAGGCCGCCCCCGGTGCGGACGGCGAACGCCCGTATCCCGGCACCTGCCGCCACGGCTTGCCGCCCGGCCGCCAGGCCCGCGCCTGGCGCCTGGTGATGCCGGACGGGCAGGAACGCTTTGAAGACCGCTGGCTGGGCCCGCAAGCGCAGGATGTGGCCCAGGCGGTGGGCGACATTGCCCTGAAACGCGCGGACGGCCTGTGGGCCTATCAGCTGGCGGTGGTGGTGGACGATGGCTTTCAGGGCGTGACCGACGTGGTGCGCGGCGCGGATCTGCTCAGTTCCACGGCACGCCAGCGCGTGCTGGGCCGGCTGCTGGGGCTGCCCCCGGTGCGCTACCTGCACGTGCCGCTGATCCTGGACCCCGCCAGCGGCCTGAAACTGTCCAAGCAGAACGGCGCCCCGCCCATCGACATCGACGCGCCCCTGGCGGCGCTGCAGGCCGCCTGGCGTGCCTTGGGGTTTGCGCCCCTGGCGGCTGACAATGTGGCGGCCTTTTTGCGCGCGGCCACGGCCGGCTGGGCGGCGCGATTTTCCTGACCCGCACCGCAACCGCCCGACGCATGTCGGGCGGCTGGGTCGCGGTCACAGCGGCTGCAGGTCTTCTCCCAGCATCCGCACCAGCAGCGCTTCACCGTTTTCCGCCACGCGCAGTTCGCCGAACCTGGCGACCTGGTAGCGTTCGGCCTGGCCTTCGGGGAAGAAGTAGGCGTTGGTGACGATGCGTACGCCGTTGTCGCGCAAGCGGTAACGCAGCGGCACTTCGTTGTTGGCGTGCGGGCTCGCGTCGGGCTGGATGCGCACGGCCTGCGACACGCCGCGCGCATCGGCAGTCAGCATCACGTAGCCGTCGGGCTCGACGCCCATGACCGAATCGTCGTCCTTGCGCTCGCCGCCCAGACGCAGCCGGGTGACCTCGCGGCCGGCGGCGAAATTGAGCGCCATGTAGTCACCCTGCATCAGGGAGCGGGGGTCGACCGGGGCCAGCTCCAGGATCACGACCTTGCCGGTGGCCAGCAGCTTTTCACGCTGCCAGATGCCGCCGTTGGCCACCACCAGCACCAGGGCCAGGCCCCCCAGGATGGCCAGCGTGCGCCAGCGCAGGGCGCCGGACACGGGCGGCAGGGGCGCGCGGTGAGACGGCGCCTGGGTACGCATCAGGCGCGGCACCAGCCACACCAGGCCGCGCAGCACGAACAGCAGCACCGCCGCGCCGCCCAGCCACAGGGCCTTTTGCAAGAGCGGCACGTCCAGCTGGTAATAGTAGATACCCAGGTAGGCCAGCAGGCTCAGCACCCCGAACAGCGCCACCCGCGGCTGGTTCAGGCCAAAACCCAGCAACAGCCAGGCCAGCGCGAAACCCACGCCCGGGCTGGGCAGCCAGAACAGCGCCAGCAGCAGCAGGGCGATGGGCACGCCAACGGTCACGCCGGCCGTGAGCACGCGGCGACGCGGCCACAGCACCGCCAGGGCCGCGGCCGCGGGCAGCAGCGCGCCCGCGCACACCAGCACCGCGGTCGGCGCATTGACCTGCCACATGGCCGGCAGCTGCAGCACCGACAGGCCACTGGCCAGCCAGACCATCCCTTGCACCGACAGCAGGAAGGCCCAGGCCAGCGGTTGCAGCGCGTGGCTGCGCTTGCCGCCCAGGCGATGGCTGACGGTCAGGAGCACCGCCGTGGCCCAGGCGCCGGTCACCGCGATGGGCAGCCAGACGAAGGCGGCATGCGCCATGTCGAAGTCCAGCAGGGCGTCCAGCATGTCGCGGCGTATCAGTTCCGGCGCCAGGCCGCGCCAGATCAGGCCGGCGCCGGCCATGGCGATGAGCAGCCCGCTGAGAAAGCGCAGGATCACGTCCGGTCCCAGCACGTAGACCGCGGTGGCCAGCAGCAACACGAACAGGCACGCATTGACGAACGAGGCCGAGCTGGACATGCCGTAGATGATGAGGATCTGCCCGGCAAAGGCCATGGCTGTGCCGCACTGGCGCCAGAACGGCCCGGCGTCGCTGCGCAGCACCGCCACGCCGGCCGCGCACAGCACCAGCCCGGCGATCAATGCGCCTTCCTCTGAATTGATCACGCCGGAGAACGCCACGAACACCAGCAAGAGCAGCGTCGCCAGCCAGGCGCTCAGGCCCAGCAGGCACTGCACGTACCAGGCCGGTTCGGTATGCGGCACGGCGGGCGGGGTCACCTGGGCGACGGGTTCGCCCGCCTCGGCGGGGTCGACCGCGTTACCGGCCGAGGCGGCGGCAGGCTCGGCGTCCGCGGGCGCCACGGCTGCTTGTGGCGACTGGGCGGCCAGGCTGCGCAGCCAGCGGGCCGCCAAGACGGCTTCGGCGATCAGCAGCGCCGCCAGGGGCAGGGCCGCCCAGACGCCGGGTTCCAGGCGCATCAGCCATTCGCCCACGATCGGCAGTGTCACGCAGATGACGCCGGCGGCCAGCATGGCCAGGATGACCAGGTCGCGCCGACCGCGCTGATAGTAGAAACCCAGGCCCAGCGTGACGGCCAGCCAGGCGATGCCGTTGGTGGCGTTGGAACCGCCGAAGATGAAATCGCCGACCATCCGCGCCGAGACCAGCACGCCGATCACCAGCGCGGCCAGGACCCGCGGCCCGACGAGTGCGCTGGCGCGCCAGCGCCGGGCGGCGATTTCCCAGCCCAGCAGCATGAGCAGGTTCAACCCCGCGATGAACAGGCTGATCGGGCCCGGCCCGCCCAGGATCAGCCACCCGTTGAAGGCGCGTTCGCCCAGCCACAGGACCAGCGCCACGTTCATGACCAGCGCCCACAGCAGCCAGACGGCCTGACTGGCCGCCGCCAGCGCCCAGGGCAGCAGCAGGACCGCCCACCAGGCGAACAGTTCCCAGGTATCGGCGCCAGTCTGGTAAGTTTGGCCTAATAACGCGAGCAGGGCGCCGAGCAGCATGCCGGCCAAGGCCAGCAGCGCGCCGGGAATGCTGCGGCGCACGCCAGGGGTGCCCCGAAGGCGCAGTCCGGCCCAGGCCGCGACCAGCGCGCTGACGGCCAAAAGGCCTTGCACGCCGGCAAAGCGCTGCACTTTTGTCATGTCTTGCCAGTTGGCCGCCACCCAGCAGACGGCGGCGCTGCCGAGCAGCAAAACGCCCAGCCACAGCGTGCTTCGCGCCAGGAATTGACGCCAAGCGTGCAGTTCGGATCCCGCTTGTCTTTCAGTGCCGACTTGCATCTGGCGAATCTCCGATCTTATTATCCGCGCTACTAAGGCGGGACTACCGCCACTGGATACACATGAATAAAACGCTGATTATTGCCGAGAAGCCCTCGGTGGCCCTTGATATATCACGCGCCTTGGGAGGCTTTGCGCGCGAGGGCGACTATTTTGAAAGCGAACGTTACGTACTCGCGTCCAGCATAGGCCATTTGCTGAGCCTGGTCGCGCCCAACGATCCGGTCAAGGGAAAGTGGAGCTTCACGCACCTGCCCGTGATTCCGCCCGAATTCGAACTGGGCCCGACCGACAAGAAGTCGGCCGAGCGCCTGAAGCTGCTGGTCCGCCTGGCCAAGCGCAAGGACGTCGATGCCATCATCAACGCCTGTGACGCGGGACGAGAAGGCGAACTGATCTTCCGCTACATCATTCAGTACGCCGGCGTGAACAAGCCGATCCAGCGTCTGTGGCTGCAATCGATGACGCAAGCCGCCATCCGCGAGGCCTTTGCCAACCTGCGCGACGACAGCCAGCTCAAGCCGCTGGAAGCCGCCGCACGTTCGCGCGCCGAGGCCGACTGGCTGGTGGGCATCAACGGCACGCGCGCCATGACCGCCTTCAACAGCAAGGACGGGGGCTTTTTCAAGACGCCGGTGGGCCGGGTGCAGACCCCCACGCTGGCGATCGTGGCCGAACGCGAAGAGCGCATCCGCCGCTTCGTTCCGCGCGACTACTGGGAAGTGCGCGCCACCTTCGTGGCGGCCGCCGGCCTGTACGAAGGCCGCTGGATCGACCCGGATTTCAAGAAAGACGACCGCGACCCTGAAAAGCGCGAATCGCGCCTGTGGTCGCAGGCCGCCGCCCAGAGCGTGGTGGCCGCCTGCCGCGACCAGCCGGGCAGCGTCACCGAAGAATCCAAGCCGTCGACCCAGATGTCGCCGGCCCTGTACGACCTGACGTCGCTGCAGCGCGAGGCCAACGGCCGCTTCGGCTTTTCGGCCAAGACCACGCTGGCGCTGGCCCAGACCCTGTACGAACGCCACAAGGCGCTGACCTACCCGCGTACCGATTCGCGCTACCTGCCCGAGGACTACATCTCCACGGTGCAGGAAACCATGCGGGCGCTGGCCAAGGGCGGCTCGAACGCCGTGGGCGGCCTGTCGCGCCACGCCGAAACCGTGGTCAGCCAGCACTGGGTCAAGCCGAACCGCCGCATCTTCGACAACAAGAAGGTGTCGGATCACTTTGCTATCATCCCCACGCTGCAGATCCCGCACGACCTGAGCGAAGCCGAGGCCAAGCTGTACGACCTGGTGCTCAAGCGCTTTCTGGCCGTGTTCTTCCCCGCGGCCGAATACCGCGTCACGACCCGCCTGACCGAAGTGCAGGGCCACCGCTTCCGCACGGACGGCAAGGTGCTGGTCAACCCGGGCTGGCTGGCCGTCTACGGCAAGGAAGCCCAGGGCGAAGATGCCAACCTGGTGCCGGTGGGCGACGGCGAGACCGTGCGCACCGAAGACGTCGAAGCCGTGGGCCTGACCACCAAGCCGCCGGCGCGCTTCAACGAAGGCACGCTGCTGTCAGCCATGGAAGGGGCCGGCAAGCTGGTGGACGACGAGGAACTGCGCGAGGCCATGTCCGAGCGCGGCCTGGGCACGCCGGCCACCCGCGCCGCCATCATCGAAGGCCTGCTCAACGAGGTCTACCTGCGCCGCGAAGGCCGCGACCTGGTGCCCACCGCCAAGGCGCGCCAGCTGATGACGCTGCTGTCGGGCCTGGACGTGTCGGAACTGACCTCGCCCGAACTGACCGGCGAATGGGAACACAAGCTCAAGCAGATCGAGCAGGGCGCGCTGGATCGCCAGGCCTTCATGCGCGAGATCGCCCAGATGACCCAGGTGATCGTCAAGCGCGCCAAGGAATACGAGCGCGACACGGTGCCCGGCGACTACGCCACGCTGCAGACGCCGTGCCCCAAGTGCGGCAACGTGGTCAAGGAAAACTACCGCCGTTACGCCTGCACCAACTGCGACTTCTCGATCGGCAAGCACCCGGGCGGACGCACGTTTGAGATTCCGGAAGTCGAGGAATTGCTGGCCAAGCGCGAAATCGGTCCGCTGCAAGGCTTCATCAGCAAGATGGGCCGGCCGTTCGCCGCCATCCTGCGCATCAGCGATGAATTCAAGCTGGAATTCGACTTCGGCCAGAACGACGAAGACGACAACGAAGCGGTGGACTTCTCGGGCCACACGCCGGTGGGCAACTGCCCCAAGTGCCAGTCGCGGGTGTTCGAGCACGGCATGAGCTATGTCTGCGAAAAGTCGGTCGGCCCTGAAAAGAGCTGCGACTTCCGGTCGGGCAAGGTCATCCTGCAGCAGGAAATCTCGCGCGAGCAGATGGAAAAGCTGCTGACCGACGGCCGCACCGACCTGCTCGACGGCTTCGTGTCCAGCCGCACCAACCGCAAGTTCAAGGCTTTCCTGGTGCGCCAGCCCGACGGCAAGATCGGCTTCGAGTTCGAACCGCGTCCGGAGAAACCCGGCCGTGGCCGTGCGCCGGCCAAGACGGCGACGAAGACCGCCACCAAGACAGCGACCAAGACCGCCGCGAAGAAGGCCCCGGCCAAGAAGGCGGCCGTGAAAAAAGCCGCAACCAAGACCGCGACCAAGACGGCCGCCAAGACCGCCGTCAAGAAAGCGGTGAAGAAGGCCGCCCCCAAGAAGACGGCGGCCTAGGCCCCGACGCACTGCACGCTTGCAGCGTGCGGCGCTTTGCAAACGCCCGGGCGACCGGGCGTTTTCCATTGTTGGACCGGAATCGCTGCGGTATTGTTTCGCCAAACAGCTGCAACCCAATCAACGCCGAGGATGACATGCGCAATCGCCCTGACTTCACCACCCGCCGCCGTGTGCTGGCCGCTGCCGGCGCGCTTGCCGGCGTCAGCCTGCTCGATGGCCGCGTGGCCTTTGCCCAGCCCAAGCTGGGCCGCGTCGTCTACGGCCAGGGCAGCATCGACCCGTTCTTTGCCGCGGGCTACGTGGCGCTCAAGAAAGGCTACTTCGGCGATGCCGGCCTGGAAGTCGAGTACCTGAATTCGCAGAGCGGCCCGCGCACCAACCAGTTGCTGGCCGCCGGCCAGATCGCGTTCGGCGCCACCGCCGCCACGGCCGCGCCCGCGCTGACGCTGGCCGGCAAGCCCGCCACGCTGGTGTTCGGTTTTGACCGCAAGCTCACCTATGCCAACGTCATCGTGCGCCGCGAAGACTTCGACAGCGGCAAGATCAAGTCGTTGAAAGACCTGGCCGGCAAGCGCGTGGGCGCGACCCAGCCGCAGTCCAGCACCTGGCTGATGGCGCTGTACCTGATGCAGAAGGCCGGCGTGGCCGACAAGGTCGACATCCGCCCCCTGGGCGACCTGGCCACCATGCTGGGCGCCCTGAAGACCGGGTCGGTGTCGGCCAGCATGGCCACCATGTCGATGATGGAGCAGGCCCGCCAGGAAGGCTGGGGCGTGCCCATCTTCGATGCCACCACCGAAAGCTCGTGGAATGAATTCATGGGCGGCGACGTACCCGGCATTGCCGCGCTGACGCTGCAGGACACCATCCAGAAGCGCCCGGAAACCGTGCAGGCCTTCGTCACCGCACTGGTCAAAGCGCAGGACTTCATCTCGGGCAACAGCGCCGCCGCGGTGGCCGACGCCATCTACGACGACTACCTGAGCGCGTTTCCGCGCGCCGCCATCGAGAAGACGCTGGGCGTGTACCAGGAGACGGTGTTTCTCAAGGACAACCTGATCACCCAGGACGCCTACGACCGCATGACGGCCATCATGGGCGACGGCCGCCAGTTCTCGAACGACGAAATCAAGACCGTGCCCTACGCCAAGTGCGTCGACATGCGCTTCGTGCGCAAGGCGCGGGGGCTTTGATGATTGCGCTGGACAGGGTCGGCAAGGCCTACCAGTCGCGCCAGGGCACGACCCACGCGGTGGGCGAGGTCAGCCTGGACATCGCGGCGGGCGAGTTCGTGTCCATCGTCGGCCCGTCCGGCTGCGGCAAGAGCACGCTGCTCAACATGATTGCCGGCTTTCTGCCGCCCACCACCGGCCAGATCCGGGTCGACGGCCGCGTGGTCGACGGCCAGGTGCCGCCCGCGCTGGGCTACATCTTCCAGAAAGACACGCTGCTGCCGTGGTTCAGCGTGAAAAAGAACGTGGCCCTGGGGCTGAAGTTCCAGGGCGTGCCGCCGGCCCGCATCGCCAACCGCGTGGCCGAACTGCTTGAGCTGGGCCACCTGACGGCCTTTGCCGACGCCTTTCCGCACCAGCTGTCGGGCGGCATGCGGCGCCGCGTGGCGCTGCTGATGAGCCTGGCGGTGGAACCGCGCATCCTGCTGCTGGACGAGCCCTTTGGCGCCCTGGATACGCACACCAAGACCCACCTGCACCGCGAGCTGATGGAAATCTGGCGCAAGCTGGGCCAGACCGTGGTGCTGGTCACGCACGACCTGGACGAAGCCATTTTGCTGTCGGACCGGGTGGTGGTGCTGTCCGGCCCGCCCAGCCGCGTGCTG
>PJUB01000357.1_pt1 | contig 21451 bp, 20 predicted proteins | sample 1512141 | NCBI WGS metagenome assembly PJUB01 (sample SAMN08177677, study PRJNA422409) | Soil metagenome, whole genome shotgun sequencing project. | isolation source: Soil enriched on filter paper: alkali lignin treatment | place: USA: Madison | collected 2015-01-15 | reverse complement strand
CCGCGCCGTTGCTGCCCAGCAGGCCCACCACCTCGCCCGGACGGATGCTCAACGACACCTGGTCCAGAATACGCGTGCCGTGACGCGCCAGCGTCAGATTGTCAGCGGCCAGCATCAACCGTGCCTCCGGCCGCGCGCCAGCAGCCACAAGAAGAACGGCCCGCCCACCAAACCGGTCACCAGCCCGATCGGCAATTCGGCCGGCACCACCACGATGCGCGCCAGCCAGTCGGCCAGCACCATCACCAGCCCCCCACCCAGCAGGCAGGCCGGCAGCAACAAGCGGTGGTTGGCGCCCAGCGTCATGCGCACCAGGTGCGGCACCACCAGGCCCACGAACACGATCGTGCCGCTGGCCGCCACCAGCGGGCCGACGATCAGCGTACACGCCAGCACCAGCCGGGCCCGCGCCTGCTTCAGCGAATAGCCCAGGTGCTGGGCCTCGCGTTCGCCCAGCAGCAGCGCGTTCATCACGCGCCACTGGCGCATCAGCCACCACGACAGCACCAGTACCCACGGCGCCAGGAAAGCCAGCAGCTTCCAGCTGGCGCCGGCCAGGCTGCCCATGTTCCAGAAGGTCAGGTCGCGCAATTGCGCATCGGTGGCCATGAAGGTGAACAGCCCGATCAGGCTGAAGGCGATGGCCGTGATGGCCACGCCGGCCAGCAGCAAGCCCGCCACGCCCGGCACGCGCCGGCCCACCGCATAGGCCGACAGCGTGGCGACAAGGCTGCCGATGAAGGCGCCGGGCGCCGTGTACCAGAAGCCGCCATGCGTCAGCACAATGGCCGCCACCGCGCCCAGCGAGGCGCCCGCCGAAATGCCGATCAGCCCCGGCTCGGCCAGCGGATTGCGGAACAGCGCCTGCAACGCCGCGCCCGAAATCGCCAGGCCCGCGCCCATCACCACCGCCAGCAGCACGCGCGGCAGGCGAATATCGATCAGCACGTTGCGCCACAAGGCCTGCTCGGGCGTGGGCATGCCCCCCAACAGCGACGGCAGCTCGCGCAGCGGAATCGCCACCGCGCCACTGGCGCTGGCCGCCAGCACCGCCGCCACCAGCACCCCGGCCAAGGCCGCCAGCGCCAGCGGCGGACTAGCGCGCCATGGCATGCGCGGCCTCTTGTTTGAGCTGGCTCAGGGCCAGCGGCAGCCGCGGGCCCAGGCCCAGGATCAGCAGATCATCCATCACGATGATGCGCTGTTTGGCCGCGGCCTGCGTAACGGCAATGCCCGGCAGGCGCGCAAAGCCCTCGAGGCCGCCGCTGGCCTGCAGCGATTCCCGGGTGACGATGATCAGGTCGGGCGCCAGCGCGCCGATGGACTCGGGCGACAGCGGCTTGTAGCCCTGCTGCCCGTCCAGCACATTGACCAGGCCGGCCAGATGCATGACCTCGGCCGCGGCCGTGCCGCGGCCGGCACCTTGCGGCGCACCGTTGCGGTTGATCAACAGCAGCGCCCGCGCGCGCGTCGCAGGCAAGGCCTGGGCCTGGTCCAGGTCGCGCGACACGTCGGCCACCATCTGCTCGCCCGCCGCGGCCACGCCCAGCGCGTCCGCCACGGCGCGGATGCGCGCCTTCAATGAATCCACCGACGGCGCGTCCGGCACGCGCACCACGCGCACGCCGACCTCGCCCAGGCGCTTGAGCGCCTCGGGCGGGCCGGCCTGTTCCGACGCCAGCACCAGGTCGGGCTGCAAGGCCAGCACGCCTTCGACCGGCACCGCGCGGTAATAACCGACACGCGGCAGCCTGGTGGCGGCCTCCGGATACAGACTGGACTGGTCGTCGCCGACCAGCCTGTCGCCCTGGCCCAGGCCGTACACGATTTCCGTCACGCTGCCGCCCAAGGTCACCACCCGCGCAGGCGGCGCCGCCTGCGCGCACGCCACCAGCATCCAGCCCGCCACCACCGCCAACCATGTCTTCATTGCGTTTTCCTCAAGCGGCCAGCGGCACGCGGCACAGGCCCATCATCAATTCCCGCCAAGCCGGCAGTTCGGGCTTGCCCGGCTTGCGCTCGCCGAAGAACTGCGCGATCAGGTCGCCGGTGGACGCGTACAGTTCCAGCGAGGTCACCCAGCCGTCGGACGTGGGCTTGTTCACCACCCACGCCGATGCAATGGCGGTGGTGTCCAGGTGCAGGTTGAACGTCGGGTCCAGCACATTGAACCAGGGGCCCGTGCGGCGCAGTTGCTGCACCGGGCCGGTGTGGATCTGGATCATGCCGCGGTTGCCCACGAAGCACATGATCGGCAGGCCGCTTTGCGCGGCCGACTCCAGCATGCGCTCGACCGCGTCGGCCGGCACTGTCTGGGCCAGGTCTTCGCCGGCCGCGGCCAGCGCCGCCAGGCGCGACACCTTGAACTTGCGCAGCAGCGGAAAGAATTCGTGGGTGTCCTGCATGCCCAGCCAGGCTTCGCGCCAGGCCGCGGCGTCGTCGACCTGCGGCGCATCGGTCGCGGCGGCATAGGCCGTGGTCTCGGGCCAGCGCGACTCACCCGCGAACTTGGCCACCAGCGCCTCGTACGCCGCCACGTCGGTGGCCTCGGTGCGGTACACCTTGTGCACCGCCACGCCGGCGCCGTCAAAGAACTGCAGGCTGTGGCGACCGTCCTGCTCGACGGCCCAGGCCGACTTCCAGCACGAGAAGAACACGCGCAGGTCGATGTCGGCGCCCAGCACCAGGCCCACCGGGCCATCGGCCTGGATGTCCAGGTAGGCACCGTGGCGCTCGTGCACGCACCAGTCGTTGCGGGTCAAGGCCATCACCGGGCCCAGCGTGCCCAGCTCGCGAAAGATCGCCTGGGGCTGGCCATGCAGTTCGGTGGCCTTGACCCCGGCACAGCCGGCGGCCACCCATTCGGCTTCGGACACGCCCAATTCCTGGGCCAGGTTGCGGGCGCGCAGGCCGGGCTTGGCCGCCGCCAGGGCTTCGTTGCGGGCGCGCAGCTCGGCGGCGCGGGTGTTGAAATCGGTCTGGTTCATTTCGTTGCTCATTGCGGGCTCTCCGGCCGGAATGGAAAATCGAAACTGCCGCCGCTGACGCGCAGCGGCGGCAGCGCGGGGGTCAGTATTGATACGTCAGCGAAACGCGCAGGCTGCGTCCCGGTTCCGTGTACCAGTCCACCGGCCGCGGCAGCGCCGTGGCGCCGGCGGTCGGCACGTTGATGGCTTCCCAGTACTTCTTGTCGAACAGGTTGAACACGCCGGCCTGCACTTGCAAACCCTTGACCTGCGTCGGGCGCCAGTAGCCCATCAGGTCCACCACACCGTAACCCGGCGCCTGGAAGTCGCGATTGGGCGTGGTGGCGCTGGCATCAGGATATTCCACCTTGTTGCGGCGCAGGGCGGTCGTCAGCATGGCGTCCACGCCCCAGACGTCGCGGCCATAGCCCACGCCCAGCACGGCCTTCAGCGGCGCCACCGAATTCAGGTACTGGCCCGTGCCTTCGTCCTTGCCCACGGCCCACGCCAGCGAGCCCCAGGTGCGCCAACCCGGCGAGAACTTCCAGTGCGCGCTGGCCTCGGCGCCGTAGATGCGCACCTTGGCACGGTTGACGTTGCCCGTCACGCCCAAGGGGTACTGGCCGGCCCAGCCCGCTTGCCACTGCGGCGAGCCGGCATCCAGCGGCACGTTGCTGTCGATGAAGTTCTGGTAGCGGTTGTCGAAGAACGACAGCGCGCCGCCCAGCGCATCGGTGCCCAGCTTGGCGCCCAATTCCCAGCCCTTGCTGGTTTCCGGCTTCAGGTAGGGGTTGCCGACCCGCAGGTAAGTGCCCGGCCCGCCGTAGTTGGTGTAGAGCTGCGTCGGGCTGGGCGCCTTGAAGCCGTAGGCGTATTGCGCGTACAGGCTCAGTTCGTCGGCCGCCTTCCAGGTGGTCAGCAGCTTGGGCGAGAAGCGGCCGCCGCTGTTGGTGGACGGCAAGGCGCCGGCATTGGGATTGCTGGTGTAGCTTTCGGTGGCCTGCGGCTTTTGCTCGTAGTGGTCGTAGCGCAGCGCCGGCATGACCGTGTAGCGGCCCTCCGCGAAACTGAATTCGTCCTGCACCCACACCGCCCACTGGCTGCCCTTGGACTCGGGCACGTCGGCCTGGTTGGTGTGCAGCATGTCGCAAGCGCGCGGGCCGAACGGCGCCGGCGTGCCCGGGCGCACCACCGGGCAGTTGTCGTAGCCGCTGGAGTTCTGCTGGGTCTTGTTGCCGAACCATTCGCCGCCCACCGTCCACAATTGCGCCACCGCATCGCCCGCAAAGCGCTTGGTCAGTTCGGCGTTGGCGCCGAACATGGTCTGGCGGATGGAGTTGTTGCGGCCATAGGCGCCGCTGGGGAAACCATAGCGGAAGGGGTCGCCACGAATGATGTCGGCGCGCGCGTCGCGGCTGCGTTCGCCATCCAGCGCGCTGTCCAGCTGCATGCGCTGCCAGTACACGACCGCGGTGGCGCTGTCGATCAGGCCACCGGTGCCGGGCGCCTTGTAGGAATAATCGAACGACACGCGCTCGCGCTCGGTTTCTTTCCTGGTGGTGTTTTCGCCGATCAGGTAGCTGGTGCCCGGGCCCTGCTCGAACATGCTGTCCTGGGTGGCGTTGCGCTTGAAGTATTCGCCGGTCAGGCCGAAGCGGTGGCCGCCTTCGACGCGCTGCTGCAGCTTCAGGAGGAAGCTGCGCTGGTCGTAGTTTTCGGGCGTGGGTTCGGTGCGGCGGGGGCCGTAGCCGCCGATGTCGCCGCGGTTGTCCAGCGCGTGGCCGTTGCGCAGGCCGGCCTGCAGCAGCCAGAAGGTATTGCTGTGGATCTGGCCGGCCAGGGCAGCGTTGGTGCCCCAACTGCTGTCGGCGGTGTCGTAGTCGGTCTTGGCCAGCGCCCCGAAGGTCTTGCCGTCGGTGAGCAGGTCCGACGGGTCCAGCGTATGCAGGTCGGCGATGCCCGAGATGGCGCCCGAGCCGCCCGAGCTGGCGTCGGCGCCGCGCACGATGTCCAGGCGCGACAGCGAATTGAAGTCCACCGATTCCAGGCCGCCCTTGACGCCGCGGGCGCCGTCATCCAGCCACGGCAGGCGGATGCCGTCCACGCGGGTCAGCACGCGGTCCTGGTCCAGGCCGCGGATGTTGATGCTGTTGTTCTGGCGGTTCAAGCTCACGCCCGGCTCGGCGCGCTTGCCCAGGTCGCTCCAGTTCTTGATCTGCAGGTCATCCAGGCGCTTGCGGTCGGTGCGCGTTTCCCAGGCGGGCGTGGCGGCCGCGCCTTCGCCTTCGACGGTCACGGGCGACAACTGCGTCACGCCGGCTTGCGGCGCCGGCTGCAGCACGAACACACCGGGGCTGCGTTCCCGCGCGGCCAGGCCGCTGCCGGCCAGCAGGCGGGCAAAACCGTCGGCCACCGAGTATTCCCCGTTCAACCCCGCGCCGCGGCGCGGGCCCACCAGCGCGGCATCGAACAGCACGGTCACACCGGCGTTATCGGCAAAGCGCGACAGGTTCTCGGCCAGCGGGCCGGCCGGAATGCGGTAGCTGCGCGCCGCGCCTGGCGCCGCCTGGGCCTGCGCCGCGGCGGCCGGCCACAGCATCGCGGCCGGCGCGGCCAGGGCCGTGGCCAGGCGCAGCGCGAACGCCAGGCCGGTCAGGCGGTGGTGCGCGCCGGGTTGGGATAAGCCGCGCGTGCGGCCGGCAGGGAAGTAAGCCATGGTCGTCCTTTCGATCCAACGGGTATCGGCATTCGTGTGCCTCTACTGACCATGACCCTCGACCATCGCGGATCGGACAGCGCGTTCTCGTCTTTTTTGTAACTGCGGCGCAACCGCGCGTTCAGGCCTGGCCCTCGCGCGGCACGATCGTCACCCAGTACGCGCTGCGATAGCGCACCTGCACCGGCAGGGTGGACGGCAACGCCGCCAGCACCGCGTCGGTGTCCTGCAACTGGAACGCGCCCGAAATCCGCAGCCCGGCCACCGCCGGGTCGCAGCGCAGGATGCCGGCGCGGTAGCGGCCCAGTTCGGCGGCGAAGGCATCCAGGCGCCAGGCGCTGGCGTGCAGCACGCCACGGGTCCAGTCGGCCGCATGCGGATCGGCGGGCTCGGCGTGCGGCGGCGCATCGCGGGCCAGCAGGGCCTGTTCGCCGGCCGCCAGCGCCACCACGGCGCCACCGCGGTGCAGGCCGACCTGCCCTTCCTGCACGCTGACGCGGCAGGCGTCGCCGTCCTGGCGCACGCAAAAGCGCGACGCCTGCGCCCGCACATCGCCCTGGCGCGTGCGCACCACGAAGGGCCGCGCGTGCGCACCGGTTTCGGCCACGGCATGCACGGCGATTTCGCCGGCGCGCAGCCGCACCAGCCGCAGGTCGGCATCGAACAGCACGTCGACCGCGCTGGCGGTGTTCAGGCGCAGCGACGAGCCATCGGCCAGCGCCAACTGGCGCTGTTCGCCGGTGGCGCTGCGATAGTCGGCCGTCCATTCGAACGGGCTGGCGCGCCAGGCGGCCCAGCCCACCGGCCCGGCCACGATCAGCGCAGCCAGCGCCTTCAGCGCGCGGCGGCGGTCGCCGGATTCGGGCCGGTTCAGCGTTGCCATGCCCAGCGCCGACGGAATCAGGCCAAAGCGCTGGTTGACCCGCTGCGCCCGCTGCCAGGCGTGTTCGTGTTCGGGCTTGCTGGCGCGCCATGCATCGCAGGCATGGATGTCGGCGTCGGTGGCGCGCTCGGAACTCAGGCGCAGCAGCCAGCGCGCGGCCTCGCGCGCCACGTTGCGTTCGACGGCGGGCAGTTCGCCCGCCAGGCCCCATTGCGCGCTCACATCACCGCCATGATGCATTGCTCGTATCCCTTGGCGATGTAGCGGTGCACCGACCGCAGCGACACATTCAGGCGGGCGGCGATCTCACCGTGGCCCAGCCCTTCCAGTTGCGCCATCAGGAACGCCTGGCGCGCCGGCCGCGGCAGGCCGGCCAGCATGTCATCGATTTCCTGCAGGGCTTCCAGGATCAGCAGGCGTTGTTCGGGCGACGGCGCCACGGCCTCCGGCAGTAGGGCCAGGGCTTCCAGATAGGCCTGCTCCAGCGAGCGGCGCCGGTGATGGTTCAACACCAGCCGCTTGGCGATGGTGGTCAGGTAGGCACGCGGTTCGCGCAGCGCCTCCAGTTCGTGGCGATGGCGCAGCACCCGCACGAACGTGTCCTGAACCAGGTCCGCGGCATCGAACGAATTGCCCAGCTTGGCCCGCAGCCAGTTGTGCAGCCAACCCTGGTGCGTGCGGTACAGCTGGTGGACGGCGTCGCCAGAGGCAAGCGCAAGGTTGGACACGGCGGACTCCCGAACATTCTTGATTACAAATAACAATCGTTCTCATTCTAAATGCAAAACCATGATGCCGGTCAAGCCGTCGTTGCGCGGGCCGTGCAGGGATATGATGGGGACAGATTCGACCGCGGCTTGCGCGGCGCCCCCTTTCCAGGCCCTTTCCCCATGCTCTACAGCGTTCTGAAACTCGTGCACTTGCTGGCCGTCATCCTGTGGGTGGGCGGCATGCTGTTCGCCCACTGTTTCCTGCGGCCGGCGGCCGCGCAGCTGGAACCGCCGCAACGGCTGCGCCTGATGGCCGCCGTGCTGGGGCCGTTCCTGAACGCCGTGCTGGCCGCGATCGTGCTGATCCTGGCGACCGGGGCCACGATGATCGGCCAGGAGGCCAGCCAGGCCACGCAGACGGGCGGCGCGTTCTTCATGCCGCGCAGCTGGACGCTGATGGCCGCCGGCGGGCTGGTGATGACGGCGATCTACGCCTATATCCGCGCCGTGCTCTACCCGCAGTTGCGCGCGGCCGTGGCGGCGTCGGACTGGCCGCGAGGCGGCCAGGCCATGGGCGGCATCCGCCGTTGGGTGGGCATCAACCTGGTGCTGGGGCTGCTGATCGTGGCGGCGGTCTTTCTGGCCTGAACCGCAGCCGCCGCGGCAGGGAAAATGCGGATGAATGTCGGACAAAGCCGCGGCTAAGCTATCGGACAAGCACGGTCGGCTATCGGATTTCTTCGGGTTGGTGCAATACGCTGTACATCCGGCGTGGCCACACTGGACCGGACTCTCGCGGGTCTTACGACATAAAAGGAAAACCGATGATCAAACGCGTCTTGCAACTGGCCGCCCTGGGCCTGTCCTCCGCCACCTTCTCCGCCGCCTTTGCCGCGGCCCCCATCGACAACAGCGCGCTGGAACAACCCGGCTTTCGCGAACACAAGACCACCTACGGCCTGGTGTACCGCCTGCCCAAGGAAGTCAATGCCGTGCTGGACGCCAAGGTCTACAGCGCGCTGCGCCCCGACCTGGTGGCGCTGGGCCTGAAGGCCGAAGCCGAAACGCCCAACATCCCGCACGTGACGGTGGTGCACATCCACAACGCCGACCCGGCCACGCCGCAGCGCATGCTCAAGGCCCTGCCTAAGCCGCCGGCCCCGCTGGCCATCACGCTCAAGAACTTCTACCCGACCGAAGCCGCCAAGGGCGCGGGCCACCCGTGGTGGCTGGACCTGGGCGTGGTCAAGAGCGGCGCGGGCTATGAGGCCATGATGGCCTACAACACCACCGCCACCGCCGCCCTGGCGCCGCTGCGCGACGGCCCCCTGCCCCGCGTGACCGGCCCGGTCTATGCCAAGATGGCCGACGCCGGCCGCGACCTGGTCAAGACCCTGGGCGTAAGCGGCGTGAACGTGGTCAAGGACGGCAAGGAAGTGCGCGCCCACAACCCGCACAACACGCTGGTCTACAGCATGGCGCGGTACGACGAGCGCCTGGCCAGCGCCATGAAGCAGGAAGCGGACAAGTTCAACGCCGTGCTGCCCGATGGCATCGACACGACCTTCAGGGACGTGTCCATCGTTGAACTGGGCTTTGCCGGCAACGTCACGCGCGAGATCTACCGCATCAGCCTGGAAGACGGCACGGTGACCGACGTGGCCACCGGCAAGGCGGTCAGCCGCTAAGCCAGCCGCTCGCGCAGCACCTCGCGCACCTGCCCGCGCAGCCACGCCTGCAAGGGCGAGGTGTGCTGGCGCCGCGCCCACACCATCGCCAGTTCCATCTTGCGCAGCCGCGCCGGCATCTCCAGCATCGCCAGCGGAAAGTGGCGGCAGTGCACCCGCGCCACGCTGGCCGGCATGGTGGTGGCGTAATCGGTTTCCACCAGCACGTATGGCGCCACGCCAAAGCCCGACAGGTAGGCCGAAAACGCCATGCGGCCGGCCCCCGGTTTCAGCAAGCGGTCGAAGGTGGTTTCGCGGCCGTGCATCTGCTCGAAGGCAAACCACTTGATTGCGCCCAGGTCGGCCAGCGTCAAGGCACCCCGATCCGCCCAAGGGTGCCGCGCCGACAGCACGCAGACGCGGCGGTCGGTGTGCAGCGCGTCGCGGTGAAAGCGCGCCGGCACCTTGCCGAACAGGCCGATGGCGATGTGCAGGCGTTCGGCGTCCAGGTCGTCGGGCACGAAGTCGCCGTGCAGCGACTGAAAGCGCAGGGTCACGCCGGGCGCGGCGCGGTGCAGCCGTTCGATCAGCGGCGCGGCCAGCAGGATTTCGCTGTGCGCGCCGGTGCCGATATTGACCACGCCCTCGGCCCGCGCCGGGTCGAAGGCTTCCGGCGGACGCAAGGCCGTCTCAAGCTGCGCCAGCGCGTCGTGCACCGCTGCGTGCAGTTCCAGCGCCCGCTCGGTGGGAATGAAACGGCCCTTCACCACCACCAGCAACGGATCTTCCAGCCGCAGGCGCAGGCGCGCCAGGTCGCGGCTGATGGCCGGCTGCGTCTTGTGCAGCAGGGCCGAGCTGGCCGTGGCGCTGCGCGTGCGCATCAACACGTCGAAGGTCAGCAGCAGGTTCATGTCGAGCCTGCGCAGATAGGGCAAGGGAGCGGCGTCGGTCATGGCGCCATGCTATGCCGTAAATGAATGCCTTGAAAGGCCCATATCGATTTGGATATGAGGTGCTTGCGCCCCCGGCATTGGGCAAGCGGCGCGGCCTTGGCTACAGTCCGCCTCGGACCGGGCGTTTCGACCCGGCCGCCCCGCTACGGAGACACCATGGCCCCCCTCTCTTTCCGCCGCTTGCCGGCCCTGGCCCGCTGGGCCGGCAGCGCCGTGCTGGCGCTGGCCGCCGCCCTGCCGCTGGCTGCCCGCGCCGCCGACTTCCCCAGCCGCCCCATCACGCTGGTGGTGCCGTTTCCCGCCGGGGGCACGCCCGACATCCTGGCCCGCCTCATGGGCGACAGCATCGCCAGGCGCCTGGGCCAGCCCCTGATCGTGGAAAACCGCGCCGGTGCCGGCGGCAACATCGGCGCCCAGGCCGTGGCCCGCGCCGCGCCCGACGGGCAGACGCTGCTGATGTGCGCCTTCGGCTGCACCGTGGCGCCGTCGCTGTACCAGCCGCCTCCCTACGACATCGTCAAGGACTTCGCGCCCGTCGCCATGATCGGCACCGTGCCCAGCGTCCTGGTGGTCAACCCCAAGGTGCCGGCCGACACGCTGCCCGCGCTGCTGGCCTACGCCCGCGCCAACCCAGGCAAGCTGAACTCGGCCTCGTCCGGCATCGGCGGCTCGGCCCACCTGGCCACCGAACTGCTCAAGCTGCGCGCCGGCATCGACCTGGCCCACATCCCCTACAAGGGCGCCGGCCAGGTCGCGGCCGACCTGCTGGGCGGACAGGTGGACATGTACTTCGACAACCTGCCCGCGTCGCTGGCCAACATCCGCGCCGGCAAGCTGCGCGCCCTGGCGGTGGCCAGCACTGCGCGCGCCCCGGCCATTCCGGACGTGCCGACCTTTGCCGAAGCCGGCGTGCCCGACTTCCTGATCACCCCCTGGTTCGGGGTGATGGCCCCGGCGGGCACGCCGGGGCCGGTGCTGGACACGCTGCACGATGCCTTCGACCAGGCGCTGAAGTCGCCCGAGGTGGCGGCCAGGATGCGTGAACTGGGCGTGGAAACGGCATCCGGCACTCGCGCCGACCTCGCCCGCTTCGTCGCCGCCGAAACGGTGAAATGGCAGGGCGTCATCCAGGCCAATCACATCAAGGCGGAATGATGGCGCAAGTCACCCCCGCCGCATCGGCCCTTGCCCCCATCCGCCTGCGCGACATGGGCGCCTTCCACGTCGGCGGCCACGACATCGCGCTAGCCGGCCTGCCGCGACGCGAGCTGGTCATGGCCGAAGGCGGCCAACCCGTGCAGCTGGACCCCAACGGCACCTACCGGGTCGAGCAGATGTATGCCCAGTATTTCCTGGCCGAACCGGCCAGCGGCCGCCCGCCCCTGGCCTTCTGGCACGGCGGCGGCATGACCGGCGCCGCCTGGGAGACCACGCCCGACGGCCGCCAGGGCTGGCTGCACTATTTCCTGCGGCGCGGCTGGGACGCCTACCTGTGCGACGCGGTCGAACGCGGCCGCGCCGGCGCCGCGCCGCACGTCTGGCAGCAAGCGCCCGTGGTGCAGGCGCAGGAAGACTGCTACACCCGTTTTCGCATCGGCCGCCCGGGCACCCGGCCCGGCCCCGGCAGCGCCTATCCCGACACGCAATTCCCGCTGGAATCCTTCGGCCAGCTGGCCGCGCAGATGGTGCCGCGCTGGGTCCATACGGACGCGGCCATCCTGCGTGCCTATTTGGCCTTGCTGGACCGCATCGGCCCGGCCGCGGTGGTGTGCCATTCGCAGGCCGGCGTGTTCGGCATTCGCGCGGCGCACGCCCGCCCGGCGGGCGTGCGCGCGCTGGTGGCGCTGGAGCCGGCCAGCATTCCCGACCTGGGACCCGGCGCCGTCTACGACACGCCCACCCTGATCGTGATGGGCGACCACATGGACACCGACCCGCGTTGGCCCCGCATGCGCCAGCGCGCACGCGACTTCGCCGCCCGCCACCCCAGCGTCACGCTGCTGACGCTGCCGGACCTGGGCATTCGCGGCAATTCGCACATGCTGATGATGGACCGCAACAGCCTGGATATCGCCGAGCGGGTGCACGACTGGCTGATCGGGCAGACGGCGTAACGCCGATGCCTTGAACGGCGTACCGGACGGCAGGCCGGGCGCCGCGGCCACGCCGGGCGGCAATGCCCCGCGCGGCGCTTCCTGCCCCTGCCAATTCGTGGCAGCATGGCAACCGTCCCGCCTCCAGCCCCCCCTTGCCCCCATGTCCCGCGCCGAACGCCTCCTGGATCTGCTGCAGACCCTGCGCTGCCACCGCCTGCCCGTCAGCGGCCATCGCCTGGCGGGCGACCTGGGCATCAGCCTGCGCACGCTGTACCGCGACATCGCCACGCTGCAGGCCCAGGGCGCCGAGATCGAGGGCGAGCCCGGCGTGGGCTACGTGCTGCGCCCCGGCTTCATGCTGCCGCCGCTGATGTTCAGCACCGAGGAAATCGAAGCCCTGGTGCTGGGCACCCGCTGGGTCGCCGACCGCTCGGATCCACGCCTGGGGCAAGCGGCCGCCAACGCCCTGGCCAAGATCAGCGCGGTGCTGCCGCAGGAACTGCGCGACGAACTGGACGCCATTCCGCTGCTGGTCGGGCCCAGCGCCTGGGCGGTGGTCGACAAGGTCGACCTGTCGCTCATCCGCCAGGCGATCCGTGGCGAACAGAAGATCGCCATCACCTACCGCGACGACAAGGGCGCCGATTCCGAACGCGTGATCTGGCCCTTCGCCCTGGGGTTTTTCGACAGCGTGCGCATCGTCATGGCCTGGTGCGAACTGCGCCAGGACTACCGCCATTTCCGCACCGACCGCATCGCCACGCTGGAAACCGGGCAGCGCTACCCGCGCCGCCGCCACGCCCTGCTCAAGGAATGGCGCGCCCTCAATGCCGTCAAGCGCGAGGGCTGCTGAGCCGATGCGACATCGTCCCAATCACTACTGACAAAATCTGACAGCATACCTTTCTAAGATGAGCGCTCATTCACCCAGGAGCGCATCATGTCCGCCAAGAATTTCGTCATTTTCTACGTCGACAAGCCCTCGGCCAGCGCCGCGTTCTACAGTGCGCTGCTGAACCGCCCGCCCGTCGAAAGCTCGCCCACCTTTGCCCTGTTTGCGCTGGATTCCGGCCTCATGCTGGGCCTGTGGTCGCGCCACACCGTGGAACCGGCCGCGGCCGGACGCGGCGGCTGCACCGAGCTGGCCTTCACCGTGCCCGACGCCGACGCCCTCGATCAGCGCCACATCGACTGGAGCCTGCGCGGCCTGCCCATCCTGCAGGCGCCCACCGACATGGACTTCGGCCGCACCTTCGTGGCCCTGGATCCGGACGGCCACCGCCTGCGCGTGTTCGCCCCGGCCCCCGAACCCGCCCTGGCCGAGGCCGAGCTCATCACGATCCCGGCATTCCCAGGAGCCTGAACCACAGGTAGTCCAGCGGCACCAGCAGCACGAACGACACCAGCGCCGTCACCAGGCAGAGCGCCAGGCCGCTGCGCGCCGGCACCTGGCCCATGCCCATCGCCACCACGATGGGCGAGGCCTGGTACGGCATGATGACGGTCGCGTAGCCGGCCACCTGCGCCATCAGCACCGTCATCAACGGAAAGCCCGATGCCTGCGCCAGCGTCTCGGCCAGCGGCGTGTACAGGGCCGGCACCCCATTGGCCGTCACCACGAAATTCAGCGCGGCCGACAGGCCCACCAACGACAAGAAGCTCTGCATCGGTGCGTCCGGCGACAACGGCAGCCACGCCAGCAACGCCCGCCCGATGATGCCGCCCAGGCCACTGTCGGCCACCATCGCAGCCAGGCCCAGAATGCCCGCCACGTAAATGGCGGTACGAAAATTCACCTCCTTGCCGAACTGCTCGCCGCTGACGAACCCCACCTTGGGCAAGAGGCACACGCAGGCGGACGCCAAGCCCACCCAGGCCGGCGACACGCCATGCCAGCCGTCCGTCACCCACCCCAGCAAGGTCAGCCCCAACAGCACGGCCAGGCGCCTTTCCGCCGCCGACAGCGGCCGGGCCGCAGGGGCTGGCGGCGCCGGCTGCGGCGTATCGCGAAACAACAATGCAATGCAGGCCACCAGCACCGCGCCCTTCAGCACGCCCAGCACCGGCGCATGCAGCCACAGGTACGGCAGATACCCCAATTGCAGGCCATAGCTGGTCTCGATGCTGCCTGCCATCACCAGGTTTGGCACGTTGGCGGGCAGGATCGAGGTCGACAGCTCGAACGTGCCAAAGCCCACCGCCAGCGCCAGCCCGATGCGGCCCCGGCGGCCCGGCGCCAGGCCGATCTGGTCGGCAAAGGCCAGCACGATCGGCATCAGCAAGGCGATGCGGCCCATGTTCGACGGCATGATGAAGGCCAACAGGTACGTCAACAGCACCACGCCCGCCACCACCACCGGATACGACCCCGACAGGCGCTGCGACAAGGCGCCCGCCAGGCGATCGGCCAGCCCCGTGTTCTTCAGGGCCAGGCCCAGCACGTAACCGCTCAGCACCAGCCAGAACGCCGCCGAAGCAAAACCCGAGAACACCACGTCGCGCGGCGCCACCGCCAGGATCGTCGCGGCGCTGAAGAACAGCAGCGCGGTCAGGTATTCCGGCAACCGCGAAAAGGCCCACAACGCAATCGTGATGGCGGTGAGCAGCGCGGGTAGAATCGGAAAATTGGAGGCGACAAGATGCATGGGCAACCTACGGCAGGAACACGAATCGGCGCAGTGTACGGACCCTGTCCCCCGCTGAAAATGCGCGATTCGCAGAGGCAGCCTCAACGCGCCGCGTAGGCTCTACCCATGCGCTTTGACCTCACCGACCTGGCGCTGTTCCTGCACGTGGTGCAGGCCGGCAGCATCACCCACGGCGCCGCCCGCGCCAATCTGGCGCTGGCCGCGGCCAGCGCCCGCATCCGCAATCTCGAAGCCTCGCTGGGCGCGCCGCTGCTCGAACGCCGCCGCCAGGGCGTCATCCCCACCCCGGCAGGCCTGAAGCTGGCCGCGCATGCCCGCATCATGCTGGCCCAGGCCGACCGCCTGCGCGACGACCTGGCCGGCTTTTCCGGTGAATTCGGCGGCTCGGTGCGCATGCTGTCCAATACCAACGCCCTGACCGCCTTCCTGCCCGAAGCGCTCTCCGGCTTTCTGGCGGCGCATCCGCGCATCAACGTCGAGCTGCAGGAAATGCTCAGCGACGAAATCGTCGAATGCATCGCCGACGGCTCGGCCGACATCGGCATCGTCGCCGGCACCGTCGATACCGGCGCGCTGGAAACCTACGCCTACCGCTCCGACCGCTTCGTGCTGCTCGTGCCCGCCGCGCACGCGCTGGCCGGCGTGGACGAAATCGCGTTTCGAGACGTGCTGGACGAAGACTTCATCGGGCTGGACCGCAGCAGCGCCTTGCAGCGTTTCCTGGCGCGCCAGGCCCTGGTGGCCGGCAAGCCCATCAAGCTGCGGGTGCAGCTGCGCAGCTTCGACGCCATGTGCCGCCTGGTCGAGGCCGGCGTCGGCGTGGGCATCGTGCCCGAGACCACCGCGCACAGCATGCGGCGGCTGCTCAAGGTGGTGCCGGTAGCGTTGTCCGACGCCTGGGCCTCGCGCGACCTGCTGGTGTGCGTGCAATCGCGCCAGGCGCTCAATGCCCGCGCCCGGCGCCTGCTCGATCACCTGCTGGCGGACACTGGCGCGGCGCCTTTCATGCCGTCGCTGGATGACGAGCCTTCATGAATACAGATCTGTCATGAATTGCGTGGCCTTCACGCCGGTTCCAGTCAGCAGCACCACGGTGCGCTCGGCCTGACTGACCGCGCCGCGCGCAGCCAGCAGGTCCAGCGCGGCCGCGGCCGTGGCGCTGGTGGGCTCGGCATACAGCCCCATGGCCGCCAGCTTGCGCACCGCGCCGATGATGTCGGCTTCCGGCACCGCCACGGTCTGGCCGCCGCTGGCGCGAATGGCCTGCAACACCTCGCGCAATCGCACCGGCCGCTTGATCGCCGTGCCTTCGGCCACCGTGGGCAGCACTTCGCGCGCCACGGGCGTCTCGACGCCTGCCTGAAAACTGGCATCCACCGGCGAACAATGCAGCGGCTGCGCCACGAACAGGCGCGGCAGGCGGCGGATCTGGCCAGCGGCCAGCAGCTCTGCAAAGCCGATGGCGCAACCCAGCACATTGCTGCCCGCCCCGGCCGGGATGACGATGTTGTCCGGCGCCTCGAAGCCGAAGTCTTCCCACATTTCGTAGGCGATCGACTTGGTGCCCTGCAGGAAGAACGGCTGCCAGTTGTGGCTGGCGTAGAAAATCTCGTCGGAAGCGCGGATCGCCTCGGTCTCGGCATTCTCACGCGGGCCTTCCACCAGCCGAACGTCGGCGCCAAACGCACGAATCTGCGCCACCTTGGCGCTGGACGTATAGGCCGGCGCGAAGATGGTGACGTCCATCTGCGCGGCCGCGCCGAAGGCGGCAATCGCCGCGCCGCCATTGCCCGAGCTGTCCTCGGCAATGGCTTGCACGCCAATCTGCCGCAGCCAGGACAGCATCACCGCCGCCCCCCGGTCCTTGAAGCTGCACGTGGGGTTGAACCATTCCAGCTTGAAATGCGGCCGCAGCCCGCCCCAGGCGCGTTCCACCATCGGCGTGCAGCCTTCCCCCATGGACACCGGCTGCGCCACGTCGCGCGGCAACGCGGCGCGATAGCGCCACAGCGACCGCTGACCGCGGTCGATATCGTCGCGCGAGATGCCGGGCAGCGGCGAAATCATCAGCGGCGTCTGGGCATCGGAACACCAGCGCGCTTCATCCAGCGCATGGCGCGCACCGGTGACGGGGTCGAAATAATGGGGGTCGGACATGGCAATCACTGCAAAGGAGAATGGCGATGCACGCAGTCTAGGCCCGCATACCGGCTCCACGTTGCAATATCATGTTGCGATAAACGCAATGGAGAATCGCCATGGACCGTGGCGCGCTATGGGAATACCAGGTGTTCTGCGCCGTCGCCGAACGCCAGAGCTTCGTGCTGGCGGCGCGCGCGCTGGGCGCCTCGCCCAGCGCCGTGACCCGTGCGGTGCAGTCGCTGGAACGCCAGGTGGGCGTGCAGTTGCTGTTGCGCAGCAAGAGCAGCGTGGTACTGACGCCGCAGGGTGAAAGCTACTTCCAGTCGGCCCGCGACCTGCTGCGGCGGGAAGCGCAAGCGCGCGAGGCCCTGCGCGACACCCAGCTGGGCGCGCAGGGCCGGTTGCGGTTTTCGGCGCCGGACCTGCTGGGCGTGACCCTGCTGCCGGCCGTGCTGCGACGCTACGCCGCCGACTACCCCGGCGTCACCGTGGACATCAGCTACACCGACAAATCGGTCGACCCCATCGCCGAAGGACTGGACTTCGCCATCCGCGGCGGCTTTCCGGCCTCCAGCGACCTGTTGGGCGCGCGGCTCTGGCCCTACGCGCGGCTGCTGTGCGCCAGCCCCGATTACGTCGCCCGCATGGGCTTGCCGCGCGAACCCGAAGAACTGGCGCGCCACCGCCTCATCATGCACACCGGTCCCCGCGTGCTGAAGGACTGGCACCTGCGCCGCGACAAGCGCATCGTGCGCATGCATGCCGAACCCGCGGTGCGCGTCAGCACCGGCAGCGGCCTGATGGCGCTGGCGCTGCAAGGCGTGGGCATCGCGCGGCTGGCGGACTGGGCCGCCGCGCCCGAGATCGCCCGCGGCACCCTGGTGCAGGTCTGCCCCGGCTACACCGCTACCTCGGCGCAAGGCGCGTCGCCGCAGATGCATGCCGTGTACGCGTCGCGCACCCTGCCAGCGCGAGCCCGCGCCATGCTGGCCGCCCTCCGCGCGTGCGCCGAAGACCTTCAGGCCCCGAAACAACAAGGCCGGTCGATGCCGCCAGGAAACCCCGCGCGGCGCCGACCGGCCTGAAGACTACGAAACCCTGTCAGGGGCGCTGTTCGCGCGCCTTCAGCACCACCGATTCCGCCGACTTCCTGAACAGCAGGTGATACAGCGCGGCCAGCGCCAGCAGGAACGGCACGCCGAACACCAGCGTCATCTTGAACACGCCCGTGAAATAGGTGGTCAGCAGAATCGCCAGCATCGCGCCGGCCCCCAGCAGCGTCAGCACCGGAAAGCCCGGCATCCGGAACGACAGCGCCGCACCGCCTTCACGCGCCCAGCGGCGGCGGAAGAAATAGTGCGTGACGAAAATCATCATCCAGGTGAACAGCGCGCCGAACATCGAGATCGCCATCATCAGCGTGAACGAGCTTTCGGGGTACAGCACGTTCAGCACCGTTGCGATGGCAATGCCGCTGGTGGACAGCAGCAGCGCATTCAGCGGCGTGCCGCTGCGCGTCAGCTTGCCCATCGCCGCGGGCGCGTGGCCGGCCCGCGACAGGCTGAACATCATGCGGGTGGTGATGTACAGCTGGCTATTCATGGCCGACAGCGCCGCCACCAGCACGATGAAGTTGATGACGCCGGCCGCGTACGGCACGTTCACCGCCTGCATCACCGTCACGAACGGGCTGCCGCCCTTGCCGGCCTGGTCCCACGGCACGATGGCCAGGATCAGCGCCAGCGTCAGCAGGTAGAAGATCACCAGGCGCACGATGGTGGCCCGAAAGGCCTTTTTCACCGCGCGCTCGGGGTCTTCGGCTTCACCCGCCGCCACCGCGATCATCTCCACGCTCAGGTAGCTGAAAATGGAAATGACCACCGCGATCCACATGCCCCACACACCGTTGGGAAAGAAGCCGCCGTGCGCGGTGTACTGCGCCGTGCCGTACTGCGGATTGCCCCAGACCACATACGCGCCCAGGATGATGAACGCCACGATGGCGCTGATCTTGATGGTCGAGAACCAGTATTCGATCGTGCCGAAGGCCTTCACGCTCATGGCATTGATGAAGATCAGCGCCGCCGAGAACAGGCACACCCACTGCCACCCCGGCACCCCGGGGAACCAGTACTTCATGTACTCGGCCACCGCCGTCACTTCCGTGCCCACCGCCAGCACCACGCAGGACCAGTACGCATAGCGCACCAGAAAGCCCGCCAGCGGCCCGATGTAGTGCTCGGCATAGGCGCCGAACGAGCCCGACGTCGAATGCGCCACCGTCATCTCGGCCAGGCACCCCATCAGCAGCAACGTGATCAGCCCGCCAATCGCATAGCTGATGATCACGCTGGGCCCGGCAAAGCCGATCGCGAACTTGCTCCCCAGGAACAGGCCCGTCCCGATGGCCCCCCCGATCGCGATCATGCTCATCTGGCCCGACGTCAGGCGCCGCTTGAGCCCCTGTTCCCGTTCGGTGATTTTCCCGAACCCTTGTTGTTGTCCCATGTCTCCTCCGGTACTGCATTCTCTTGATGGATGCGTTGATGGCCGGTCTTGCGCGCGGCGTATCAGGTCACGGCAGAACGCTGCTTGAATTCGGGCTTGTCCCAGGCGCGGCTATCCAGCACGTCCTTCAGGATCTCGACCGCGTCCCACACGTCGGCGTAGCCGAAATACAGCGGCGTCAGGCCAAAGCGCAGCACTTCGGGTTCGCGGTAGTCGCCGATCAGGCCGCGTGCAATCAGCGCCTGCATCACCTCGTAGCCATTGGGATGGCGCAGGCTGACGTGGCTGCCGCGATCGGCGTGGTTGCGCGGCGTCACCAGCGTCAGCGGATGGCCGGCGCAGCGTTCCTCGACCAGCGCGATGAACAGGTCGCCCAGCGCCAGCGACTTCTTGCGCACCTCGGCCATGTCCGCCTCGCGCGCCACGTCCAGGCCGCACTCCACCATGGCCAGCGACACGATCGGCTGCGTACCGCACAGATAGCGGCGGATGCCGCCCGCGGGCTCGTAGGCCACCGTCATGTCGAACGGTCGCTGGTGGCCCCACCAGCCGGACAGCGGCTGCCAGAAGTCTTGAATATGGCGCGGCGCCACCCAGATGAAGGCCGGCGCGCCGGGGCCGCCGTTCAGGTACTTGTACGTGCAGCCCACGGCGTAGTCGGCGCCCGAGCCGTTCAGGTCCACCGGCACCGCGCCGGCCGCGTGAGCCAGGTCCCAGATGACCAGCGCGCCGCGCTCGTGCGCGGTACGGGTGACGGCGGCCATATCGTGCATCTGGCCGCTGCGGTAGTTCACGTGCGACAGCAGCACCACCGCCACGGAATCGTCCAGCGCCTTGTCCAGCGGCAGTTCGTCATCGATCAGGCGCATTTCGTAGCCCTGCTGCAGCAGGTCGATCATGCCCTGGATCATGTACAGGTCGGTCGGGAAGTTGTCGCGTTCCGACAGGATCACGCGGCGCTTGGGCTGCTGCTTCTGCTGGATGCGCAGGCTGGCGGCCAGGGCCTTGAAGATGTTCAGCGAGGTGGTGTCGGTGATCACCAGTTCGCCCTCGCGGGCGCCCAGCAGACCGGCCAGCTTGTCGCCCAGGCGGGACGGCAGCTCGAACCAGCCGGCCGTGTTCCAGCTGCGGATCAGGCCCGTGCCCCATTCCTGGGTGATGACCTGGGCAGCGCGGGCGGCGGCGGCGCGGGGCATCACGCCCAGCGAATTGCCATCCATATAGAGCACGCCGGGCGGCAGATCGAAGCGCGCCTTGAGCGGCGCAAGGGGGTCTTGGCGGTCTGCGGCAACGCAGGCTTCGCGGGTATGCATTCAAAGCTCCTTCGGGCATTATGCTGCGAACATACTAGCAGCGCCGACGAGCCGAATAGTTGCAAAATCAGGCGTGGCTTACCCTAGGATTTCGCATTAAATTGCGTTCTGGGCCACTTTTTAGAATTGGATTGCACCGTGCAACTAGACGCCATCGACCAGCGCATTCTGTACCGCCTGCAAGAGAACAGCCAGCTCAGCAACCAGGACCTGGCCGAGCAGGTTGCCCTGTCGCCGTCGGCCTGCCTGCGCCGGGTGCGCGCCCTGGAAGAAGGCGGCTTCATCCGCGGCTACCGCGCCGTACTGGACGCCGACAAACTGGGGTTCGAACTGGAAGCCATCGTCCACGTATCGCTGGACCAGTCGCGCGCCGGCTGGCACGAGCAATTCCTGGCGGGCATCGCCCTGTATGACGAAATCACCGAAGCCAGCATCGTCACCGGCGCGTCCAACTACATCCTGACGGTGCGCACCCGCAACCTGGCCGCGTTCTCGCAGTTCGTCGAAGAAAAACTCAGCAAGATCGCCGGCGTGCGGGACCTGTGCTCGCACCTGGTCATGCGCAAGGTGAAGAATCGGGGCGGCATGCTGCCGCTGGGCGCCTGGCGGTAGGTCTGGGGGGCAACAGCCACGGGCCGACCAGACGAGTTTGTCGGCTTGGAAGCGGTCAGAGGATGGGCGTGGCTCCCATAGGCAGCCTGATCAATTGCAGCGGTAATCCCCCCGCAAAAGCGTTGTAGTCAGAAGTAGAATTTTCTCGTTGAGGAGTTCTACAGCATGAAGAAGTCGAGATTCACGGACAGTCAGATCATTGAAGCCATCAAGCGCGTGGAGGCCGGCCTTGCGGTG
>PJUB01000355.1_pt1 | contig 21599 bp, 18 predicted proteins | sample 1512141 | NCBI WGS metagenome assembly PJUB01 (sample SAMN08177677, study PRJNA422409) | Soil metagenome, whole genome shotgun sequencing project. | isolation source: Soil enriched on filter paper: alkali lignin treatment | place: USA: Madison | collected 2015-01-15 | reverse complement strand
TGGTCGTCACCCTGGTGGGCTGGCACGTGGCCGGCTGGATGGGCATGCTGGTGACCACCATTGCCAAGTTCGGGCCGTCGTCCATCATCACGGTCATCGCCCTGGGCCTGTGGGAACGCTTCAAGGACCGGCCCTGGCGCGGCGTGATCCAGGCGGGCATCTTCCCCATGACGGTGGGGCTGGTCGCCGCCAGCGCCGCGCTCATCACCGAGGCCTCGGTGCATTCCTGGCTGCTGGGCGCCATCACCGCGGTGGTGGCGGTGCTGGGCAGCGCCACGCGCATTCATCCGCTGTGGCTGCTGTTCGGCGGTGCGCTGGTGGGATTGCTGGCTATCGGTTAGCGTTGAGGCTCTTGCCACGCCAGGAGCCCGCCATGTCGCTGCCGGTCAAAGACCCGGAAACCGAATCGCCGCCCGCCCGTGTCGCGCGCCTGCCCTTTGTCCACGCGCACCGGCGCCTGGTGCTGTGCGGCCTGCTGTTCGTGGCGGTGGCCACGGGCCTGTACCTGACCGGCATGTCGCCCAGCCGCGCCTGCCTGCTGGGGTTCGACCTGGCCGCGCTGGTGTTCCTGCTGTTCACCGTGTCCGCCTTCGGCAGCGCCACCCCGGCGTCCATGCGGGTGCGGGCCCAGCAGGTCGACGTCGGCCGCACCGGCGTGCTCTGGAGCAGCGTGGCGCTGTCGTGCCTGGTGATGCTGGCGCTGTGGGTCGAATTGCGGGCCAGCGGCGGCACCGAAGGGGTGCTCGACCTGATCGCCGCGGCCGCCAGCATCGTGCTGTCGTGGCTGTACATGAACATGATCTTCGCGCTGCACTATGCGCACGGCTACTACAGCCATCGCAACGCGATGCACAAGGGCCTGGATTTTCCCGGCAAGGAAGACCCGGACTACTGGGATTTCGCCTACTTCTCGCTGGTGCTGGGCATGACCTTCCAGGTCTCCGACGTGCAGATCGTCAGCCGTCGGCTGCGGCGCACGGCGCTGATGCACAGCGTCATCGCGTTCTTCTTCAACGTCTTCATCATCGCCATCAGCGTGAACGTGGCGGCCGGGCGCGCATGAAAAAGGCCGGGGAATCCTCCCCGGCCTGCTGGCCGCCATGCGGGTAGCGGCGCGTGCCGTCAGGCCGCGGCCTCGGCTGCCGCCAGCCGCCACAGCGACGTCACTTCCTTCGAACGCGCCGCATACAGCGGATCGTCCCGGTCTTTGGCGCGGGCATGCGTGGGCCGCGTGTCGATACGCTCGACCACCCGCAGGCCGGCCTGCTGGATCATGTCCAGCAATTGCTCGCGGGTGCGCAAACCCAGGTGTTCGGCCAGGTCCGACAGGATCAGCCAGCCTTCGCCGTTGGGCGTCAGGTGCGCCGCCAGGCCATTGAGAAAGCCGCGCAGCATGCGGCTGTCCGGGTCGTACACGGCCTGTTCGACCGGCGAGCTGGGCCGGGCCGGCAGCCACGGTGGATTGCAGACGATCAGCGAGACCCGGCCTTCGGGGAACAGGTCGGCCTGTTCCACGTCGACCTGCCTGGACAGGCCCAGGCGGTCCAGGTTTTCGCGGGCGCAGGCCAGCGCACGCGGGTCCATGTCGGTGGCGATGACTCGCTTGCCGCCGCGGCGCGCCAGCACCGCCGCCAGCACGCCGGTGCCGGTGCCGATATCGAAGGCCACGCTGCCGCGCGGCATCGGGGTATTGGCCACCAGGTCCACGTATTCGCCGCGCAGCGGCGAGAACACGCCGTAGTGCGGGTGGATGCGGTTGTTCAGCGCGGGAATCTCCACGCCCTTCTTGCGCCATTCGAAGGCGCCGATCAGGCCCAGCAGTTCGCGCAGCGACGCCACGTAGGGTTCGTCGGCCGGGCCGTGGGCTTCTTCGCAGGCCTGCCGGGCATCGGGTGCGCGGCGCAGCGAAATGCCGTGGCCGGCGTCGAACGGAATCAACAGCATGCCCAGGATGCGGGCGCGCTGCGACTGGATCTGGCGATGCTGGTTGAAGGCTTCCAGCAGGGTCTCGACCGGCTTGCGCGGGCGCTTGTCCACCCGCCGGGTCATGGCCTGCAGCAAGAGGCGCGCATTCTGGAAGTCGCCGCGCCAGAGCAGGCCCACGCCTTCGCAGGCCTGGCGGTAGGCCATGTCCGCGGTGGTGCGGTCGTCGGCCAGCACCACCCGCTTGGGGGGCGTGGCGCCGGATTCCGAGCGCCAGCGGGCGGTGTGCGTGGTCTGGTCGGGGGCGTCGCCTTCCGTCCAGCTCAGTTCAGGCAGGGTCAACGTGGCGCTCCAGCAATAAGGGGCTTCTTGGGCAGGCAGGTCAGGGGGGAGGGGAATCGGGGGGAAAGGAGAAAAAAAGAAAGGGCGCGGCTGCCAATGTAGCAGCTTCGCGCCCTGGGGGCGGGCCGGCGCGCGGGGCGCCGGCCCGGCAAACGGGGTCAGTGGAACAGCACCACGGCCTTCTGCAACGTGATCCAGACGCCCCAGGCCAGCGGAATGCCCACGCAGGCCCAGGCAAACAGCACCAGCGCCAGCGGCGTGCGGAAGGTGGACGTACCGGATCCGTGGGTCTCGGCCGCTGCGGCGCGCTCGTGCGCCAGGGCCTTTTCGCGGGCCAGTTCCTCGTCGGTCATGAAGTACTTGGGGTTCACCGGGCGGATTGCCAGGTTGCACAGGAAGCCCAGCACCAGCATGCCGGCCAGGATGTACATGGTGATGTCGTACACCTGTGCCCGCGGCACGCCGATGGACAGCTGGTATTCGCGAATGTAGTTCACCAGGACCGGGCCGAAGATGCCCGCCGCCGACCAGGCCGTCAGCAGGCGGCCGTGGATGGCGCCCACCATCTGGGTGCCGAACAGGTCCGCCAGGTAGGCGGGCACCGTGGCGAAGCCGCCGCCGTACATCGACAGGATCACGCAGAAGGCGGCCACGAACAGCGCCAGCGCGCCCATGTGCGCCGTCCAGGGAATGGCGGCGTACAGCACGAAGCCCAGCACGAAGAAAATCAGGTAGGTCAGCTTGCGGCCCAGCTTGTCCGACAGGCTGGCCCAGAAGAAGCGGCCGCCGATGTTGAACAGGCTGAGCAGCCCGGTAAAGCCGGCGGCGATGGCGGCAATGGCGGCCAGCTGGCTCTTGTCGAGCTGGCCATAGCCCAATTCAGGCTTGTTGATCAGGCCGCCGCCGAACACTTCCTGCAGCAGGGGCGAGGCCATGCCCAGGATGCCGATGCCGGCGGTCACGTTCAGGCACAGCACCAGCCACACCAGCCAGAACTGCGGCACGCCCCAGACCCGCTTCACGTGGACGTGGCCCTTGGTGATCATGGCGTTGTTGGCCTGCTTGGCGGGCGCCGTCCAGCCCGCGGGCTTCCAGCCGGTGGGCGGCACGCGGTAGCCCATCGCGCCGGACATCATGAAGACGAAATACACCACCGCCATGGTCAGGAAGGTCTGCCAGACGCCGACCGAGGTGGGCGTGGCGAAGTGGCGCATCAGCAGGTCGGCCAGCGGCGCGCCGATCATGGCGCCGCCGCCAAAGCCCATGATGGCCATGCCGGTCGCCATGCCGCGGCGGTCGGGGAACCACTTGATCAGGGTGCTGACCGGCGAGATATAGCCCAGCCCCAGGCCGATGCCGCCGATGACGCCGGACCCCAGCCACAGCATCCACATCTGGTGCAGATAGACGCCGAAGGCCGAAATCACCAGGCCGCCGCACCAGCACACCGCCGACACCACCCCTGCCTTGCGCGGGCCGGCACGTTCGAGCCAGCCGCCCCACAGCGCCGCGGAACAGCCCAGCAGCACGAAGAACAGGGTGTACATCCAGCCCATGGTCGAGATCCGCCAGTCGCAGCTGGTGGTGAACAGCTCGGTGGCCAGGCTCATGTCGGCCGGGCAGGCCAGCGGCTGGGCGCCGCCGATCGCCTTGGACAAGGGCAGCCAGAACACCGAGAAGCCATAGGCCATCCCGATGCACAGGTGGATGGCCAGGGCGGCCGGGGGCACCAGCCAGCGGGAAAAGCCCGGTCCGGCGATGGTGCGTTCTTTGTCCAGGAAGCCGGGCTTGGCGCCAGGCAGGTCCAGTGTTGCAGTGCTTTCCATGAGGTCTCCTCGGGGTGCGGCTTTATAGCGCGCGTCAGACCGGAAAATCCAGTCCCGCGCTTGTTGTGAACCCTTTGCTGCGGTAAAGCGTGCTGCTGCGGCGGCGGCCTGCCCGGTCTACGACACGCGGGCAAGCGGCGTCAGGCGCTGGCGGTTCTGCGTGACCGCCTCCAGCACCAGGGGATGCAACTGGTGTTCGCCGGCATCGCCATCGGGCTGCCGGGCCAGGAAGTCCAGCAGCTCGTTGCGCATGCGGGGCTCCCAGAACTTGTGGATATGGTTGGCCACGCCTTCCACCGCTTCCGGGCGCAGCGGCATGGCTTCGAAGAATTGGCCGATGCGGTTGGCCATGCGGATCAGGTTGCCGATTTCCATGCGTGTGTCGCGTCCGGTCTAGGAGGTGATGCGTTCGGGGTGGGAATACAGGGTGGCGTCATGGCCGCGCAGAAAGCCCAGCAGCGCGATGCCGGCGCGGTCGGCCAGACGGACGGCCAGGCCCGTGGGGGCCGATACCGCCGCCAGCACGCCGACGCCGGCGGCCGCCGTCTTCTGCACCATTTCAAAGCTGGCGCGGCTGGACACCAGCACCATGCCGCCGCGGGCGTCGACGCCCTGGCGCGCCAGCGCCCCCACCAGCTTGTCCAGCGCGTTGTGGCGGCCCACGTCTTCGCGCACCAGCGCGACCGTGCCGTCGGCGCCTGCCCAGCCGGCGGCATGGGTGGCGCCGGTCAGGTCGTGCAGCGTCTGGCGTGCGCGCATGTCGCCCATGGCGCGCAGCACCGCGCCGATGGCCAGCGGCGCGCCCGCCGGCACCGGGTCCACCGGCCGCAGCACTTCCGGCAGCGTTTCCACGCCGCACAGGCCGCAGCCGGTGCGCCCGGCCATGGCGCGGCGGCGCGACTTCAGGCGCACTTCGCAGGCGCTGGAGATTTCCACCTGCACCACGATGCCGTCGCACTGCGGCAGCACGTCGATGCCGCGCACGTCGGCCACGCTATCGACGATGCCTTCGCACAAGGAAAAGCCCACCGCGAAGTCTTCCAGGTCGGCCGGCGTGGCCAGCATGGTGGCGTGGCTGATGCCGTTGAATTCCAGCGCCACCGGCGTTTCCTCGGCCAGGTGATCGGCCTGGGCGCCGGCCGCGATGGCGCCGGCCCGCACGCGGGTCACCTGGGCCGTCACGCTGTCGGCGCGGTCGGAGGGGGAAGGGGGGCGTAGATCCATGGCGGTTCCGGGGCGGTCGGGGTTATTTCCCCGTCAGCGCGGCCTCGCTTTCGCGTGACCGTTCACGCAGCAGCTTTTGCTGGATATCCGCGAAACGCGACCATTGCCGCTGCCATTCCGAAGGCTGGGACACCCGCGTCAGCTGCACCGCGGTGACCTTGTATTCGGGGCAGTTGGTGGCCCAGTCGGAGTTGTCGGTCGTGACGACGTTGGCGCCGGACTCGGGGAAGTGGAACGTGGTGTATACCACGCCCGGCTGCACCCGGTCGGTCAGCGTCGCCCGCAGCACGGTCTCGCCGGCGCGGCTTTGCACGCCGACCCAGTCGCCGTCCTGCACGCCACGGTCTTCCGCGTCCTGCGGGTGGATTTCCAGCACGTCCTCGCTGTGCCACATCACGTTGGGCGTGCGGCGGGTCTGCGCGCCCACGTTGTATTGCGACAGGATGCGGCCGGTGGTCAAGAGCAGCGGGAAGCGGCGCGTGCTGCGCTCGTCGGTGGGCACGTACTTGGTGATCATGAACTTGCCCTTGCCGCGCACGAAGGCGTCGATGTGCATGATGGGCGTGCCTTCCGGTGCGTCATCGTTGCACGGCCACTGCAGGCTGCCCAGCTTGTCCAGTTTTTCGTAGCTGACGCCGCTGAAGGTCGGCGTCAGGCGCGCGATCTCTTCCATGATCTCGCGCGGATGGCGGTAGTTCATGGGGTAGCCCAGCGCGTTGGACAGCGCCACCGTCACTTCCCAGTCCGACTTGCCGTTCTTGGGTTCCATCACCTTGCGCACCCGCGAAATGCGGCGCTCGGCATTGGTGAAGGTGCCGTCCTTCTCCAGGAACGACGAGCCGGGCAGGAACACGTGCGCGTATTTGGCGGTTTCGTTCAGGAACAGGTCCTGCACCACGATGCATTCCATTGCCGCCAGCGCCGCCGCCACGTGCTGCGTGTTGGGGTCGGACTGCACGATGTCTTCGCCCTGGCAGTACAGGCCCTTGAACGAGCCGCCCAGCGCGGCTTCGAACATGTTCGGAATGCGCAGGCCGGGTTCGGGCTGCAAGGTCACGCCCCAATCGGCCTCGAACTGCGCGCGCACCGTATTGTCGGAAATGTGACGGTAGCCGGGCAGTTCGTGCGGGAACGAACCCATGTCGCACGAACCCTGCACGTTGTTCTGCCCGCGCAGCGGATTCACGCCCACGCCCTCGCGGCCGACGTTGCCCGTGGCCATGGCCAGGTTGGCGATCGCCATGACGGTGGTCGAACCCTGGCTGTGCTCGGTCACGCCCAGGCCGTAATAGATCGAGCCGTTGCCGCCGGTGGCGAACAGGCGGGCCGCGCCGCGCACGGCCTGCGCCGGCACGCCGGTGATCTCGGCCATGGCTTCGGGCGAATTCTCGGGCAGCGACACGAAATCGCGCCACTCATTGAATGCCTTGGTTTCGCAGCGCTCGGCCACGAAGGCCTCGTCGATCAGGCATTCGGTGGCGATTACGTGGGCCAGCGACGACAGCAGCGCGGTATTGGTGCCGGGGCGCACCTGCAGGTGGAAGTCGGCCTTGATGTGCGGAGAACTTACCAGTTCGATGCGGCGCGGGTCGATCACGATCAGGCGCGCGCCCTGGCGCAGCCGGCGCTTCAGGCGCGAGGCAAACACCGGGTGGCCGCTGGACGGGTTGGCGCCCATCACGATCACCACGTCGGTATGCATGACCGAGTCGAACGTCTGCGTGCCGGCCGATTCGCCCAGCGTCTGCTTCAGGCCGTAGCCGGTGGGCGAATGGCAGACCCGCGCGCAGGTGTCGACGTTGTTGGTGCCGAAGGCGGCGCGCACCAGCTTCTGCACCAGCCAGGTTTCTTCGTTGGTGCAGCGCGACGACGTGATGCCGCCAACGGCGTCGCGACCGAATTCACCCTGGATGCGGCGGAACTCCGACGCGGCGTAGTTGATCGCCTCGTCCCAGGACACCTCCTTCCAGGAATCGGTGATGTGCTTGCGGATCATGGGCTTGAGCACGCGTTCCTTGTGCGTGGCGTAGCCCCAGGCAAAGCGGCCCTTCACGCAGGAATGGCCGCGGTTGGCCTGGCCGTCCTTCCAGGGCACCATGCGCACCACTTCCTGGCCCTTCATCTCGGCCTTGAAACCGCAGCCCACGCCGCAATAGGCACAGGTGGTCACGACCGAGTGTTCAGCCTGGCCCATCATGATGACGGTCTTTTCCTGCAGGGTGGACGTGGGACAGGCCTGCACGCAGGCGCCGCAGGACACGCATTCGCTTTCCAGGAAGGGCTGGTCCTGCCCTGGCGACACGCGCGATTCGAAGCCCTTGCCCGAAATCGTCAGCGCGAAGGTGCCCTGGGTTTCCTCGCAGGCGCGCACGCAGCGGTTGCAGACGATGCACTTGGATGCGTCGTAGGTGAAGTACGGGTTGGACTCGTCCTTCTCGCTCTTCAAGTGGTTGGCGCCGTCGTAGCCGTAGCGCACGTTGCGCAGGCCCACCACGCCGGCCATGTCCTGCAGTTCGCAGTCGCCGTTGGCCGGACAGGTCAGGCAGTCCAGCGGGTGGTCGGATATATACAGTTCCATCACGCCGCGCCGCAGGTCGTGCAGCTTGGGCGTTTCGGTGTAGACCACCATGCCGTTTTCGGCGGGCGTGGTGCACGACGCGGGATAGCCGCGGCGGCCCTCGATCTGCACCAGGCACAGGCGGCAGGAACCGAAGGGTTCCAGGCTGTCGGTGGCGCACAGCTTGGGGATGTTGATGCCGGCCTCGGCGGCCGCGCGCATCAGCGAGGTGCCTTCGGCCACGGTGATTTCCTGGCCATCGATGGTCAGGGTGACGGTCTGCTCGGACACCCGTGCCGGGGTGCCCAGATCGCGGTCGCGCTTGATGACGGTTTCTAGCATGGCGGTCTCGGGGTCAGGCCGGGTGAGCGGCGGGCTGAGGGGTATCGATGCCGAAGTCCTGCGGGAAGTGATTCAGCGCCGACAGCACGGGGTAGGGCGCCATGCCTCCCAGCGCGCAGAGCGAACCGCCCAGCATCGTGTCGCACAGATCGCGCAGCAGGTGCACCTGCTGCGCGCGGTCGGGGCCGCCGGCCGAGATCTTGTCGATGGTTTCCACGCCGCGGGTCGAGCCGATGCGGCAGGGCGTGCACTTGCCACAGGACTCGATGGCGCAGAATTCCATCGCATAGCGCGCCATGCGCGCCATGTCGACCGTGTCGTCGAACGCCACCAGGCCGCCGTGGCCGATCATGGCCGAGATCTGCACGTAGGCCTCGTAGTCCAGCGGCACGTCCCATTGCGATTGCGGCAGGTAGGCGCCCAAGGGGCCGCCGACCTGCACCGCGCGCAAGGGGCGGCCGGACGCGCTGCCGCCGCCAAAGTCATACAGCAGGTCGCGCAGGCTCAGCCCGAAGGCCTTTTCCACCAGGCCGCCTTGCTTGAGGTTGCCGGCCAGCTGGAACGGCAGCGTGCCGTGCGAGCGGCCCACGCCATAGTCGCGGTAATAGGCCGCGCCCTTGGCCAGGATGATGGGCACCGTGGCCAGCGAAATCACGTTGTTGATGACGGTGGGCTTGCCGAACAGGCCCGAAATCGCCGGCAGCGGCGGCTTGGCGCGCACCACGCCGCGCTTGCCTTCCAGGCTTTCCAGCAATGACGTTTCTTCGCCGCAGATGTAGGCGCCCGCGCCCTTGCGCACTTCCAGGTCGAAGCGGCGGCCGCTGCCGTGCACGTCGTCGCCCAGCCAGCCCACATTGCGGGCCCGCTCGATGGCGGCTTCCAATGTGGCGATGGCATGCGGGTACTCGGACCGCACATAGATGTAGCCGCAGGTCGCGCCTACTGCCAGGCCGGCGATGGTCATGCCCTCGATCAGCACATAGGGGTCGCCTTCCATCAGCAGGCGGTCGGCAAAGGTGCCCGAGTCGCCTTCGTCGGCATTGCAGACGATGTATTTGCGGTCGGCGGGCGAGCCCAGCACCGTCTTCCATTTGATGCCCGTGGGAAACGCGGCGCCGCCGCGGCCGCGCAGGCCCGATGCCACCATCTCGTCGACGATGGCGGCCGGTTCCATGGCCAGCGCGCGTTTCAGGCCCTGCAGCCCGCCGTGCGCGGCGTAGTCCTGCAGCGACAGCGGGTCGATCACGCCGACCCGGGCGAACGTCAGCCGTTCCTGCCGCTTCAGGTAGGGAATTTCTTCGGTCAGTCCCAGGCGCAGCGGATGTTCGCCGCCCGTCAGCCAGCCGGCCTCGAACAGCGCGGGCACGTCTTCGGGCTGCACCGGGCCATACGCCAGGCGGCCGTCGGGCGTGGCGATTTCCACCAGCGGTTCCAGCCACAACAGGCCGCGCGAACCATTGCGCACCACCTGCACGGCCAGGCCGCGTTCGTCGGCGGCCTGCTCGATGGCCTGGGCCACGGCGTCTGCGTCCATGGCCAGGGCCGCGGCGTCGCGCGGCACGTAGATCGTGATGGGGGCGGTCATTGGCCGGCCTCCCGCGTGCGGCGCAGCAGCCGGTCCAGTTTGTCCGGGGTGACCCGGGCATGCGGCTGGCCGTCGATCATCACCGCCGGCGACTGGGCGCACAGGCCCAGGCAATACACCGGCTCCAGCGTGAAATCGCCGTCATGCGTGCTGGCATGGAAATCGCATCCCAGCGCCTGGCGCGCGTGGGCGGCCAGGTGCTCGCCGCCCATGGCCTGACAGGCCTCGGCGCGGCACACTTGCAGCGAGTGGCGTGCGGCCGGCTCGCTGCGAAAGTGCGGGTAGAAGGTAATGACGCCATGCACTTCGGCGCGGGACAGGTTCAGGGCCTCGGCGATGGTCTGCACCGCCTCGGCCGGGATACAGCCCAATTCGTGCTGCACGGCGTGCAGCACCGGCAGGAGCGGGCCGGGTTGGTCTTGCAGCTGGGCCAGGATGCGAGCCGTGGCGGCGATGGACGGGCTGGCCGATGCCTGGGCGGCATCAAGGGCCAACGGGCCGCCTCGGGCGCCCCCGCTGGACGCCAGATCGGATTTTGCCTCGCGCTGACGCATGGCGGTCTCCTCCAGTTGTGTGCTGGACCCCATTGCAGGGGCTTAGTCATGGTGGGGCGTCGGCGGCACTTAATATGTTTAAAAAAACATATTAAATGCCCATGCGCCGCGTTATTTGTGTACTCTAAACAGGTAATTGAACCCGTTCAATAAGAAATAAATGACATATAAGATCGGCCTGCGGCCCCAATGGACCCTGGGCGGAGACGACGCGGCGCCGGTGCCCTTGCAGGACATGCTGGCGCTCCTGGCCGCCATCGACGCCACCGGCAACATCGCCGGCGCCTGCCGCGCCTGCGGGTTGTCGTACCGCCACGCCTGGGGCGTGCTGCGCCGTTTCGAAGGCATCTTCGGCACCCAGCTTTTGATCACCAACCGGCGCCAGGGCACGCAGCTGTCGCCCTTCGCGCAGCGCCTGCTGTGGGCCAACCGCCGCATCGAGGCGCGCCTGATGCCCACGCTGGACAGCATGGCGTCCGAACTGCAGGAAGAGCTGGCGCGGCTCCTGCCCGAAAACGGCCCCCACCTGCGGCTGCACGCCAGCCACGGTTTTGCCGTGGAATCGCTGATGGAACACATGGGCACGCGCAAACCGGGGCTGGAACTGCGCTACCGCACGGCCATCGAGGCCCTGGCCTCGCTGGAACGCCACGAATGCGACCTGGCCGGCTTCCAGGTGCCGCTGGGCGACTTCGAAGCGCCCATCATGGAGCGCTACGCCCAGTGGCTGCACGCCGACGAATACCTGCTGATCCACCTGGCGGTGCGCAACACGGGCCTGTTCGTCATTGCCGGCAACCCCAAGCGCATCCGCGGCATGGCTGACCTGGCGCGCCAGGACGTGCGCTTCGTCAACCGCCAGATCGGCTCCAGCACGCGCTATCTGGTGGGCCTGATGCTGCAACGCGCCGGCGTGTCGATCAGCGAGGTGCAGGGCTACGAAACCAACGAATTCACCCACATGGCCATTGCCGCGCACATTGCCAGCGGCATGGCCGACACCGGCGTGGGCGTGGAAACGGCCGCCTGCCGCTTCGGCCTGGATTTCATCCCGCTGGTGCGCGAGCGCTATTTCTTCGCCATCCGCAAGACCTCGCTCGATACGCCCGCCATGCAGGACCTGCTGACCCTCATGCGCAGCCCCGACTACGTCGGCTATGTCGGCCAGCTGGTCGGCTACGACGCCAGCCACACCGGCCAACTGCAAACCCTGGACGAGGCCTTTGCCTGAGCGCACCGGGCTATGATGATTCCATGAGCAAAGTGATCCTTCTTGCTGATCGTCGCAACGACCTGCCGGCCCCAGCCGCGCCCCCCGCGCCGGGCCAGCCGGCGCTCGATCTGCGCGCGCGGCCGCTGCGCGACCTGCGCATCTCGGTCACCGACCGCTGCAACTTCCGCTGTACCTACTGCATGCCGCGCGAGGTCTTCGATGCCGACTACACCTTCATGCGGCATTCCGACCTGCTGTCGTTCGAGGAAATCGCGCGCCTGGCCGGCGTGTTCACTCGCCTGGGCGTCGAAAAGATCCGCCTGACCGGCGGCGAACCCCTGCTGCGCAAGCACCTGGAAAACCTGGTGGGCCTCTTGGCCGACGTGCGCACGCCCGCCGGCCAGCCGCTGGAACTGACCCTGACCACCAACGGCAGCGTGCTCGAACGCAAGGCCGCCGACCTGAAGGCCGCGGGCCTGACCCGTGTCACCGTCAGCCTGGACGCGCTGGACGCCGCCATGTTCCAGGACATGAGCGACAGCGGCTTCACCCCCGACGACGTGCTGCGCGGCATCGAGGCCGCCGCCCGCGCGGGCCTGGCCCCCGTGAAGGTCAACATGGTGGTCCGGCGCGGCCTGAACGACGCGCAGATCCTGCCCATGGCCGAACGCTTCCGCCACAGCGGCCACATCCTGCGCTTCATCGAATACATGGACGTCGGCAACACCAACGGCTGGAACCTCACCGAGGTCGTGCCCAGCCAGGAAGTGCTGGCACGCATCGGCGCGATCCATCCCCTGGCGCCCGTGGCCGCCGACGATATGGGCCGTGTGGCCGAACGGTGGCGTTACCTGGATGGCGGCGGCGAGATCGGCGTCATCTCCAGCGTTTCGCACGCCTTCTGTGGCGGCTGTACGCGCGCGCGCCTGTCGCCGGAAGGCAAGCTGTTCCTGTGCCTGTTCGCGCACCAGGGCTACGACCTGCGCGCGCCGCTGCGCGATGGCGCCAGCGACGACGAACTGGCCGCCATCCTCACGGGCATCTGGGCCGGCCGTGGCGACAACTATTCCGAACAGCGCGGCCGCCACATGGCCGACCCGGCCCGCAAAGTCGAAATGAGCTACATCGGTGGCTGATCCCGTTCCCCATGTCGATCCGCAACGCGTTGCCGGCCTGATCCTGGCCGGCGGGCAGGGCTCGCGCATGGATGGCCGCGACAAAGGCCTGGCGCTGCTGGGCGGCGAGCCGCTGGTGGCGCACGTGGCGCGGCGCCTGGCGCCGCAGGTCGGCACGTTGATCATCAGCGCCAACCGCAACGCCGACGTCTACGCCCGTTACGGACAGGTCGTTGCCGACGACACCGCCGCGCTGGGCGCCTGGCAAGGGCCCTTGGCGGGTCTTGCCGCCGGGCTGGATATTGCTGCCGCCTGCGATTGGCTGGTGGCCGTGCCGTGCGATACGCCTTTTCTGCCGGGCGATCTGGCCAGCCGCCTGATCGCCGCGGCGCACGCGGCCGGCGCGCCGCTGGCCTACGCGGTGGCTGGCGGCCGGCGCCATCCGGCCTGCATGGCCGTGCGCCCGGCGTTGTTGCCGGCGTTGCGCGATTACCTGGCCAGCGGTGAACGCAAGGTCGGCCTGTGGCAGTCGCAGGCGGGCGGCGTGGCCGCTGCCTTCGACGATGCCGACGGCGCGTTCACGAACCTGAATACGCCCGACGATCTGGCTGCGGCCGAACGTTACGCCAGCCAGTGACGCAGGTCGTAGTAGGGCACGCGGTCGCGGTCCTGCACCTTCACATCGGCCGGCAGGCGCGCCAGCCCCGTGGCCCAAGGCAATGAACTGATCACGCCGGACCCTTGATGGCCGTAAGGCACGAGTTCGGCATTGCCGTCGTCGGCCGTGCGGCGCTGCACCCGCAGGAATTCCTCGCGCGCATCCTGGCGCGGATGCTCGGTGCGCAGCGGCAGCCGGCTGACCGGCGGGAACAGTTCCTCGCGGCCCTGCATGCGCCGCACCAGCGGCGACACCAGCAGCGTGAACACGGCGTAGGCCGACACCGGATTGCCCGGCAGGCTCACCACCGGCTTGCCGTCGATCTGCGCCAGCGCCACCGGCTTGCCCGGCTTCATGCGCACCTTCCACAGCGACAATTCACCGCCCAGCGCGGCCAGGGCCGGCTTGACCAGATCGCGCTCGCCCACCGACACGCCGCCCACGCTCAGCACCAGGTCGCACTCGGCCAGCAGGGTCTTGAAGGCGGCCAGCAGCTCGGCCTCGGTATCGCGAGCGTGCAGCACCCGCGCCGGATCCGCGCCCATGCCGCGCACCAGCGCGGCCAGCATCGGGCCGTTGGAGTTGTAGATCTGCGCCGGCTCGCGCGCGCCGCCCGGCGGCACGAGTTCGTCGCCGGTGGTCAGGATGCCGACCTTCAGGCGGCCCACCACCGGCACGCTGGCCAGGCCCTGCGAGGCCAGCAGGGCAATGTGGGCGGCCTGCAGTTGCGTGCCGGCGGGCAGCAGCGGGGCGCCGGCCAGCGTGTCTTCGCCGCGCAGGCGGATGTGCTGGCCCAGGCGCGGCTCGCGCGTGATCTCGACCTGGTCATCGGCTTCGTGCGTGTCTTCCTGCATCACCACCGTGTCGGCGCCTTGCGGCACCAGGCTGCCCGTGAACAGGCGGGTGGCATGACCGGGCTTGAGCGGTTCGGGCGTATCGCCGGCATAGCAGCGCTGCTGGATGGGCAGGCGCGCGCCGGGCTGCCAGTCGGCCAGGCGCACCGCGTAGCCGTCCATGGCGCTGTTGTCGGCCGGGGGAATGTCCACCGTGGCGTCCAGGTCGGCGGCCAGCACGCGCCCGGGGGCGTCGGCCAGGCTGGCATGCTCGCGGCGGGCGAGCGGGGCGGCCGCATTGGCCAACAGGGTCTGGGCTTGATCGAAATCCAGCATGGGGTCAGTGGTCTTGTTCGCGGTGTTGAAGATGCGTGGCGAAATTGCAGGGGCGATGGCTGTTGTCCAGCTGTTCGCGGATGATCTTGGTCCAGGCCGTTTCGCAGGCGTTGTTGGATCCCGGCAGGCAGAACAGCAGCGTCTGGTTGGCCGACCCGGCAAAGGCGCGCGACTGGATGGTCGAGCTGCCGATCTCGGCGTAGGACAACTGGCGGAACAGTTCGCCAAAGCCCGGGATCTCGCGATCCAGCAGGGGCTGGACGGCCTGGGGGACATGATCGCCGTGCGAAAAGCCGGTACCGCCGGTGGTCAGGATCACCTGCACCTCGGGATCGGCAATCCAGTCGCTGATGACGCGGCGGATCTGATAGAGGTTGTCCTTGACGATGTCGCGCCGTACGCATTGGTGCCCGGCCTGTGCCAGGCTGTGCGCCAGCAGGTTGCCGGACGTGTCGTCGCCGGCGCTGCGGGTGTCGCTGATCGTCAGCACGGCGCAAGCCAGCGAGACGGGGGTGACGTCGTTCATGCGGTCTCCTTGGGGGGCGGGGTGTCGGCGTCCCAGGACTGCGTGCGGTCCTGGTCGGATTGGCGCTGCTCGACCCAGAAGCTGTCGCCGCCTGCCAGCGTTTCGCGCTTCCAGAAGGGCGCGCGGGTCTTGAGCGCGTCGATGATGAACTCGCAGCCGCGGAAGGCGTCGCCGCGGTGGGCGCTGGCGGCGGCCACGAACACGATCTGCGCGTTGCGGGCCAAGGCGCCCACCCGGTGCACGATCACGGTGCCGTCCAGGTTCCAGCGCGCGCGCGCCGTGGCGGCTATGTCTTCGAGCTCGCGCTCGCACATGCCGGGGTAGTGTTCCAGGTAGAGCGTGTCGGTGGGGGTGTCCGGTGCGTAGTCGCGCACATAGCCCACGAACGTGACGAGGCCGCCCACGCCCGGGCCGGCGCTGGCGCGCAGGGCCGCCGTCAGTGCGGCGGCATCGAAGTCGGCTTCCTGCACGATGACCATGGCGCTCAGCCTCCCGTGACCGGTTCGAACACCGCCACCTCGTCGCCTGCGCGGATCGGCGCCGACGGCTTGGCGTGGGTCTGGTTGATGGCCAGCTTCAGCCGCGAGGCCGGTTCCAGCTGCGGATAGCGCGCCTCCAGCGCGGCCAGCAACTGCGCGCCGGTGGATTCGCCATCCAGCGGCCAGGCTTCGGTCCGCTTGCCGACCAGTTCGGCCACGCGGGCAAAGTACAGCAGATCAATCGTTGCGCCATTCACCGCTTTTTCCTCCCGCCTTGTACTTCAGGCGTACCTGTTCGATCACGATGCCCTTGTCCGCCGCCTTGCACATATCGTAGATGGTCAGGGCGGCCACGCTGCACGCCGTCATGGCTTCCATTTCGACGCCGGTCTTGTAGCTGGTGCGGCAGGTCGCCTGGATGTCGATGCGATGCGCGGCGTCGTCCAGCGAGAATTCCACCCCCACGAACGACAGCGGCAGGCTGTGGCACAGGGGAATCAGTTCGGCGCAGCGCTTGGCGGCCAGGATGGCGGCCACGCGCGCGGTGTTCAGGACCTCGCCTTTGCCGCGGCCCGGCTGTGTCAACAGGCCATAGGCCACCTCGTTCATGCGGACGCTGGCGGCGGCAACCGCCACGCGTTCGGTGTCCGTCTTGGCGATCACATCGACCATACGGACCTGGCCGGCTTCATCCAGGTGGCTCAAGGTGGGGGTGGGCGTGGACATGGGAATCGGGAGCGAAAATTGTTAATGATTGAAAAGCCCGGCCCCGGCAGGCCGTGGCGGGGCCATCGATACGCCTATGATAACGAGGGTTTATCGGCCCGGCCTTGCTGAAGAATAAAAGAACCCTATGTTTTCATGCCCCTGCGGGGGCATTTTGCTTTTCGGGACGGGCCGCAAAAAGCACCCCACATTTGCTCGAAGGACGCGATAATGGCCTTCAATTCGTATCAGGAGACGCGTAATGCCCTTGCGGATGCCCAAGTTCCGGTTCACCCGCCGCTTAGGCAAGATTCTCTTGGGCGTCGTGGCCGTGGCGCTGATCCTGTGCGGCGTTGCAGCATGGCAAGTCCCCAAGGTCCTGCATGACGTCCTGACCCAGGACGTGGCCAAGATGATCGGCCGCGACGTCTCCGTCGGCAAGATCAGCTTCAATCCCTTCACCCTGACCGTGCGCGCGCGCGATCTCGCCGTGGCCCAGCCCGGCTCGCAGACCCCGCTGCTCACCGCCGCCGAACTGGACGTCAGCGCCGCCTGGTCGTCGCTGTTCTGGTTCGCCCCCGTGGTCGACCGCTTCACCCTGCGCGCGCCCACCGTCTCGATCGTGCGCGAAGACGTCACCCGCTTCAATTTCTCCGACATCCAGCAGCGCGTGGCCGAGATGACGGCCGCCAAGCCCGAAGAGCCGCCCAAGCCCGACGAAGGCCCGCCGCGCTTCTCCCTGAACAACATGGTGATCGAAGGCGGCGTCGTCACGCTGGACGACAAGGTCACCGGCCGCAAGCAGGTCATCGACGAACTGGCCGTGGGCGTGCCGTTCATTTCCACCTTCGGCTATGCCACCGACATCGACGTGCAGCCCCGGCTGCACCTGCGCATCAACGGCAGCCCGTTCGACCTGACCGGCGTCGCGCGGCCCTTCGACAAGGTCCCCTCGTCAACCTTGCGGGTGGCCTTCACCGGCCTGCAACTCGAGAAATGGGCCGACGTCTGGCCCATGCCGCTGCCCTTCAAGCTGGAACGCGCGCTGCTCGATTCCAACCTGCAGGTCGTGTTCGAACAACCCAAGGACGCCCCACCCAAGATCCGCGTCGTCGGCGACCTGGGCCTGCGGCAGTTCGACCTGCGCGACACGGCCGGCGAAAGCTTGGCCGCCTGGAGCGCCCTGACCGTCAGCCGCCTCGAACTCGAACCCATCGCCCGCCAGGTCTACGTCGGCGACGTCGGCCTGTGGGCCCCGCAGGTCTATGCCCGCCGCTACAGCAACCAGCACCTGAACTGGCAGGACGTGGTCGACAAGCTCAAGGCGCTGGGCGGCCCAGCCCCGGCGGCCAAGCCCGCCGCCGCCAAGCCCGCCGCGGCAAAAGCTGACGCGCCCAAGGCAGAACCCGCGAAGACCGACGCTGCAAAGCTCGATGCCGCCAAGCAAGCTCCCGCCAAGGTAGCCGCAGCACCGGCCACCGCACCCGCCACAGAAGCCGGGAAGGGCGCCGCACCCCCAGCCGCTACGCCCGCTGCCAGCGCCTCCACCGCGCCGACCACCGCGTCGCCCGGCCAGGCAACGCCCGCTGCCGGTACGCCTGCCGCCACCGCAGCTTCCGGCAAGCTCGCGGCTGCACCGGGCGGCGTCCCCGCCGCGGCCACGGCATCAGCCCCCGCCGCAGGCGCCGCTCCCGCTGCCGACGGCACCCCGGCCACCCCCGCCGCGCCTGCCGAATGGAAGGTCACACTCGACGCTTTCAACATCCACGAAGGCGAGCTCTACGTCACCGACGCCATCAGCAAGCTCGACTACACCATGACCGGCCTGGCCGTCACCGTCGAAGGCGTGGCGCTGCCGCAGGTCAAGGACCAGCCCATCAACCTTTGGCTCACCGTGGACAACAGCACCGACGGCGGCTGGATCCGCGCCAAGGGACCGCTGGTGCTCCAGCCCCTGTCGCTCGAACTGTCGGTCCGGCTGGGCAACGTCGCCCTGGCGCCGTTCGCCCCCGCCGTGCGCAGCCTCTCGCCCGTGCAACTGCTGGACGGCCGCCTCGGCCTCACCGCCCAGGTGCACGTCCTGGACAAGAACGGCGCCATCGACGCGTCTGCCACCGGCGTGCGCGCCGAACTGGCCCAATTCAAGGCTCGCGACGAAACCCTGAACCCGCCGCTGGACATCGCCCTGCAAAAGCTCGCCGTCACCGCCGACCGCCTGGCCATGGGTCCCGGCCAAAGCAACTTCACCCTGGCCGCCGCCGGCATCCAGGGCGACGGCAAGCTCGACCTCAAGGGCGTCTTCACCCCGCAGCCGCTCACCGTCAAGACCTCGGTCGACCTGGCTGGCTTGAACGTCGCGTCCTTCGCGCCCTACGCCGCCTCCAGCCTGAACGCCACCGTGCGCGCCATCACGCTGGCCGCCAAGGGCGACGCCGAATTCGCCGCTGCCGCTGGCAACGCCCCCATGAAGGCCGGCTGGAAAGGCGGCGTCGACATCACCGACGTCGACCTGCAGGACCGCGTCAACAAAGACGACTTCCTGAACTGGAAACGCCTGGCCTTCTCGGGCATGAACATCTCGGTGGCCGGCGACAAGATCGGCGCCGCCCTGGGCGACATTGCGCTCGACGACTTCTATGGCCGCATCCTGCTCAACGCCCAGGGCCGCCTGAACGTCATGGACCTCGTCGCCGCGCCCGGCCAGGCCGGCGGCTCCATCACCCAGGACACCCAGACCCCTGGCCGCAACGCCGCGCCGCCCGCCCCGGCGGCCGCCGCCGCGCCCAGCGCCAAGGGCGGCGGCATGCCCGACATCTCGCTCAACAGCGTCACCTTGTCGCGCGGCCGCATGACCTTCACCGACCGCTTCGTCAAACCCAACTACGTCGCCGAACTGTCCAGCATCGACGGCTCCATCACCGCCGTCTCGTCCACCAACCCGCAGCCCGCCAAGGTCAAGGTCACCGGCCGCGTCTACACCACCGCGCCCCTGTCCATCAGCGGCATCGTGCAGCCCTTCGCCAAGTTCCTGTCGCTGGACCTGAAGGCCTCGGCCAAGGGCGTGGACCTGCCGCGTTTCAACACCTATTCGGCCAAATACGTCGGCTACCCCATCAAGCGCGGCAAGCTGTCCGTCGACCTGGAATACAAGATCAAGGACCGCGCGCTGCTCGCCACCAACCACGTGGTACTGAACCAGCTCACCTTCGGCGACAAGACCAACAGCCCCGACGCCACCAAGCTGCCCGTGCTGCTGGCCGTGGCCTTGCTCAAGGACTCGCGCGGCAACATCGACATCAACCTGCCCATCTCCGGCTCGCTGGACGATCCCGAATTCTCCGTCGGCGGCATCGTCGTGCGCGTGCTGCTCAACCTTGTCGTCAAGGCCGTCACCTCGCCCTTCAGCCTGCTCGCATCCGCCTTTGGCGGCGGCGAAGAACTGTCCTACGTCGAATTCGCCCCGGGCAGCGCCGCGCTCACCGAAGACTCGCTGCAGCGTATCGAAACCCTCACCAAGGCCCTGGCCGACCGCCCCGCGCTCAAGATGGACCTGAGCGGCCGCGCCGATCCCAAGACCGACATGGACGGCCTGCGCCAAGCCTGGGTCGACGCCAAGATCCGCGCCGCCAAGGCCCGCGACGTCGCCCCCCGCGGCAAAAAGCCCGACCCCGCCGGCGTCGAGGTATCCGGCGCCGAACGCACCAAATACCTTGAAAAGGTCTACGACGACACCGACATCAAGGACAAGCCCCGCAATTTCATCGGCATGGCCAAGTCCGTGCCGCCGGCAGAAATGGAGGAGATGCTGCGCAGCGTCGCCCAGGTCGGCGACGAACAGTTGCGCCAACTGGCCGACGCCCGCGCGCAAGCGGTCTATGAAAAGCTGCAAGCCCAGGAAGGACTCGCGGATCGCGTGTTCATCGTTGCCCCGCAACTGAACGCCGATGGCATCAAAGACGAGGGCCAGCCCTCGCGCGTGGACTTCTCCCTGAAGTAAACCCGACGGTCCGTCGCGACGCCCAGCCAAGACAGCGGGCGTCCGGCAGCCCGCCCTTTGCCCGGAGATTCATGATGAAAGACCAGGACGCCCATTTCGACAGCCTGCTGCCGCCCTTGCGACTGGACCGGCGAGGCTTCATCGCCACCACCGTCGCCGCCGGCTTCTCCCTGGCCGCCGGCCCCGCCGTCGCCCAGACCGCCATCCACACCGACGCCAACGGCCTCACCGCCGGCAAGGTCGACATTCCCACCCCCGACGGCAAGATGCCGGCCTACCGCGCCGCGCCCGCCGGCAAGAAAAACCTGCCCACCGTCCTGGTCATCTCCGAAATCTTCGGCGTCCACGAATACATCCAGGACGTCTGCCGCCGCCTGGCCCACCTGGGCTACCTGGCCATCGCCCCCGAACTCTTCGCCCGCCAGGGCGACCCGTCCAAGTACACCGAAATCCCCAAGCTGCAAGCCGAGATCATCAGCAAGGTCCCCGACAAACAAGTCGAGGCCGACCTGGACGCCACCACCGCCTGGGCCGCTGCCAACGGCGGCAGCGCCGACAAGCTCGGCATCGTCGGCTTCTGCTGGGGCGGCCGCCAGGTCTGGCTCTACGCCGCGCACAACCCCAAGCTCAAAGCCGGCGCCGCCTTCTACGGCCAACTGGGCGGCGAACCCAGCGACCTCAAGCCCAAGTCCGTCCTGAGCCAGGTCAACGACCTCAAGGCCCCCGTCCTGGGCGCCTACGGCGGCAAGGACGCCGGCATCCCCCTGACCGACGTCGACAAGATGCGCATCGAACTCGCCAAGGGCCCCGCCGCCGCCAAGGCCTCGCGCATCGACGTCTACCCCGAAGCCCCGCACGCCTTCCACGCCGACTACCGGCCGAGTTACCGAAAGGCGGAGGCCGAACAGGCCTGGCAAAGAATGCTGGATTGGTTCAAGCAGAACGGACTGGGCGTGTAGGTTGGTTTAGTGGTTGTTGGTGTGCTTCGTAGGTCGCCCCTGGCGGCGGGGTTGCTCGGGGGGCGCGCCCACGATTGCGGTCCGGAGCCTTCGCTCCGGACTGCCCCTGCGTCATCCTCGTACGCCTTCGGCTCCCTACGGATTCCCTCGGGCGCATCGAGGTTGCGCCCCCCGAGCAACCCCGCCGCCAGGGGCTGGCAGTAGCGGCTGATGTGAGGCCGCCAGGTCGGAGGGGAGGGGCGAGGTTTGCGTCGCCCGCCGAAACCGGCTGCGCGGGCAGCCGGCCCCGGCTTACGCATCGTGCTGCGTCGTGACGCTGGCGCTTCGCGATTGCGGGGAAGTGCGTGCGAAGGTGCTGTGGCCGCTCGGGAGTGTCATAAATTTTGTGTTTGAGGCCTAACATACCGCTCAAGGAGCACCTGTAT
>PJUB01000353.1_pt1 | contig 21698 bp, 17 predicted proteins | sample 1512141 | NCBI WGS metagenome assembly PJUB01 (sample SAMN08177677, study PRJNA422409) | Soil metagenome, whole genome shotgun sequencing project. | isolation source: Soil enriched on filter paper: alkali lignin treatment | place: USA: Madison | collected 2015-01-15 | reverse complement strand
GGCGGGCTTGCGTGAGCACGCCGGTCTGCGCGATCAGCACGGTCAGGTAGTTGCCCATGCCGGCCTTGTAGCGGTTGACCGCCAGGTCGTAGGCGGCTTCGATGGCTTCGCGCGCCTGGTGCTGCTGGGCTCTTTCCTGGTCCAGCAGGCGCAGGCCATCCAGCGCGTCGGCCACCTGGTGCACGGCGTCCAGCACCGTCTGGTTGTAGTCAGACACCGCCAGATCCGCGTCGGCGCGACGGCCGGCCAGGTTGGCGTTCAGTTCGCCGCCGTGGAAGATCGGCAGGGTGATGGCCGGGCCGATGCCGGCCGTGCGGCTGGCGGCGCCCAGCAGGTTGCCGGTGCCCAGCGCCTGGAAGCCGACGAAGGCGGCCAGGTTGACGTTGGGGTAGAACTCGGCGCGGGCGCTGTCGATCTGGTGGCGCGCGGCTTCGGCGCGCCAGCGGGCGGCGACCACGTCGGGGCGGTGGCCGAGCAGATCCAGCGGTACGCTGGCCGGCACGCCGCCGCCGGGGGCGGTCAGCGCCACGGCGACCAGCGATTGGCCGCGCTGGGGTCCGGCACCCACCAGCGCCGCGACCTGGTTGCGCAATTGCGCCAGGGTGGTTTCGTTCTGGGTCAGCTCGACCCGGCCGGCGGCCAGGGACGATTCCGCCTGTTTGACCTCGACCTGGGTATCCAGGCCCGCCGAGTAGCGGCCGCGGGTCAGGGACAGCACATCCTCGCGCTGGGTCAGCACGCGCTTGATGACGTCGCGCTGGGCAAAGGCATTCTGCAGGTTCAGGTAGGCGCGCACGGTGGCGCTGGCCAGCATGTTGCGGGCGGCCTGGGCATCGGCTTCGGCGGCGGCTTGTTGCGACACGGCGGCCTGCAGGCGCGATCGGTTCTTGCCCCAGAAGTCGAGCTCATAGCTGAAGTCCAGCGCCAGCCGGTTGTCGCTGACGACGGATCCGCCCAGCGGCGCCGGATAGATATAGTCGTTGGACAGGTGTTCGCGGGTCAGGGAGTAGTCGGCGTCGACCCGGGGCAGCAGGGGCGCTCGGGCCGTGCTGACTGCGGCATTGGCCTTGGCCAGGCGCGCCTGCGCAGCCGTCATGGACGGGCTGTTGGCCAGCGCTTCGTCCATCAGCGTGTTGAGCTGGCTGTCGCCGTAGCGTTGCCACCACTGTGTTTCGGGCCAGGCGGTGGCCTGGGCGGTCAATCCCAGCTTGGCTTCGTCCAGGGCCGCGACGGGCGTGGGCCCGGGTTCCATCAGGGCGCAACCGCTCAGGGCGAGCACTAATGCGGTAGAAAGAAGGCGTTTCATCCTGACAATCTGCTGAAAGTAATTGATTAATCTGTATTTGCCTAGGCAAATATTATGTCAAATAAAGCCCCTGTGGCCAGGGGCGGCAGGCGCTCGCGGGAGCGCCGTCAGCGCTCGGGCGCGACGCCGGAGGCGGAGCCGTTGGCGATCATGCGGCGCATGAAGTGCATCAACTGCGCCACCTCGTCGGTGGAAAATCCCCGCAGGTGGTGGTTCAGTACACGGGCGATGTTGGGCGGAATGTTGCGCGCCTTTTCTTCGCCGAGTTCGGTCAGTTCAATCTTCACGACGCGCCGGTCTTGCTGGCTGCGGGCCCGCCGCAGCAGGCCTTTGGCCTCGAGGCGGTCGAGCGCGCGGGTCATGGCGCCGGTATCCATGCCGTTCAGGCGGGCCAGTTCGGCCGGCGTGTCGGCCCGACCCAGGTACAGCATGGCGATGGGGCGCCATTGCATGGCCGTCAGGTCGAGCGGCGCCATTTCCTGATCCAGCATGCGGTTCAGGGAGTTCGCGACCAGCTTGATCAGGTAGCCGGCATTATCCTCTGTCATGCAGCGGGTGTCCCCGCGGTAATGAATCGGATTTTCGGAAGAATCAGGGCGTGACGAGGCATTCATGTGGCGAATTTTACTGCCTAGTCAGTAATTGTCAAGGCTGCTATTTGGGGACGCCTTCGGGCGCATTTTCGAGGGCGGCAGGCGCCTTGCGCAGCCCCGACCAGACGATGGCGGCCACGATCAACGCGGCACCGGCCATCATGCGCACGGTGGGTTGCTGACTGAACAGCACCCAGGCGAACGCGATGGCATAGACCGGTTCCAGCGCGATCACCAGGCCGGCGCTGCGCGCATTCAGGCGGGTCAGGCTGGAGACGAACAGGAAATGCGACAGGCCGGTGCAGAACACTCCCAGCAGTGCCAGCCAGAACCAGTCCAGGGCGGGCAGCGCGGGCAATTGGCCGGCCGCGAACGGCAACATGACCAGGGCCACGATCAGGTTCTGCCAGCAGGCCACCTGCATCGGGTCCATGCCGGATGCCGAACGCCGGTTGCTCAGGGCGAGCAGCGCGAAGGTCAGGCCGGACAACAGGCCCCAGGCCAGGCCGATGGTGCCCTGGTCGGCCAGGTCGAACGACGGCGTGACCAGCAGCAGGCCGGCCGTGACCAGGCCCAGCAACAGCCATTCGGCGAGCCGCACGCGTTCGCGGAAGATCAGGCCTTCGAACAGCGTGATGAAGGCGGGGAAGCTGGCAAATCCCAGCGTGGCGATGGCGATGCCGCCCACTTTCACCGAAATGAAGAAGGTGACCCAGTGCGCCGCCAGCAGGGCGCCGGCCACCACCAGCACGAACAACTGGGCCGGGGTCAGGGCGCCGAGCAGCGGGCGGCGGCGCATGCGCGCGAACAGGCCCAGCGAGATCACGGCGAAGACGGCGCGTCCCAGGGTGATGACCGCGGCGCTGGCCTGGATCAGTTCGCCGAAAACGCCGGTCAGGCCGAACAGGATGGCGGCGATATGGATATAGGTCAGGGCGCGGTGTCGGGTCATTCGAGGCGGAGGGCGAAGGCGGAAGGCGGCTAAAAAAGCGCGGCCGGGCGTGCATTTGGTCATGCACTGAATCTAAAATCATCGCATGAATCGCATTGCCAGGCTTTTGCCGGTCTCTCGTCCCTCCAGCCGCGCGGCCGGCTTTTTCATGGCCGCCCTGGGCGCCGTCCTGTTTTCGGGCAAGGCCATCGTCGTCAAGTTCACCTACCGCTACGGTATCGACGCGGTCACCCTCATCGCATTCCGCATGTTGTTCGCCATGCCATTCTTCGCGGCGGTGGCGTGGCATCAGTCGCGCCTGGCGGCCCGCGGCCAGATCGTGGTGATGACCTGGACGGAACGCCTGCAGGTCTGCCTGCTGGGGCTGCTGGGGTATTACCTGTCCAGCTTCCTGGATTTCCTGGGTCTGCGCTATATCACCGCCAGCCTCGAGCGCCTCATCCTGTTCCTGTCGCCGTCGTTGGTCGTGCTGCTGTCCGCGTTCTGGTTCAAGCGCCCGGTCGAGCGCCGGCAGTGGCTGGCCATGGGGTTGTCCTACGCGGGCGTGGTGCTGGTGTTCGCGCATGATCTCAGCTTCGGCGGATCTGCCGCGGTGCTGACAGGGTCTTTGTTCGTTTTCGGCTCGGCGCTCAGCTATTCTGTGTACCTGATCTGCTCGGGCGAACTGATCAAGCGCGTCGGGCCTACGCGACTGGTGGCGTATGCCATGCTGGTGTCCTGCGTGGCCTGCATCGTGCAGTTCTTCGTGGTGCATCCCGCATCCGTGCTGGTCCAGCCCCTGGGCGTCTACGGTTATTCGATCATCCACGCCACCCTGAATACGGTGGCGCCCGTGTTCATGCTGATGTGGGCAGTGGCGCTGATCGGCGCCCCGACCGCGTCGCTGCTGGGCATGATCGGGCCGGTGTCGGTGCTGTTCCTGGCGTCGTGGTTCCTGGATGAGCCCGTTACCGCCTGGCAGTTGGCGGGCACCGCGCTGGTCCTGGCCGGCGTGTTCGTATTGATGGGGGGCGGGGCTGCCAAGCCACCGTCCGCCGCGCGGGGCGGTTCGGCCCCCGCGCGCTGAAGTCTGGTTTTCTCGGTTGATTCGCAACATTTCAATGAAAGGAGGCCAGCATGGCCAGCAATCTCGTCAAGGCAATCCGTATCGAGCAGCACGGCGGTCCCGAAGTCCTGAAACTGGTGGAAGTCGAAGTACCGCCGCCCGCCGCCAATGAAGTCACCATCGACCAGCATGCGGCCGGCCTGAATTTCATCGATATCTATTTCCGGACGGGCTTGTATCCCCACCCGCTGCCGCACGGCCTGGGCTTCGAGGGCGCGGGCGTGGTCACCGCCGTGGGCGCCGACGTCAAGCACCTGAAAAAGGGCGACCGCGTGGCCTATGGCCAAAGCCCGATCGGCGCTTACGCCAAGGCTCGCAACGTGCCCGCCAACCAGGTCGTCAAGGTGCCCAAGGGCATCGGCTTTGACGAGGCCGCCGCGCTGATGCTCAAGGGCCTGACCGTGCAGTACCTGTTCCGCCAGACCTACCGCCTGCAAGGCGGTGAGACCATCCTGTTCCACGCGGCCGCCGGGGGCGTGGGCCTGATCGCCTGCCAATGGGCGCGTGCCCTGGGCGTGAAGCTGATCGGCACCGTGTCCAGCCCCGAAAAGGCTGAACTGGCCCGCGCCAATGGCGCCTGGGAAACCATCGATTACTCGCGCGAAAACGTGGTCGAGCGCGTGCTCGAACTGACCGGCGGCAAGAAGGTGCCGGTGGTGTACGACGGCGTGGGCAAGGACACCTGGGAAACCTCGCTGGACTGCATCGAGCCGCGCGGCCTGATGGTCAGCTTCGGCAACGCATCCGGTCCGGTGGCGGGCGTGAACCTGGCGGTGCTGAACCAGAAGGGCAGCCTGTACGTCACGCGTCCGTCGCTGGGCGTGCACGTCAACACGCTGGAAAAGCTGCAGGCGGCCTCTGAAGAACTGTTCGACCTGGTCCTGAAAAAGAAGATCAAGGTCCGTATCGACCAGCGCTACAGCCTGGAACAGGCCGGTGAAGCCCAGACCGCGCTGGCCTCGCGCAAGACCACCGGCGCCACGGTGCTGATGCTGGACTGAGTTTCCGGCTTGTCCGGCAGGGCCCCGACGGCGGAACGCGTTGCGCGTTCCGCCGTTTGCTTGGACGTGCGCACGGGAACAAAACCCCATGCACGGGCGGACAAGCCAGTACGGCAGGCCGTTGCTATCCTGGCTTCAACGTTATCCGTTGGAGCCTTCCGCATGTCGTCCGCCCGCATACCCGCCAGCGCACCCGCGTCCGACCGCCCCGAATTGGCGGCCATCCGCGAATTCATGATCGTCGACGGCAAACCGCTGCGCGAAGGGCAAGGCGATCCTGTCGCAGTATTCAATCCCGCTACGGGCGAGGTCATCGCCCATCAGCTGGATGCCGGGCCCGCCCAGATCGACCTGGCCGTGCAGGCCGCGCGCCGGGCGTTTTCTGCGGGCCCCTGGCACGACATGCTACCCGCTGGCCGCGAACGCCTGCTGCTGAAACTGGCCGACCTGGTCGAGCAGCACGGCAACGCGCTGGCACGGCTTGAAACCTTGAACAACGGCAAGCTGCTGGGCGTGGCCCAGGGGCTGGAAGTGGGCGCCGGCGCGCAATGGCTGCGCTACATGGCCGGCTGGGCCACCAAGCTCACGGGCGATACGCTTGCACTGTCCATCCCGTTTCCGCCGGGCGTGCAATACCACGCCTATACCTTGCCCCAGCCGGTGGGCGTGGTGGCCGCCATCATTCCGTGGAATTTCCCGTTGCTGATGGCCATCTGGAAAATCGCTCCCGCACTGGCCGCCGGCTGCACCGTGGTGCTCAAGCCCGCCGAAGAAACCCCCCTGACCGCCCTGCGGCTGGCCGAGCTGGTGCTCGAGGCGGGCTTTCCGCCCGGCGTGGTCAACGTCGTGACGGGCCGGGGTGAAACCGCCGGGGCGGCGCTGGTGGCCCATCCCGGCGTCGACAAAATAGCGTTCACCGGGTCCACCGAAGTCGGCAAGCTCATTGGGCGCGCTGCCATGGACGACATGAAGCGCGTCTCGCTGGAACTTGGCGGCAAGTCGCCCGTCATCGTGCTGGACGACTGCGACCCCGACATCGCGGTGCAAGGCGCGGCCGCGGCCATTTTCTTCAACCAGGGGCAGGTCTGCACCGCCGGATCCCGGTTGTACGTGCAAAAGGGGCTGTATGCCAAGGTCGTTCAGGGGCTTGCCGGCCTGGCCGCCGGCATGAAGCTGGGGTCGGGCTTCGACCCCACCACGCAGGTGGGGCCACTGGTGTCGGCACGTCATCAGCAGCGCGTCCTGGACTACATCGGCATCGGTCGTGCTCAGGGCGGACGGGTGTTGGCGGGGGGCAATGCCGGCGACGGAGCCGGCTACTTCGTGCGACCGACGGTGTTCGCCGACGTGCCGGCCGACGCCCGCATCGCTCGCGAAGAAATCTTCGGGCCGGTCGTCGTTGCCCAGCCGTTCGACACGCTGGACGATGCCGTGCGGCTCGCCAACGACAGCGCCTTTGGCCTGGGCGCCAGCCTCTGGAGCAACGACCTGTCCCGCGTGCAGCGGTTGATTCCACGCATCGATGCGGGCACGGTGTGGGTCAACACCCACAACATGCTCGATCCGAACATGCCGTTCGGCGGTTTCAAGCAGTCGGGCATCGGCCGTGAGCACGGCCGCGCCGTACTGGACATGTATCTGGAGAAGAAGTCCGTTTGCATCGCTTACTAGACTGACGGCCGCGTGCTTCAAGCCGGGACATACCGGCGCACGCGCGTGCCGCGACACCAAGGGGAAGGGCATGGCAGGCAAGACCATTTGCCGGGGCCGGGCAAGCGCAGCATTACTGCTGGCGTGTGCGGCGACGGTACAGAGCGCATGGGCAGGAGATCCCAGCGCACGCGATTGGATACCCGCACCGGTCGGTACCAACATCATCGCGGGCTACCTGACGGGCCTGCGCTCGTCGGGGCTGTATTCGGCGGGCAAACGCGTGGACGGCGCCTCGGTAGATGTCGATGCGGCCATCTATCGCCAGATGCACTACCGTGAGTTCTTCGGCAAGACCGTGCAACTTGAATTCATCGTGCCGATATCCCGCACCACGATGGAACTGCCGGGCGCGTCACGCGACCGCCAGACAGGCATCGGCGACGTCACGCTGGGGTCCGCGATCTGGCTCTACAACAACGAGCAGACCAAGACCTGGTTCGCCTGGGAGCCCTTCGTGGTGGTGCCGCTGGGCCGGTACGACGGTGCACGGCCGGATACCTCGCCAGGCAAGAATCGCTGGTCCACCATCCAGGACTTTTCCTTCGTCAAAGGAGTCGGTGAATCCACGTTTCTCGAAGCCATCGGCGAAGTCGAAATCTACGGTCGCAACACCGACTGGATGAGTCAGACCTTGAAAAAGGACCCGTCCTTCCGCTTCTTTGCGCTGGCTTCGACCAACCTCACTGCCAATACTTACACGGGCATCCGCTACCGCTTTGAGACCGGCGGCCGTGAGCGCGTCAGCGGTGAAACCGTCACCAGTCGCGCCCGCAACCACCAACTGGCGCTGGAACTCACCCACCAGATCAATGACGCCAACCAGATCCAGATGCAGTACATCCACGACCTCAAGGTCGAGAACGGCCCGCGCATGCGTGGCCTGCAGATGCGCTACGTCTATGCCTTTTAGGAGCAACGGACATGAACCAGGAGACTTCCAATGACTGCGCTTTGTGCTGACAGACGCGGCCCGCAGGCCGCAGCGCGTGCGGGACGGCGTGCTGGCGCCCAGTTGGCAAAATGGGCCCTGTGCGCCGCCCTGGCCGCCACGGCTGGCATGGCCCGGGCCGATCTGCCCAACGAAGAGCTCAAGGGGGGCACGCGCCTGCCGCCCGCCACGCCGCACCGGCTGTACGTGATGGATGCGGTGTTCAATCATCTGGTCGACAGTCGCATCAACATCTATGACGGCGACACGATGAAATTCCTGGGCTTGGTGCCGTCGTCGTTCAACGGGCACATGACCGTGTCTGCCGACGGCAAAGACATCTACATCATGACTACCTACTACGAGCGCCTGAACCGTGGCAAGCGCACCGACGTGGTCGAAGCCTGGGATGCCGAAACGCTGACGCCCAAGTTCGAGGTACAGATTCCCGAAAAGCGAGCCCAGGCGCTGAACTATCGCAACTACCTCCAGCAGAGTTCGGACGGCGGCCTGCTGTTCGTGCAGAACGCCACGCCCGCGTCGTCCGTAACCGTGGTGGACCTGAAGGCCCGCACGTTTGCCGATGAAGTCACCGCCTCCGCCGGTTGCTGGAGCATCATCGTGCCACCGTCGCGGCCGCGCAGTTTTGCCAGCATCTGCGGTGACGGCACCTTCATCACCGTCGACCTGGACGCCGCCGGCAAGCCGTCGGGCCAGCAGCGCAGCAAGCCCATGTTCGACGTCGAGAAGGACCCGATCTTCACGCACACGGGCAACCTGGGCGACACCTTCTACTTCGTGTCGTACAACGGCAATGTCTACAGCGCCGATTTCAGCGGCCAGGATGCAAAGTTCGCTGAACCGTGGTCGCTGCTGGACAAGTCCGGCAAAGATCGCGGCTGGCGGCCGGGCGGCTACAACCTGCTGGCTGTCAACCGCAATAGCAAGCGTCTTTACGTGGGCATGCACCCGAACGGCGTCGAAGGCTCGCACAAGACGCCCGCTGCGGAAATCTGGGTATACGACCTGGCCACGCACAAGCGGCTGGCGCGCATACCTGGCAAGAACGCGCTGTCGATGTCGGTGTCGCAAGACGACAAGCCGCGCCTGTTCACGCTGGATGGCGGCAACGTCAACATCTACGACGCCGCGCCAGCGGCGCCGGTGTTCAAGGGCACGATCCAGGGCGCCGGCGAAACCGCGCTGCAGGTCGAACCCCAACCCGGAGGCGCCCGATGACCGATCCCGTCCTGCTTTACGCCGCAAGTGCCGCGCTGGCCTGCGTACTGCTGCTGGGGGCGCTGGAAAAGCTCAAGGATATGGCGGCGTTTGTTGCCGCCGTGACCGCCTACGAGATCGTGCCTGCCGGCCTGGCCGCCGCCTTTGCATGGGTCTATGTCCTGGCGGAGGCCCTGGCCGGCGCGCTGCTGCTGGTGCCCGCGAGCCGGTCTTCCGGCGCTGCGCTGGCCTTGGCCGTGCTGGCCGTGGCCACGGCCGGCGTGGCGGTCAACCTGGCGCGTGGGCGCCGCGACATCGACTGCGGTTGCGGAGGGCCCGCCTTTCGCGGCGCGGCGGCGCGTGGCGCGGGCCTGTCCTGGTGGATGGTGCTGCGCAACGCCCTGCTGGCGCTATGGACCCTGCCCATCTTTACCGCCGCCCAAGGGGCATCGCGCAGCCTGCAATGGGCCGACGCCGCCTCGGTCTTCGGGCTGGCCATGAGCGCCGTGGCCCTGTACTTCACAGTCAACCATCTGCTGGCTTCACACCTGAAGCTGCAGCAGCTGCATCACTAGAACCAAGGAACAAAACATGGAAGCCTTGATCATCTCCAATTTCCTGCTGTGGGGCGTCGTGCTCTGCCTGCTACTGGTCATTCTGGCGCTGTCGCGCCAGATCGGCGTGCTGTACGAACGCGTGGCCCCGATGGGCGCGCTGACCATGGACAAGGGGCCCGCGGTAGGCGAGGCCGCACCGCGTTTCGAACTGCCGGACCTGCTGGGCCGTCGCCTGACCATCGGTGAACGCGGCCAGCACAGCCAGTTGCTGTTCTTCCTGTCGCCTTCCTGCCCGGTATGCAAGAAGCTCTTGCCCATCCTGAAATCCGTGGCCGGCACGGAAAGCGCCTGGCTGCGCATCGTGCTGGCCAGCGACGGCGAAATGCCCGAACACCTGGCTTTCTACCGTCAGGCCGGACTTGAGCGCTTTCCGTACCTGCTGTCCACCGAACTGGGCATGAAATTCCAGATCAGCAAGCTGCCGTACGCCGTGCTGATCGACGAGACCGGCGTCATCCGCGCCAAGGGCCTGATCAATTCCCGCGAACAGCTTGAAAGCCTGTTCACGGCCAAGGAACTGGGCGTGGCGTCGGTGCAGGAATTCCTGGCCGCCGGTTCGCTGGACGAGACCCGCATTTCCCGCAAGGAGAACCGCAATGCTCTGGTTGGATAAGCTTGGAGAGCGCGCCACGCGCTCGATGGCGCACGCCACGTCGCGGCGCAGCGTGCTGAACCGCATTGGCAAGGTTCTGGTGGGTACCGCCTTCCTGGTGCCGGTGTTGCCGGTGGCCCGCTCGGCGCCGGCAGCCGCCAAGAAACCGCAGACAGACGAAACCGCCTGCGACTACTGGCGCTATTGCGCGGTGGACGGCTTTCTGTGTTCATGCTGCGGCGGCAGCACCACGTCTTGCCCGCCGGGCACATCGCCTTCGGCCGTTTCCTGGATCGGCACCTGCCACAACCCGATGGACGGCAAGGACTATCTCATCAGCTACAACGATTGCTGCGGCAAGACGGCTTGCGGCAAGTGCATGTGCGCGGCTGCCGAGCGCGAGCGCCCTGGCTATCAGATGTTCCTGCACAACGACGTCAACTGGTGCATGTCCAACGAGTCGTCCATTTTCCATTGCACCACCTCCGTGATCGTGGGGTTGGCCAAGAAGAAGCCATGAACACACGACTTTTTGGGCCCCGCTGTGGGTGGGGGCGCCGGCTGGTCGCGGTATTGGCGAGTCTGGTTGCGACCGCGTCGCAGGCGCTCGAAGCCCCGGCCGCCGGTGGCGCTGCCGCGGCGCCGGCCACCACGGCCGTAGAGCCGGCGGCCGCCGGCGCGTTGTGGCCCGGGGCCCGTGCCGACTACGTGCTGCAGTGTGCGGGCTGTCATCGGGTCGACGGTCGCGGCAGTACGCCCCACGGGATTCCGGATTTCCGTAATTCGGTGGGGGCCTTTGCGCGACTGCCGGCGGGACGCGAGTACTTGGTTCGGGTGCCGGGGGCGGCATACTCGCCACTGAGTAATGCGGATCTGGCCGCCGTGCTGAATTGGGTGCTGCTCAGCTTCAGTCCGGCGCAGCTTCCAAGCGGGTTTCAGCCGTATACCGAAGCCGAAGTGGCGGCGGCGCGCCCCAGGCGCTACCCGGACGTGGTGCCGGTACGCCACGGATTGGCGCAAGAATTGGCCAAGCAAGGGTTCATTTTGTCTGATTATTCCTACGGCAGCTCCCGAAAGCCCTAGGGGCACGTGGCTTTTAGGGGTTGTCACGGATACTCGCTGTCAGGTGCTCGGTGATAGAAAGAAGACCGCTCTGTTTCATGCCGTGCGCCGGAGTCGCCATGTACCAGCCCCTTATACGCAGCGCGCCCCAGCAGTTCCTGGATTGCGCCAGCTGGAAGGAAAGTATCAGCAATACGTTCGTACCGCTGGAAGTGTCTGCGGTGCACCCGTCGCGCTTTCGCAGCAGCGTGGCGATGGATTACCTGGGCTGGATGCAGATCTGCGAAATGCATACCGGCGCGCAACGCGTGCGACGCACCAAGCAGTTGGCCGACCGCGCCGACGTGTCAGGCTACAAGGTGACGCTGCAACTGGGCGGCCGCAGTGAAATCCGGCAGGCTGCCCGCACGGCATTGCTGATGCCTGGTGATTGGGGCATCTACGACACGACTCGTCCCTACGAGGTCGATGTCGACGACGACGCGCACTTTCTGGTCATGCTGGTGCCGGGCAAACATTCCGAAGCCTGGCATCCTTTCATGAAGAATTCCGTGGCGCGCAGTTTCAGCGCTCGGCACGGCTGCGGCCGCATGGCGATGGACTTGCTGCGGGTCGCCTTGGGCGAACACGGGCATCTTTCCGACAGCGCGTCGCGCGATGCCGCCAATGCCGTCATGCAGATGATGGGGCTGGACATCAGCGAAAGGGCGGGCGGGCAGGCCGAACAAGATCAAGCGGACATGCGCCAGGCGCAACTGCGCCGGGTGCAGCAGTATCTGGTCGAAAACCTGCATGATCCGGATTTGTCGCCCGCGACGGCCGCGGCAGCCCTGCGCGTGTCGCGCCGCTATCTGTACAACCTGTTTGCCCTGGCCGCCACCACGCCCGCCGATTTCATCCTGAGCGCCCGGCTCGAGCGTTCCCGGCGCATGCTGGGCGATGCGACGCAGACCGCGCGGCAGATCGGCGATATCGCCTTCCAGCACGGCTTTTCAGACGCGGCGCGGTTCAGCCATGCATTTCGCAACCGCTATGGCGTGTCGCCGTCGGAATACCGGCGCAAGGGGTGTCTGCCGAACGAGTCGGCGTGACACGGCCAAGGGGCCGCCCATGAAAAAGGAGCCCCCACGGGCTCCTTTTTCATGCAGACAGGTCCGGCAAGAGCGCCTTAGAGGTTTTCCTCGTTGATCAGGTCTTCCTTGCCGTAGAACTTCACGCCGATATGGATGCGCTCGCGGCCCTGGGCGCGGCGGTGGCGGTTGGTGTCGCGCAGCGAATAGACGCAGCCGCAGTATTCCTGCTGATAGAAGTTTTCGCGCTTGCTGATTTCGATCATGCGGGACGAGCCACCGCCCTTGCGCCAGTTGTACGTCCAGTAGATCAGGTCGTCGTAGCGAGCGGCCGCGCGCTCGCCGCAGCCGTTGATCTGATTCATGTCTTTCCAGCGCGAGATGCCGAGCGAGCTGGTGATGGTGTCAAAGCCGTGCTCGTGGGCGTATAGCGCGGTGCGTTCGAAACGCATGTCGAAGCAGGCCGTGCAACGCTCGCCGCGCTCGGGGGCGTCTTCCATGCCCTTGACGCGATCGAACCAGTTGTCCATGTCGTAGTCGGCATCGATGAATTCGATGCCGTGCTGCTCGGCAAAGCGAATGTTCTCCTGCTTGCGGATCTCGTACTCTTTGACCGGATGGATGTTCGGGTTGTAGAAGTAGATCGCGTAGTCGATGCCCGACGCCGTCATGGCTTCCATGACCTCGCCAGAGCAGGGGGCACAGCACGAGTGCATCAGCACTTTGCTGCGGCCGACGGGCAGGTCGAGTTTGGGGCGCACGAATTCGGACATATCTGGCTGGCAAGTAAGGCGGAAAACTCCTTATTTTACGATGAGTTGCCAGCTTTGCACGGGGGCGTTCAAGGCGGGCGGCCAGAGCGTCCCCCATTATTCAGCCGAACACCGCCTGCCACAGCTCTCGTACAGCGGTGCGCTCGGCCTGCAACTGGTCGGGCGCGACCCGCGCCTTTTCCACCCCCTGCATGCGCAGTTGGTGCTGGATGCGCCGCAGTACGCGATAGGCGTCGCCCGCACGCGCCGCCAGGCCCGGGTCGATCAAACCGGCCTCGCCGGCCAGCCGCAGCAGGGTGATGTTGCCCAGGTTGCGCACCAGCATGGGGTGCGTGCCCGCCTGGCACAGCACCAGGTACTGGGTCACGAATTCCACGTCGACCATGCCGCCGCTATCGTGTTTCAGGTCGAACTTGCCGCTGCTGTTCGGGTGGCCGGCGTTGATTTTCTCGCGCATGGCCAGCACTTCGTCGCGCAGGGCTGCCGTATCGCGGGGCATCACCAGTATGGCCTCGCGAATCTGCTCGAAACGCTCGCCGACCGCCGCGTCGCCCGACGCGTAGCGTGCCCGTGTCAGCGCCTGGTGCTCCCAGGCCCAGGCGTGCTTCTGTTGGTACTGCTCGAAGGCCTCGACGGATACGGCCAACAGGCCTGCATCGCCGTCCGGGCGCAGGCGCAGGTCGATTTCGTACAGGCGGCCCGACGAGGTCATGGTCGACAGCCAGGATGTCATGCGCCGGCCCAGCTTGGCGTAGACCTCTGACGCGTCGTCGCGCGGGTCGTCATACAGGAACACCAGGTCCAGGTCGGACGAATAACCCAGTTCCTTGCCGCCCAGCTTGCCGTAGGCGATCACCGCGAAGCGAGGGGGAGCGTCCGGGACTTTGTTGACCAGGGGCCAGGTGCGGTGGATGGTTTCGGTGAGCAGCAGGTCAGCCAGCGCGGACAACTGATCGGCCAGCTTTTCCACCGTCAGCTCGCCTTCCAGGTCTTGCGCCAGCAGTTGGAAGCTGGCCTGGCGCTGTACGTCACGCATCAGGTTCATCTGGCGTTCGATGTCCGGATCGCCGTCGGGCAGGCGGCAGGCGTCCAGGTCCGCGCGCAGTTGCCGGGCGATCTGGGCGAAGTCCAGCGGTTCGAACAGCGTGCGCCAGTCGATCAGGCTGTCCAGCAGCAGCGGATGCTGCGTCAGGTATTGGGCTGCCCAGGGGCTGGCGGCCACCATGCGGGCCACTCGCGCCAGCGTGTCGGGGTATTCCGCCAACAGGGCCAGGTAGGCGCTGCGCTGGGCTATCTTTTCGATCAGGTCGAACAGGCGCACGGCCGCGTTCAGCGGGGCCGGCGTCTGGCGGGCGGCGCGCAGCGCGGCGGGCAGCAGGACTTCCATGCGGCGGCGGCTGCTTTCCGGCAGGCTGCGGATGCGATGGCTGCCCAGCAGGGTTTCGGTGCGGCGCAGCAGGTCGTCCGCTTCGTCGCCGAAGGCTTGGCGGATCTGCTCGGCCAGTTCGCATTCACTGTCGGGTTCGTCGGTCGCCGGGTCGCTTTGGGCATCGGGCGCATTGGCCGTGTCCTCGCTGTCCATGCCTACCATCCGGAATATGTTGCGGAAGGTCTGCGAGACGAATTGGCGGTGCGCGGCCAGGGTGCTTTCGAAATCTTCCGGGGTGAAGCCCAGCGCAGCGGCCAGTCCGGCGCGCAGCGTGGGGTCGCCGGGCAGCAGGTGGGTCTGCTCGTCTTCGCGGTATTGCAGCGCATGTTCGGTGCGTCGCAGGAAGCGGTAGGCCTCTTCCAGGCGGCGCGCGTCGTCTTCGGGCACCAGACCGGCGACGCATTCGGCGTGCAGCGCTTCCAGCAAGCCCCGCTTTTGCAGGGCCGGCATGCGGCCGCCACGGATCAGCTGGGCCAGTTGCACCACGAATTCGATCTCGCGGATGCCGCCATCGCCCAGCTTGATGTTGTTGGCGCTGTCGATGCCATTGCGCGCCATGGCGCGTCGCTGCCAGTCCTGGCGGATGCGTTCGCGCAGGGCGCGCAACGCGGCCAGCGCGTCGAAGTCGAAATATTTGCGGTACACGAAAGGCACGCGCAGGCTTTCCAGCTGGCGTGCCTGGGCCGTGCTGTCGCTGCCCTCGAATGCCTGGGCGGGCATCAGCCGCGCCTTGAGCCAGGCATAGCGTTCCCATTCGCGGCCCTGGCCGATGAGGTAGTGTTCCAGCGCGTCCAGGCTCCAGGCCAGCGGGCCGGCATCGCCGTCGGGGCGCAGGCGCAGGTCGGTACGGAATACCTGGCCGTTGGCGTCCACTTCGGACAGCACGGGCATCATGCGCCGGGTCAGGCGGCCGTAGAACTCGTGGTGGCTGATGCGGCGCGGGCCGTCGGTATCGCCTTCCTCGCCGTACAGCATGATCAGGTCGATGTCGGACGAGACGTTGAGCTCGCAGCCGCCCAGCTTGCCCATGCCCACGATCAGCATTTCCTGGGGCTGCCCGGTGGCCGGGTCGCGCGGCACGCCGTGCACGGCGGCCAGGTCGGCCGCCACGCTACGGTAGGCCGCCGCTACCGCCATGTCGGCCAGCGTCGTCATTGCACCCACCACTTCCTCGAGCGGCGCCTGGCCGGCCAGGTCGCGCACGATCAGCGTGCTGAATACCCGCTCGCGCAGCTTGCGCAGCACCTGCCGGCACAGGTCCACCGGCAGCACTGCCGGCGCGCCCGGGCCCGCCAGTTCGGCCTGCCACTGCGCCAATCGCTCGGGGGTGACGGGCTGGCGCACCGCGTCTTCCAGCCAGGCGGCAAGGTCCGGATGGGCATCCAGACGGCGGCGCAGGTGGCCGGACCAGGCCAGGGCAGGGGCGAGCAGGGAGGGCGTGGACATGGGTATCGGGCGAGAGACGAATGGGCGCGTTTCAGGTATAAGTGGGGACGATACCGCAAGACATATTCTCCTGCCCACCGATCCGTGTCTGTTTCAAAAAAAGTGCTCTGCTGCCTGTTCTGGGCGGCGCTGACTATCTATAGCGTCGTGGCCGTCGGGCTCTTGGGCGTGCGCTATTGGGTCTTGCCGCGCGTGGACCAGTGGCGTCCCCAGATCGAAGCCTACGCCAGCCAGGCGTTGGGCGCACGCGTCTCGATCGGCGACATCAAGGCGGAATGGCAGGGGCTCAATCCCCGGCTGGAACTGGCTGACGTCCAGGTCTATGACGGCGTTGAGGCGCCTGTGCTGACGCTGCCCTCGGTATCCGCCGTGCTCGCCTGGCGCAGCATCCTGACCCTGTCGCCCAAGCTGGTGCGCCTGCGCGTCGAGCAGCCCGAACTGACCTTGCGCCGCGATACTGACAACCATCTATGGGTGGCGGGCCAAAGCATCGACCTGAACGCCAGCGATCACCGATCTGATCTGGATCATCCCGCGCTGCGTTGGCTGACCGCGCAGCGTGAATTGCGCATCCGTGGCGCCACCATCCGCTGGCAGGATGAAATGCGCCAGGCGCCCGACCTGGTACTGAGCAATGTCGATTTCCTGGTGCGCAACGGCAGCCTGTCGCATCGTTTCGTGCTGCGCGCCGATGCCGATCCGGCGCTGGGCCGCAAACTGGACCTGCGCGGCGAATTCAATCGCAGCCTGTTCGCGGGCGATGCGTCCAATCCGGCCAACTGGAGCGGTGAACTCTACGCGGCCCTCGATGACGCCGAGCCGCAGGCCTGGGCGCCTTGGGCGCCGCCGCCTCCCGTCAAGGGACGCATCAGCGGCCGGGCCTGGCTGCAGCTGGATCATGGCAAGTTCACCACCCTGACGGCCGACGTGGCAGGACGCGGCGTCGGCTGGACGGCGGCTGCCGACGGGCCGGCGGTCCGCAGCGGCTATGCCCAGCTTCGCATCGAGGGCACGCCGGGCGACTTCATTGACACTGACGGCCTGCCGCTGGCGCGCAGTTCCGGCGCGGCGAATCTGTCGGTCAAAGGGCGCGTCGAACAGTTGCGCGTGGCGCTGCCGGGCGTATTCGAACAGCCCGAGCTGGTGGCCGACGAACTGGCATTGGACGCCCAGACCAAAGGCGTCGATGCCAGGAACTGGTTCGTGGACGTCGGCCAGCTGCGGATCGCCAACAGCGACCTGGACGTCCGCCTGCAAGGCCAATGGCGCAAAGAGGGCAAGACCGGGGCGGGCAGCGTCGATATGCGCGGCACGCTGGTGCGGGGCAAGATGAACGCCATCCACCGCTACCTGCCGCTCGAGGTCAATGAGGACGCGCGCGAGTGGCTGGCCACCGGCTTGCCCGCCGGCCAGATGGAATCGGCCGCCATCACCCTCAAGGGGGACCTGGACGAGTTTCCCTTTGGGGCGCCGGGTTCGACCGGCGAATTCGTCATCGCCGGCGCCTATACCGGTGCCAAGGTCGATTACGCGCCGGCGCGCAGCCACCGCAAGGGCTGGCCGATGCTCGAAAACCTCTCTGGCAGCTTCCGGGTCGACAAGGTGGGCCTGGTGCTCGACAGCCCCGGCGGTGCGGTGGCGCATACCGGCCCGGACCAGACGGTGACCCTGGGCGCAGTGACCGCCAGCATTCCCGACATGGAGCACAACGCCCTGCTGACGGTCGATGGCGACACGACCGGCCCGGTGCCCGCCTACCTGGCGCTGGCGGAGAACTCGCCGCTGGGCGGCCTGCTCGACGGAGCGTTGGACGAAGCCCGGGGCACCGGCAACTGGCGCATGCCGCTGAAGTTGAAGGTGCCGTTGATGAACACCGACGACACGCAGGTCGAGGGCAAGATCCAGTTCGCCGACAACACGTTCACCTTCATGCCCGAAATGCCCTTGCTCAGCCAGATGCACGGCGACCTGGACTTCTCGGAAAAAGGGGTGCATACCAAGGAAATCCGCGCGCAGTTCCTGGGCGGTCCGGTCAAGATCGCTGGCAGCCTGTCGCAGCCCAAGGACGTCCTGCGCTTTGATGGCGTGCTGGCGGGATCGGGCCTGACCCAGATCAGCAATACGCCGTCGATGGCGCTTTTTTCGGGCAAGGCGGCCTACAAGGGGGCGGTCGGCTACCAGCGAGGCGGTTCGGTCGAATTGTCGATGGAAACCGATCTGGTCGGCATGGCAATCAACATGCCCGCGCCGGTGGGCAAGCCGGCAGCCACTGCGCAAACACTCAAGCTGCAGTGGGGCGCTGCACAGGATCGCGGCGCCAAGGGCCGGCGCTGGCTGACCGCCAGCCTGGGCGAGAACATCAACGCGCTGTTCGAACGTGATCCGACGGATGCCGCGCCCTCGTATTTTGCCCGCGGCACCCTGGGCATCGGCCGACCCGCCAGCCTGCCCGAACGCGGCCTGAGCCTGAGCGCCAGCCTGCCCGAACTGGACATGGATGCCTGGGAGGCCGTGTCCGACGGTTTCAGTCCACCCCCGGTCAAGGGGCGCCCGGCAGCCCGCCCGCTGCTGCCGCAGCCCGAGCGGGTCAGCCTGGCCACGGGCGTCCTGCGCACCAGCGGCTACACCCTGAACGACCTGACCCTGTACGCCACCCGCCCGGCGCCAGCGCAGTGGCGCGTGGATATCGAATCGCGCCAGGCGGCCGGTTCGCTGTCGTGGCGCGAGGCTTCGGGCGCCATCGCGGGCCAGATCACGGCCCGGCTGAAACACCTGGCGCTGGGCGGCGCGGACGACACCAACGAGGCCGACAAGGCCTTGTCGTCGGGTAGCGACCTGTCCGATATTCCCGCCATCGACCTGCAAGCCAAGGAATTCAAGCTGTATGGCAAGAACCTGGGCGAATTGCAGGTGCTGGGCACCAATCTGGAACGGGGCCGCCAATGGCGCCTGGACAAACTGTCGATCACCAACGACGCCGCCACACTGAATGCCACCGGCGCCTGGCGGCTCGAAGGCCCGGACCGCGGGCTGACGGTGGACGCGACCGCCAAGTTCGAGAACGTGGGGGCCTTCATGGACCGCATCGGCTTCGAACGCGTGGTGTCAGGCGGCACGGGCAGCGTCAAAGGCAAGGCGACCTGGCGCAATCTGCCCTGGACCCACAATATTGCCGACATCGTCGGCGACGCCGACATCAGCCTGGACAAGGGCCGCTTCATGCACGTGAACTCGCGCACGGCCCGCTTGCTCGAGTTGCTGTCGCTGCAATCCTTGCAGCGCCTGGCCCGGCTGGACGTCAACCCCACCAACTTGCTGCGCGATGGCTTTCCGTTCGATACCGTGCGCGGTCAGGTCAAGATGGCCGACGGCTCGCTGACCACCGAGGGCTACAAACTCAATGGCCCGGTCGCCGCCATCGTGCTGGCCGGCGGCGTCAATATCGTGCAGGAGCGCTGGAACCTGAAGGCGGTGGTCATTCCCAACCTGGACGCCAGTGGCGCGGCCATGGTGACGGCGCTGGCCGTCAACCCGTTGATTGGCCTGGGGGCGTTCGTGACGCAATGGTTGCTCAAGCAGCCGCTGGCCCGCGCCATGACCCTGGAATACGCCGTCACGGGTAGCTGGGACGATCCGCAGATCGATCCCATCGACGCCTCGGGCAAGCCGGCGCCCAAGCAGACGCCCAAGCCACGCAGCCTGGAAGAGTTCATCGAACACTGATCTGGGCGGCCCGCGCCAGGCCTGACATTGCGATACAGACCGTACAGACAGCAACGTGGCCCTGCCTATAAGCTGCGTCAGTCCCAATACTGATGGAGCTGACAGATGCCCAAGTCCCGGATCCGCGTGGTAACGGCGGTCGCATTGATGAGCGTTTCCGCCTGGGCCCAGGCCCAGGGCCTGGTGCTGCCCACCATTGCCGAGGCCACGGATGCCATTGTCGACATGCTGGAAGGCACCGGCTTGTCGCGCCCGTCCAAGGTCAAGCTGGGCACCTGCGTGGCCGCCGAAGAAGCCACCCACCCGGGGCAGGTGGCGTGCACGGTGGCGGTGACGATGGGGGCGGTGGTCAACGAGAACCAGATGGACTTCTACAAGCAGGGCAAGAAGTGGAAGGCCCAGCCGAGTTCCTCCCAGGACAAGTTGCCATTCCCTGATCCCAAGGTGCAGTGAACACCGGGCACGAATGCGGGCACCGCCGCAGGCCTGCCGATCGCTGGCTCAAAGACTGACCGAAACGCCGCCCCATAAAGCATTTGGCGAGGACCGCCCTGGGGCGGTCCTCGCCAAATCAATGCCAATCGCGTAAGGGTGGCTTACGTCTGGGCAGCTTACTTCTTCTTCATCATGTCGAAGAATTCGGCATTGGTCTTGGTGGCGCGCATCTTGTCCAGGATGAATTCCATGGATTGGACTTCGTCCATGTCGTGGATGAACTTGCGCAGTACCCAGACCTTTTGCAGCAGGTCCGGCGCGATCAGCAGTTCTTCGCGGCGAGTGCCCGACTTGTTCAGGTTGATCGACGGGTAGACGCGCTTTTCAGCCAGACGACGTTCAAGGTGGACTTCGGAGTTGCCCGTGCCCTTGAATTCTTCGTAGATGACTTCGTCCATGCGGCTGCCGGTTTCGATCAGCGCGGTGCCCAGGATGGTCAGCGAACCGCCTTCCTCGAGGTTGCGCGCCGCACCGAAGAAGCGCTTGGGGCGCTGCAGGGCATTGGCGTCCACGCCGCCGGTCAGCACCTTGCCGGAAGCCGGCACGACGGTGTTGTAGGCGCGGGCCAGGCGGGTGATCGAGTCCAGCAGGATCACCACGTCTTTCTTCATTTCGACCAGGCGCTTGGCCTTTTCGATGACCATTTCCGCAACCTGCACGTGGCGGGTGGCGGGTTCATCGAAGGTCGAGGCCACCACTTCGCCGCGCACGGTGCGCTGCATTTCGGTCACTTCTTCCGGGCGCTCGTCCACCAGCAGGACGATCATGACGGCGTCGGGGTAGTTGGTGGTGATGGCGTGCGCAATGTGCTGCATCATCACCGTCTTGCCCGACTTGGGGCTGGCGACGATCAGGCCGCGCTGGCCCATGCCGATGGGGGCGAAGACGTCGAGGATGCGGCCCGTGAGGTTTTCTTCGCTCTTGATGTCGCGTTCCAGACGCATGGTCCGGTTCGGGTGCAGCGGCGTCAGGTTCTCGAACATGATGCGATGCTTGATCGCCTCGGGCGCCACGCCATTGACCTTGTCCACCTTGACCAGCGCAAAGTAACGCTCGCCATCCTTGGGCGTGCGCACTTCACCTTCGATCGAGTCGCCGGTGTGCAGGTTGAAACGGCGAATCTGGGAGGGCGAGATGTAGATGTCGTCCGTGCTGGCCAGATACGAGGTCTCGGGCGAGCGCAGGAAACCGAAGCCGTCGGGCAGGACTTCAAGCACGCCGTCGCCAAAGATCTGCTCGCCCTGCTTGGCGCGCCGTTTCATGATGGCGAACATCAGCTCCTGCTTGCGCAGGCGGTTGGCGTTCTCGATTTCCAGGCCAGCGGCCATTTCCAGCAGCTGCGAGACATGCAGCGCCTTCAGTTCGTTGAGGTGCATCGCGGTGAGTGGTGGGGGAAAAGTAAAGGAGGGTTCTGGCGGCGCGCCACGGACGGGCTCGCGCGGTATTGAATGAGCGCCGCCACCAGGGCGGCGCCTTCGTTCACAGCACGCAGTTTACAACGCGCCGTCCAGGAATGCGGTGAGTTGCGACTTCGACAGCGCGCCAACCTTGGTGGCGGCGGCCTGGCCGTCTTTAAAGAGCATAAGGGTGGGAATGCCGCGGATGCCGTACTTGGAGGCAGTGCCCTGGTTTTCGTCCACGTTCAGCTTCGCGATCGTCAGGCGACCTGCGTACT